>OCZT010000967.1_pt1 | contig 29483 bp, 24 predicted proteins | sample 1539031 | NCBI WGS metagenome assembly OCZT01 (sample SAMEA3539308, study PRJEB22396) | soil metagenome | biome: tundra; feature: field; material: soil | place: USA | collected 2010-05 | depth 0.15 m | reverse complement strand
CGGTCGCGAAGCTCACGGAACGGACGCAGTTCTTGCGGATCGAGCTGGATGATGAGGCGACGGCGTTAATCGGTCGGCTGCGCGGTGCGGGACTTGAAGTTCAGACGACGGGTGACGGACTACTGGTCGCACTGAAGGGTGAGCAGGCGTATGACGTCATACGGGATGTGGCGGCGGAACTTGATGCGCCAATCTCTAGACTAGAACTGGATCGCCATCATTTGGGTGATTTGTTCAAAGCGACGGAAGACGGAAGACCGAAGACGGAAGACTCCCATGGCTGATACTACTGCCGCGTCGACGACTGCAGGACGGGCGGCGGGGACGATCTACGACCTTGGGTACCAGCACTACGAAGGAACGCGATATGGGCGGTGGCATGTGATTCGCACCCTTACCGCGTTCTCGTTCAACGCGGCGTTCGGGTCGGGGAGAGGGCCGAAGGCGCGGATCGTTCCGCTGATCGTGTCGGTCCTCGTGTTCCTGCCGGCCATCGTGCAGATCGGGATGGCGTCGGCCTTCGGACAGCCGCAGCTCATCAGCTACGCGCAATACCTGCCCTCGGTCATGTTCTTCCTCGCGCTCTTCACCGCCGCACAGGCGCCCGAGGTGATCGTCACCGACCGGCAATACGGCGTGCTCTCGCTCTATCTCTCGCGCTCGCTCAGCGTCTACGATTACATCGCGGCCAAGCTGCTCGCGTTCACGGGCGCGTTATTCGTCCTCACCTTCGGGCCGCAGCTGGTGCTGTTCACGGGCAAGATCATGATCAGCGTCGAGCCCTGGACGACGTTCACCAACACGTACAAGGATCTCTGGCCCATCGCCGGCGGGACGTTCATCGCGGCCTGCTACATGGCGTTCATCGGGCTCGCGCTCGCCGCGTTCTCCGCGCGCCGAGCGTACGCCTCGGCCGCGGTCATCGCCTTCTTCGTTCTCATGCCGGCGCTACGCGGCATCGCGAACGTCATCATCCAGAACCCGGACGACCGGCGCTACACGATCCTCACGAATCCGTTCCTGGTGATCACGGGGTTCTCGAATTGGCTTTGGGATATACAGGCGAGTGCACAGGTCGCGCCGCGACGGTTCGGGGCACCGGCAGCGGCGCGGGCGCTGGTGCAGGCGGGGTTGCCGAACGTGGACTATCTGTATGTGGTCCTCGGAACTTGCGCGGTGGCGTTGATACTGCTGGTCCTGCGGTATCGGAGAACTGAAGTATGAAGGAGACCGAAGACGGAAGACGGAAGACCGAAGACGGCGGGCCGCACGTTGAATTGCGGGATGCGTCCAGATGGTATGGGAACGTGGTGGCGGTGAATGCGATTACGGTCTCGCTGGCGCCGGGGATTACGGGACTGCTCGGGCCGAATGGGGCGGGAAAGTCTACGGTGCTTCATATGATTGCGGGGCTGCTCGCGCCGTCGGCTGGGTTGGTGCTGATAGACGGCCAAGCGGCGGCGGGGAATCCGGACATCTATAGAAAGCTGGGGTTGGTGCCTGAACGCGAAGCGGTGCAGCCGTTTCTGACGGGGTTCGAGTTCGTGCGGATGAACGCGAAGCTCCAAAGGATGGCGAATCCGGACGAGGCGGCGCGGCGGGCGATCGCGATGGTGGATCTCGAGGGGGCGGCGCATCGCAAAGTGGGCGGCTACTCCAAGGGCATGCGCCAGCGCGTGAAGATCGCGGGGGCGCTCGTGCACGAGCCCTCTATTCTCCTGCTCGACGAGCCGTTCAACGGGATGGATCCGCGCCAGCGGCTGCATATGATGGAGATGCTGCACGGCATGGCCTCGAACGGATGCACGGTGCTCATCAGCTCACACATCCTCGAGGAACTGAACGACCTCGCGTCGAGCGTGCTCGTGATGGTCGCGGGACGGCTGGCGGCGAGCGGGCACTTCCGCGAGATCCGCAAGCTCATGACCAACCGGCCACACACGTTCACGCTGAAGTCCACGGACGATCGCAGGCTCGCGGCCGAGTTGATAGCGGAGCCGAGCGTGCAGAGCGTGGACTTGGCGGGCGGCGGGCTCGCCATCAGGACGTCGGACCGGAGCGTCTTCACGCGCGCGCTGCCCAAGGCGGCGCGCTCGGCGGGGATCAGCATCCACGAGCTGCTCCCCACCGACGAATCGCTGGAGAGCGTCTTCAACTACCTGGTGAAGCGATGACCGGCCCAGTGAACCTGACCGTCGCGTGGCTGACCTTCCGCCAGCTCTTCACGCGCAACCGGCTCATTGCGGCGGCGCTGTTCGCGGCGGCGCCGCTGGTCATCACGCTCTTCTTCCGCGCAACCGCGCACACGAGCGATCCCACCGGCGTGCAGTTTCTGCGCGAGCTGTACTCGGGGGTCATCGCGTTCGTACTGCTCCCGCTCGCGGCGGTGGTGTTCGGCACCGCGGCGTTCGGCGGGGAGATAGACGACGGCACCATCGTCTATCTGCTCGTGAAGTCGCTCCCGCGCTGGCAGCTCGTGCTCTCGAAGTACGTCGTCGCGGTTCTCTCGACGTTCGTGATGATGTTCGTCGCCGTCGTCCTTCCCTGGCTCGCGCTCGGCGCTCCCTCAGATTCGGCGCCCGTGCTCGAGGGGTTCACGGCCGGCATCGCCCTCGGCGCCGCGCTCTACTGCGCGATCTTCCTGACCATGGGGCTCATGTCCAAGCGCGCGCTCGTGCTCGGCCTCATCTACGTAGTGGTCATCGAGATCGCGCTTTCACCAAACGTGCAGGGGCTCAAGTCGTTCAGCGTGCGCGAGTTCGTGATGACGGTGGTGGGCAAGATCGCGGCGGGCGCGCCGGGCGTGAAAGTCGGCGCGGTCACGACCAACACGGTGTGGACGATGGGCGCGATCTTCCTCGTCGGGGCGCTCGGGCTGGCGATTCGCTGGCTGCAGCGGTACGAGATGGCGGAGCGGATCTAACTGCAACTGCTTTGTCGCGGATTATCGCGGATGAAGGGACGGATGACCGCGGATCAACTTCTGGGGGAACTGCAATGCTGACGTACGCGCGCTCGGTCGGTAGTTTCGCCATTCTCGTTCTTGCGGCACTCGCACCGCGTCACGCCGTCGATGCGCAGGCGGCGCCGCCCGTGGCGCGGACGCAGGCGCAGCCGTCCATCATCGACGAAGTGTGGGCGATGGAGGAATCGTACTGGCGTTACGTAAAGGCGGCCGACGTCGAGAAGTACCTCACGCTCTGGAACAAGGACTTCCGCGGCTGGCCGTGCGGCGACCTGCATCCGGCCACGAAGGCGACCATCGGCGACTGGGTTCGCGAGATTCACGACAGGAAGATCCGCTTCACCTCCGGGCTGGTGCGCGAAGGCGCGACGAGCGCCGGCGGCGTCGTGGTGGTCTACTACCGGACGCCGATGGTCTACCTGTTTCCCGACGGGCATACGGAGAGTGTGGGAAAGCCGGTCAAGATCACGCACACCTGGATGAAGATCGACGGCACGTGGCAGATCATCGGCGGGATGTGCGGGGCCGACGCGCCGAGGAAGTGACGATGAGTCAGCTCGACTCGCACGATCACAATCCGCTTGGCCCAGAGGAGACGGCCATCCTCACGGCCTTCCGCGAGATGGGTGTTCCCGCCGGAGTCGGTGTGCCCAGCCACGTGATCGGTGCCCGTATTTCGCGCGGCGCGGGAAGCCTGCCCGTCGGCCAGCCGTGGCAGTGGGAATCCGCCTACGTGAGCCTCGAAGTTCGCGGCCTGATCGAGCCCGGTGCGGATCCCTTCAGCGCCATCTGCTGGGCGCTCACGCCAGAGGGGCGTGCGTTCGTGCACTCCAAGGATGAATCCAGCCTCGGAGGGTAGGCTCTTGGGATAGTCGCCACTCCTTAGAGCGTGTTATGAACTAAAGACCATAGGAGATCACCGTGCGCCACGTCGCCCTCATCCTCTTGGCTGGCCTGACCGCCAGCCCGGCGATTGCCGCTGGTCAAGTCGGCTTTCGACAGCTTCTGTTGCCGTCGTCACCGCAAGGGCGCGGGCTCGAAGTCGTGATCTGGTATCCGACGGCGGCGAAAGGAGTACCAACCCTTGTTGGAGGGAACGCGGTCTTCTTCGGTCAGTCCGTTCATGTGGATGCGCCGGTCGCTGCGGGGCGGCATCCATTGGTCCTGCTATCGCATGGCTATGGCGGCAACTGGACCAATGAAAGTTGGCTGGCGGCGGATCTGGCCCGGCTGGGATATGTTGTGGCGGCTGTGAATCATCCCGGCACGACGACAGCGAACATGGACGCAGCCGTTGGTGCCCAGCTCTGGGAAAGGCCTCGGGACATCTCCCGAACGATCGACACCTTGACGCATGATCCAGCTTGGTCCGCTGTCGTCTCGGACCGCCGAGTTGCTGCGATCGGGCACTCGCTCGGCGGCTGGACCGCACTTGAGCTGGCCGGTGGCCGTTTCGATTCGGATCGGTTCAACACCGACTGCAAGGACCATGGCGGTCTTGCCTCCTGCCAGGTCTATCGAGACATAGGGGCGGGCAAGGATACAACATCACGGGCGGCGCTGGCTCAAAGTCTCAAGGACCCCCGTATTAAGGCCGTCGTTTCCCTGGACCTCGGACTCGCGCGGGGTTTCGATCCGAGTAGTCTGGCGCACGTCGATGTGCCGGTGCTGGTGATCGCTGCAGGTGCGGCACTGGATGCTCGGTTTCCGCAGATCCCGGCGGCGTTAGAATCACGCTATTTGGTCAAGTTGCTGCCCTCCGCGACCACCCGTTATGTCGAAATCGCCGGTGCCGCGCATTTCAGCTTTGTTCGGACCTGCAAGCCCGGAGCCGCCGAGCTGTTGGCCAAGGAGTCTGCTGATGATGTCGTCGCCTGCTTGGACGGCGCGGGCGCAGACCGCGAGGAGATCCATCGACAGACCGCCGCCGAGATCATTCGTTTCCTGGCCGCGACGCTGTCCCCGAACAGATGAGGGTATGGCACCCCCTTATCCGTTTCCGTCTGTAGGCAATGTGCGCGTCAGTCTTCCACGTCGGCAATCGTACTCGCGTACGGCTTTCGATTCGCGCGGGGCTGCTGTCGCACGGCACACCTCGGAGTCCGTCTTACTCCGACACGATCGTGCACCAAAGTTCATAACACGCTCCAGGTAGTTGTAGTTCCCCCAAGATTGATCCGCGGTGATCTGGCAGTGATCCGCGTAGATCCGCGTTCCCGCTGTTGCTGTTCGTAGTTCTTATGTTCCGGTATCTTTGGAGTATGAAATACCCGGCCGTCCATAACGTCATCGCGGGCTCGCCGGGAGGGGCTTCCGCCGCGCTCCCCGCCATCGACGTCTTCAACCCCGGCGACGGATCCGTCCTCTCGCGCGTGCCGCTCTCCGGCCACCACGAAGTGGACCTCGCGGTGAAAGCCGCCGCCAAGGCGTGGCCCGCCTGGGCCGCCACTCCCATCAAGGAGCGCGTCCAGGTCTTCTACAAGTACAAGGCGCTCCTCGAGCGTGACATCGCCTCACTCGCCGCGCTCATCACCGAGGAGAACGGCAAGATCGACAGCGAGGCGCGCGCCGAAATCCTGAAGGCCGCCGAGCTCACCGAGTTCGCCTGCTCGCTCCCGCAGATCGCGCCCGGTGAAGTGCTCGAGGTTTCGCGCGGCGTCGAATGCCGCATCGAGCGCTTCCCGCTCGGCGTCGTCGCCGCCATCGCGCCGTTCAACTTCCCCATCATGGTGCCGAACTGGTCCATTCCCAACGCGATCGCGCTCGGCAACTGCATGGTGCTCAAGCCGTCGGAGCTGGTCCCGCTGAGCGCGATCAGGATCGCCGAGCTGCTCCGCGAGGCCGGGCTCCCGGACGGCGTCTTCCAGGTGGTACACGGAGGGAAGGAAGCGGTCGAGGCGATTTGCGACCACACGGGAATCGCCGCGGTCAGCTTCGTCGGCTCGACGAAGACAGCGAAGATCGTCTACCGGCGCGCGACCGCGACGCTCAAGCGCTGCCTCGCCTTGGGCGGCGCCAAGAACCACCTCATCGTCATGCCCGACGCCGACGTCGAGATGACATCGGGCAACGTCGTCGCGTCGATGAGCGGATGCGCCGGCCAGCGCTGCATGGCCGCGTCGGTGATGCTGGCGGTGAGCAACGTAGACAAGATCATCGCGCGGATGGTCCTCAAGGCGAAGGCCATGGTCCCCGGACCCGACATCGGCCCGGTGATCTCGAGGGAGTCGAAGGACCGGATCGGCAAATACATCGAGGAAGCCGTCGCGCAGGGCGCGAAGCTGCTGGTGGACGGCCGGCACGCGACCGTGGAGGGCCGCGAGCAGGGCTACTGGCTTGGACCCACGATACTCGACCACGTGAAGCCCGGCATGCGGATCGCGCAGGAAGAGGTGTTCGGCCCGGTGCTGGTGATCATCCGCGCCGGCGATGTAGACGAGGCGCTGAGGATCGAGAACGCGTCACCCTACGGAAACGCCGCCAGCGTGTTCACCGAAAGCGGTGGAGTGGCCCGGCGCGTAATGGAACGGGCGAGCGCGGGCATGGTCGGCGTGAACGTGGGCGTCCCGGTGCCGCGCGAGCCGTTCTCATTCGGCGGCTGGAACGAATCCAGGTTCGGCGTCGGTGACATTACCGGCCGCGGCTCGATAGAATTCTGGACGCAGGCGAAGAAGATGACGACGAAATGGAATCGAGAGGACGGAACAAATTGGATGTCGTGAAGAGATGCTAGATGCTAGATGCTAGATGCTAGATGCTAGATGCTGGATGCTAGAGGTTAGACAAGAGAGACAACTGCAGCTAATGGAGACGCCATGACTACGATTCCCGCCCCTGCACCTTCGCGCGCCCAGACCAGGGTGCCGATGCCGCCGAGTTCGCATACGCCGAAGAAGTACAATGGCCCGTCGCGCGAGGAGTTGGTCGCGATGAGGAAGCAGTTCACCAACCCCGCGGTGTTCACGCTCTACAAGGAGCCGCTGCTCATTGTCGAGGGACACATGCAGTGGCTCTTCGACGAGACGGGGCGGCGGTATCTCGACTTCCTCGCCGGGATCGTGACGGTCGGCTGCGGACATTGCCATCCGAAGATCACGGCACGCATCCACGAGCAGGCCGACATGCTCCAGCACGCGACGACGATCTACCTGCACCCGAACCTCGCGCTGCTCGCCAAGAAGCTCGCGTCGAAGATGCCCAAGGGGCTCGACGTCACCTACTTCGTGAACAGCGGCACCGAGGCGAACGACCTCGCCATCTCCATGGCGCGCCTCAAGACCGGCAACTCCGACGTGATCGCCGTGCGCAACGCGTACCACGGCAACAGCCCCAACGCGCAGGGGCTCACTTCGCTCTCGACCTGGAAGTTCCCGCTCGGCGGCGGCGGCGCGGTTCACCACGCCATCAACCCCGATCCGTACCGGAGCCCCTTCAAGGGAACTCCAGAGGAGATCTCCACGCAGAGTGCGAACGACATCCGCGACCTCATCCGCTACTCCACGCCGGGCAAGGTCGCCGCGTTCATCATGGAGCCCATCCAGGGCGCCGGCGGCATCACTCACGGCGCGAAGAACTACCTCAAGGAAGCGTACGCGATCACCCGCGAGCACGGCGGGCTGTGCATCGCCGACGAAGTGCAGACGGGATTCGGCCGCACCGGCGACCACTACTGGGGATTCCAGAACTGGGACGTCGTCCCCGATTTCGTCACGATGGCCAAGAGCCTCGGCAACGGCGCGCCCATCGCCGCCGTCACCACGCGCATGGAGATCGCCCAGTCGCTCACGCAGCGGATCCATTTCAACACGTTCGGAGGAAACCCGATGAGCACCGCCGCGGCACTCGGCGTGCTCGACGTGATCGACGAGGACAACCTGCAGGCCAACAGCAAGGCGATGGGCGCCAAGCTGAAGAGCGGCCTCGAGAAACTGAAGGGCTCGCACCGCTTGATTGGCGACGTGCGCGGCATGGGGCTCATGCTCGGGGTGGAGGTCGTTTCCGACCGTGCCAGCAAGGCGCCGGGAAAGACCGAGACCGCCGAGGTGCTCGAGGCCACGCGCGAGCTCGGGCTGCTTATCGGAAAGGGCGGGCTCGACGGCAACATCCTTCGCGTCCAGCCGCCGATGTGCATCACCGCCGCCGACGTCGACTTCGCGCTGGACGTGATGGACCAGGCGTTCGGGGCAGTCGAAAAAAAGGGCTGAACTGCAACAGCAGAATCGCGGATTTTCGCGGAAATTCAGTTGTAGTTCCAAGTTGGGGCTTTATCCGTGAGTTATCCGGCCCCTTTCCGTGAAAATCCGTGGCAAGCTGTCGCGGTTCCCTCCTGAAACCCCCGTTCCGCCATTGCCGTAGGGTCCAGATGCATTTCTTCGAAGCCATCCGCCTGGCGCTCGCCACCATCCGTGTCCAGAAGCTCAAGAGCTTCTTCACGATGCTCGGCGTCTGCATCGGCGTGACCTTCCTCATCACCGTCGTATCGATCGTCAATGGGATGGGGAAATACATGGAAGATGAGCTGGTCGGAAAGCTCATCGCCCTCAACTCGTTCGAGCTCCGCAACCGCCCGAATATCACCATGGGCGACGTGTCACGCGCGCAGTGGCAGGAGTACAACCGCCGACCGCGCATCATCGAGGCCGACGTCCAGCCGGTCGTCGACGCCCTTCCACCGGGCGTGTTCTGGGCGATGTACTCGAACTCTGGACTCTCGGTCGAGTCGCCCTTCTCCAAGCCACGCCGGGCCGACGCGACCGCGATCGACGGCCAGTACTTCGAAATCAAGAAGCTCGACGTCACGGAGGGCCGGCGCTTCAGCCTGGACGAACTCACCAACGGCAAGAGCGTCGTCATCCTCGGCCCCGACCTCGTCAAGCGCCTCTTCCCCACCGTCGACCCCATCGACCGGCAGGTGAAGCTCGGCGGCAAGATGTACACCGTGATTGGCGTCGGCGAGTCACTCGGCAGCGCGTTCGGCATGAGCTTTGACAACTACCTCTACGCGCCGTTCCGCTCGCCCGTGCATCGACTGATGAACAAGGAGGCGCACGCAATCGACGGCATCATCGTGCAGGTCCCGACCGCCGAGGGACTCACCGATGCGGAGGAGCGCGTGCGCGAAGTCATGCGCGCGCGCCACGGCCTCCACGGCTGGCAGAAGGACAACTTCACCTTGGAGACGTCCGACACCGCGCTCGAGTTCTGGAACAAGATCCAGAAGTACCTCGAGCTCGCCGGCGTGGCGCTGCCCTCGATCGGGCTCGTCGTCGGCGCGATCGTCATCATGAACATCATGCTCGTCGCGGTCGCCGAGCGCACGCACGAGATCGGCATCCGCAAGGCGCTCGGCGCCAAGCGGCGTGACATCCTCATCCAGTTCCTCATCGAGGCGACGACGCTGAGCACGCTCGGCGCGATGATGGGTATCGCGCTCGGCGCTGGTCTCGCCCTGCTCATCCGGCTCATGACGCCGATGCCGACGTACGTGGCGCCCTGGTCCATCGCCGTGGGAGTCCTGATCGGCGCTGGTGTCGGAATCATCTCCGGCGTGTATCCCGCGAGCCGCGCTTCGCTGCTCGACCCCGTCGCCGCGCTGCGGCAGGAATAGCGCACATGGCGAAGATGCGGTTTGTCGACCAGGTGAAGATGTCATTCGAGGGCGTGCTGATCGCGATCGACGCGATGCGCGCCAACAAGGTGCGCGCCGCGCTCACGATCCTCGGCGTCGCCGTCGGCGTGTTCGTGGTGGTCGTGATGTCGGCGGCCGTGCACGGCATCAACGAGAGCGTCGCGAAGCAGTTCGAGTCCGCGGGCCCGACCACATTCTACGTGAACCGCTGGCCCATCACGTTCGAGGCGTGCGACGGCTCCGACGACACGTGCAAGTGGCGTTCCAACCCGCGCATCAGCTTTGCCGAGATGGACGCGCTCTCGCGTCTCAGTTCGGTCGCCGAGGTGATGCCGCAGATGGGATGGAACGTGCAGTCGAGGTATCGCGACCGCTTGCTCTCGAGCGTCCAGCTCCTCGGCGTTGGCGCGAACTGGCCGTCGATCAACCCGCCCGACATGCAGGACGGCCGCCTGTTCACCGAGCAGGAATCGCGCTCCGCGGCGCCGGTGGTGATCATCAACACCAACGCCAAGCAGCAGCTCTTCGGCGACGAGGACGCGCTCGGAAAGGAGATCACTCTCACCGCCCTCTCCGGGAACAAGGTCGGGAGCATCTTCACGGTGATCGGCGTCTGGAAGGACAACGTCAGCTTTCTCTCGGGCGGAGACCACCCGAAGATGGTCACGAGCATCTACGCGCTCGAGCGCAGGGTGGGCGCGCAGATGCAGTACATGTCGCTCGTCGTCAAGCCGAGCGTGACCTCGACGCGGGACGAGACGATCGACGACGTGACGGCGAGCCTCCGCGGACAGCGCGGCCTGCGGCCCAGCCGCGAGTCGAACTTCGCCGTGATCACGCAGGACAAGTTGTTCGACGTCTACAACAAGGTCTTCGGGATGTTCTTCCTCGTCATGATCGCGCTGAGCTCCGTCGGCCTGCTCGTGGGCGGCGTGGGCGTGGTGGCGATCATGATGATCTCGGTCACCGAGCGTACCCGCGAGATCGGCGTGCGCAAGGCGCTCGGCGCGACGCGCGGCGTGATCCTCTGGCAGTTCCTGGTAGAGGCGGTGACGCTCACGGCAACGGGCGCGGCCATCGGGCTCGTGCTCGGGTGGATCGTGGCGCTGCTGGTGAACAAGTACACGCCCATCCAGGCGTCGGTGCCGCCGCTCGCGGTGGTGGCGGCGCTCGGCTCGAGCGCGGTCACGGGGATCGTTTTCGGCATGCTGCCGGCACTCAAGGCGTCGAGGCTCGATCCGGTGGCGGCGCTACGATACGAGTGATTTGCACGCTGCCCGTGCCGGTGACGCACTGCCGAATGGTTAGGAGCGACGGAACCGACAGCGAAGGGCGACGCGTGAGGGGGACCAGCAGCGAAGGGCGACGGGTGAGGGGAACCAACGGCGAAGAGCGACGGGTGAGGGGGACAAGCAGCGAAGAGCGATGGGTGAGGGGGCGCGACGCGCGAGGAGCGACGGCGTAGGTCTCGTTGCTCCTTGCCCATCGCGCCCCCTCACCCATCGCTCTTCGCTGTTTGTCCCGTTGCCTGTCGCTGTTGGTTCCCCTCACTCGTCGCCCTTCGCTTTCTATGTCTCTATTGCCTCTCTCGTACGCTCAGGAATCCCAAGTTCGGCAACGGATCCCCCCACAAATAGTGATTGAACCACGCGAAGTTGTGCTCCATCACCGCCCGCTGGCTCTTCGGCTTGGTGATGCCGTGCCCGAATCCCTTGTAGACGACCATCTCCACCGGCACGCCGCGGTCCTCGAGCGCCTGCCGTAGTTCATAGCCGTTCGCAATCGGCACGCGGCGGTCGAGTTCGCCCTGCAGGATCAGCGTTGGCGTCTTCGCGCCCTTCACGTAGGTGATGGGTGAGGTCTTTGCGTAGATCGCGGGATCCATTGCCGGATCGTTGCCGAGGTAGTTGATGGTGAACGGCGTGATGTCGGTGTTGTAGTAGTACGTCGCCCAGTCCGAGATGCCGGCGCCGACGGAGATCGCGGCGAAGCGCGTGGTGGTCGTGGTGAGAAATGCGCTGATGTAGCCGCCCTGGCTCCATCCCATCGACGCCATTTTCGTGGTGTCCACCCACCCCTTCTTGATGAGGTTGTCGACGCCGCTCAGGACGTCCCACTCGTCGCCGACGCCGAGGTTGCGGATGTTGAGCTTGCGGAACGCCTCGCCATAGCCGGCGCTCCCGCGGTAGTTGACCTTGAGGACGATCGCGCCCCGCGCGACCCACGTGTCGATTGGATATGTCCGGCTGTCGATCAGAGAAGGCCGGTCGGTTCCGGTCGGGCCGCCATGGATCACGCAGAGCAGCGGATATTTCTTCGACGGGTCGAAATTCGCGGGCTTGATGAGGATCCCCTCGATCGTCGCGCCGTCCTTCGACTTCCAGCTGATCATCTCGCGCGTGCCGACGTTCCAGCCGCGGATCTGGTCGGTCATCGCCGTCACGGTCTTCGGCGCCCAGGCGGCGACGTCGCTCACCGCGATCTCCGGGAGCGCCGTCGGCGAGCTCACGGTGAACGCGACCTTCGACGCGTCGCGCGAGAGCGAGAAGCCAGCGAACATGCCGCCGTCCGGGCCGGACACACGTTGGAAGCGGCCGCTTGTCGGGTCGAGCTTGAAGAGGTGTGACGCCGTCTTCTGCGCGCCCGTGAACCAGATCGCGCTCGCCTTCCATTCGAGCAGGCCGGGGTTCTCGTCGAAACCGTCGGTGAGGGAGCGCGGCGTGCCTCCGGTTGCCGGCACCACCGCGATGCGCGTGTTCGAGGCGAAGTACTTCTCGTTCCCCATCGTCGTCGAGAACGCGATTTGAGAGCCGTCGGGCGACCAGACGGGATTGTTGTCCGGGCCCGGCTGGCTGACGATCTTGCGCACGTCGTCGGTCGCGCCGCTGTCCGTGGCGAGCGTGACGACGTAAATGTCGGCCGTCTTGCCCTGGATGAGGTCGGCGTTGATGGTCGCGCTGAACGCGATCTTCCGCCCGTCGGGCGACCAGTCGAACTGCTGCACCGTGAAGTCATGTCCGCTCGTGCGCTGGCGTCCGGCCTGCGGATCGGCCAGCGCCTTGGCGACGTCGAAGGTGTACAGGTGCGTGTACGTGTAGTCCTTCCGCACCACCGTGAACGCGCCGTACTTGTCCTCTCGTTCCTTCATCGCCTTCGAGCCGGAATCGTCGGCCACGAACGCGATCGACTTGCCGTCCCTGGACCACTCGTATCCGCCGACGCCCACCGCAGACTTCGTGATGCGCTGGGCCTCGCCGCCGTCCGGGCGTATCACGTAGATCTGGTTCTTGCCGTCCTCGCGGGCGCTCGTGAACGAGATCCACCCGCCGTCAGGCGACCATTCGGCGTTGCCCGAGGCCTTGGCTCCCCGCGTCAGTTGGCGGCGCTCGCCGGTCGCGAGGCTCGCGATCCAGATCTGGCCCACGAACGCGTCGGCCTTCCAGTCCGTACTGGTGACTGAGAAGGCGACCCATTTGGCGTCCGGCGAGATGCGCGCTCCACCGGCAGACGAGAGATTGAGCAGGTCATCGATCACGGGCGCCTTGCCCTGTGCATGGGCTGTCGAGGCGACGAACGCAATGAGCAACGCGAGGAGGCGACGCATGAGGGAACTCTGTGGAGGTGGAAGGTCAGCGACTGCACCGGGAGCATACACTTCGACGGGCCGTTCGGCCAGAATTGCGCCGCCCCTGCCACGCCTGGCGCTGCCATCCGCCGCTCTCGGCGTTGCGCTCACACTTACGCTTGCCATTGCGCTCGCCATTGCGCTCGCCATCGCGCTCGCCGGGTCGCTCGCCGCGCAGACCGCGCCACCTCGACGCGACTCCATCCCTGTCAACCGTTCCGCCAACCCCGTGTTATCGAGCTTCCGGTTCCGTTCCATCGGGCCGGCGGCCATGGGCGGCCGCGTGGACGACATCGCAGTGGCCGCGACGAACCACAGCATCATCTACATCGGCTACGCGACCGGCGGCGTGTTCAGGTCGGTCAACGCCGGCACGACCTTCGAACCGGTCTTCGAGCGCTACGGGTCCGCGTCCATCGGCGCGCTCGCCATCGATCCGGGCAACCCGGACATCGTCTACGTCGGAACGGGCGAGCCGAATAATCGCCAGACCTCGACCTTCGGGGACGGACTCTACAAGTCCACCGACGGCGGTAAGACGTTCGCGAACGTCGGGCTCGTGGAATCGCAGACGATCGCGCGCATCGTCATCGACCCGAAGCACACGGAGGTCGTGTACGTCGCCGTGTCCGGTCACCTGTTCGGCCCGGGCCCGGACCGCGGCGTGTACAAGACGACCGACGGCGGCAAGACGTGGAACAAGATCAAATACATCGATGAGAACACCGGGTTCACCGATATCGCGATGGACCCGAAGGATCCGAATACGCTCTACGCCGCGAGTTACCAGCGGCGCCGCAGCGGCTGCTGCTTCAACGGCGGCGGCCCCGGGAGCGCGCTCTGGAAGACCGACAACGGCGGCAAGAGCTGGACGAAACTGAGCGGCGGTGGACTCCCGCCCGGCACGTACGGCCGCATCGCGATCGACGTGTCGCGCTCGAACCCGAACGTGGTGTACGCGCAGATCGAGACCGATGGTGGCACACCCGCGCCGACGGTCGCGGGCGGTGCGGGCGGTGCGGGCGGTGCGCCCGCCGGTGGCGGTGGCGGACGCGGCGGATACGACTGGTGCAACAACGGGTTGCCTCGCGCCGCGACCGACACCACCAAGCCGCCGGCGTTGAACGCCGAGCGGAGCGGCATCTTCCGCTCGGAGAACAAGGGGCGGTCGTGGACTGCGGTCAGCAACTGCAACAATCGTCCGCTCTATTTCAGCCAGATCCGAGTCGACCCGACCAACGATCAGCGCATCTACGTCGCCGGCGTGCGCATGGCGAAGTCGGTGGATGCGGGGCGCACGTTCAACTTCCTCGATCTCGAGCCCGGCTCCGGCAATCAGGGTGAGGACCAGCACGCGTTCTGGATCGACCCTTCCAACCCCGATCACATTCTCCGCGGCACCGACGCGGGATTCATGATCACGTTCGACCAGGGTGCGACGTGGGAATACGTCCGCACGATGGCCACGAGTCTCGCGTACTGGGTCACCGCGGACATGGGACATCCGTACAACGTCTATTTCGGCCTGCAGGACAACGACAGCTGGGGCGGACCGAGCGCGACGCGGAGCCGCGCGGGAATCCAGAACCACGAGTGGTTCCGCTTCAGCGGCGGCGACGGCATGCAGACTGCGGTGAATCCGAACGACCCGAACATCGTGTACGGCGAGTCGCAGGAGGGGAACGCGTCGCGCATTGACCTCGGGACCGGCCGGTCGCAGAGCATTCGTCCCGTCGCACCTCCCGCGGCGGGGCGCGGCGCGGCTGCGGGAAACGTGGCCGCCGGAAATGCGACCGCGGACGCGACGTGCGTTGACGGACGGATCACAACGCCGGGCGCCGGTGGCCGCGGAGCCGGCGGTGGCGGGCGCGGCGGCGGACAGGCCAACGTGCTCAACGCCGAGCCTGGCGATGTGTACCGGTTCAACTGGAACACGCCGCTGTCGCTCTCGCCGCACAACGCGAACATCATCTGGATGGGCGGCAACCGCCTGTTCAGGTCGTACGACCAGGGCAATCATTGGGTCGCGAGCGCCGATCTCACGAAACGCATGGACAGGTGCAACGTCACCGTGATGGGCGCGCCGGGAACGGCGGCGCAGCTCTCAAAGAACGACGGCGTGACGTCGTTCGGCACGCTCACGGCGATTTCCGAATCGCCTGTGCTGCCCGGCGTGGTGTGGGCCGGCACCGACGATGGGAATCTCCAGGTGAGCACCGACAACGGCGTTACCTTCGCCGAGGTCGGGAAGAACATCGCTGGCCTGCCGGCCGGCGCGCTCTCGGGCACGAATCCGTACTGGATCTCGCGCATCGACGCGTCGCACTTCGAGGCCGGTGGCGCGTACGTGGCGATCGACGGCCACCGCTCGGACGACCTCAAGCCGTACGTCTTCGTCACGCACGACTACGGCCGCAGCTGGTCGAGCGCGTCCGGCAACTTGCCGGTGAGTGGAAACGCGCAGGTCGTGCGCGAGGACCCGAAGAACCGGAATCTCCTGTACGCGGGCACGGAATTCGGGATATTCGTGTCGCTCGATGCCGGAAAGAACTGGGAGAAGTTCATGACCGGCTATCCGACGGTGCGCACCGACGACATTCTCGTGCATCCGCGCGATGGCGATCTCGTCGTGGCGTCGCACGGCCGCAGCATCTTCATCGCGGACGACATCACGCCGCTCCAGCAACTGACGCCGGCGGCGGCGGCGCAGGACGTAGTGCTGTTCGACGCGCGCGCCGCGATCGCGTATCAGAACGACTTCCACTACGACGAGTACGTCGGCGGCTACAAGCAGTTCGAGGGCGAGAACGCCGCGCGCGGCACGGCGATCCATTTCTATCTCAAGGCCGCCGTGGCGGGTGACGCGAAGGTCTCGGTTCTCGATGCGGCAGGACATGCGCTGTGCGAGACGAGCGTCGCGGCCACGCCGGGGATCCACCGCGTGCAGTGGACGCTCGTGACGCCGCTCACGAATGCTGGCGGGCGAGGCGGAAGAGGAGGCGGTGCGGCTGGTGGCGGCGGTGGACCGGCAGCGGGTGGTGCGACGTCAGGGTCGTGCTCGGGCGCGGCGGGCGGAGGAGGACGCGGAGGCGGGGGTGCCGGCGCAATGCCCGGCACGTACACGATCAAGCTCTCGGTCGGCGGACGCGATTACACCAAGTCTGTGCAGGTGCTTGAGGACAGGTGGGCACGGGAGAAATAGCGAAGAGCGACGCGTGAGGGGAACCGACAGCGAGGAGCGACGGGACGAACAGCGAAGGGCGACGGGTGAGGGGAACCGACAGCGAGGAGCGACGGGACGAACAGCGAAGGGCGACGGGTGAGGGGAACCGACAGCGAGGAGCGACGGGACGAACAGCGAAGGGCGACGGGTGAGGGGAACCGACAGCGAGGAGCGACGGGACGAACAGCGAAGGGCGACGGGTGAGGGGAACCAACAGCGAGGAGCGACGGCGTTGGTCTCGTCGCTCCTTGCTCGTCGCGCCCCCTCACGCGTCGCCCTTCGCTGTTGGTTCCGTCGCCCTTCGCCTTCAGTTACTTGATGAATGTCCCCTCGTGCAGCTCCGAGACCGCCCGCCGGAGCTCTTCCTGAGTGTTCATCACGATTGGCCCGTACCATGCGACCGGTTCCTCGATCGGTTTTCCCGAGACGAGCAGGAATCGTACGCCCTGCTCTCCCGCCTGCACCACGATCTCATCTCCCCTGTCGAACAGCACGAGCGACCGGTTGCCGGTCTGCTCCCGCGCCACGGTCTCGACGGGTCCGTCTTTTTCCGTGAGCACGCCGAACGGCGCTGACGCGTCGCGGAACGACGCGCTCCCCTCAAACACGTACGCGAACGCGTGCCGCTCGACCTCGACCTTGAGGACCTTTCGCCGCCCGGGCGGCACGTACACGTCGAGGTAGCGTGGGTCGGCGGCGACGCCATCGACGGGACCGGTCTTCCCCCAGAACTCACCGCAGACGACGCGCACTCGCGTGCCGTCGTCATCGATGATTTCGGGCACTTCCTTCGACTGCACGTCCTGATACCGCGGCGGCGTCATCTTCAGCTGTGACGGGAGATTGGCCCAGAGCTGGAAGCCGTGCATGCGTCCGTTCGGGTCGCCCTTCGGCATTTCCTGGTGGAGAATCCCGCTCCCCGACGTCATCCATTGCACGTCGCCTGCGCCGAGCGCGCCCGAGTTACCGAGGCTGTCGTTGTGGTGGACCGTTCCGGCGAGAACGTATGTGATCGTCTCGATGCCCCGGTGCGGATGCCACGGAAATCCCGCGAGGTAGTCGGCCGGTTTCTCGTTGCGGAAATCGTCGAGCAGGAGGAACGGATCGAACTCCTCGGTCTCCCCAAATCCGAATGCCCGGCGGAGCTTCACGCCCGCGCCTTCGAGCGTGGGTGTGGCTTCAACGATGCGCTTGACGGGACGGATCGACATTCGGCCCTCGGGCGAGTTTGGGGAACGATATCCTGAACCGGTTCGGCACGAGACAGACCGGGCACGGCCCCATGTTCGGCGTCTTCCCGAATATGACGGTCGCGGGCCCGAGCGACACCACCTGTTTCGCAACCGTGTCGTTCACCGCGACCGCATACGTGAGCGTCGCTCCCGTGACCTGCCCGCTGAGCTGGGCCGGCATCGTTGGACCGAACGCTACCGGATACGCATGGATCATGTAGCTGCCGCTGACGGCGAATCGGCCGTTCGCGTCGAACACGACATTGGGCGGAAAGTCACCGAAGGTACAGCCGACGTGCACGTGCGTGACCGAATCCGTGGCGATGACAGCAGCGTTGTCGCCGCCCCACGTGCCGAGTGCGAGCATGGTGCCCGCCGATGTCGGCGGCGCGGACTTCAGGCACGTCGCGAGCACGGCCGCGCATGCGAGCGGCGCGGCGAGACTCGACACGCGAGTTCGCCAATGGGTCATCACGATACGTCCGCAATTGGGGTCAATTCAACTACCCTGCTCACTCCGAGAGGTGTCACGGTCCGCCCGCCTGCCAACCAATTTGCCGTCCGTGCCGTCCAACCGTACACGCTGCTGCCCCCTCGCGGACACACACATGCGGACCCGCGCCATGCTCGACGACCTGCTGCAGGATATACGCTACGCCGTTCGCAGGCTGCGTCGCGACGTGAGCTTTGCCACCTTCGCGATCCTGATCGCCGGACTCGGCATCGGCGCCAGCGTGACCGTCTTCAGCATCTCCGATGCGCTCCTCATCAGGCCGTTGCCCTTCCGCGCGCCAGAGCGGCTCGTCTGGATCAGCAACGGCGGCCCGACGGGACAGTCGACCTGGACCACGCAGGTCGGACACATGGTCGACCTCGCCGAGAAGAACCGGTCGTTTTCCGATCTCGCCGGTTACTTCGGATTCTTCAGCGCGGGCGACAACAATCTGACGGGCACGGGAGACGCCGAACGCCTCAGCGCGGTGCTGGTCACGCAGAACTTCTTCCCGTTGCTCGGCGTGCAGCCGATCGTCGGCAGGGGATTCACCGCCGAAGAGAGTTCGGGAACGGGGCCGAGGGTGGCGTTGCTCAGTCACGGCTTGTGGGCGCGGCGTTTCGCATCCGATCGCGGAATCGTGGGGCGGACGCTGACGCTCAACGACGCGCCGGTGACCGTCGTCGGCGTGCTGCCGGAGTCGTTCGACTTCGGATCCGTGTTCTCGCCCGGAAGCCACATCGACCTGTTCACCCCCTTCCCGCTGATTGCGGCGACGAATCGCTGGGGAAACACGCTCGCGATAGTCGGCCGGTTGAAGCCCGGCGTCACGATGGGGGCGGCATCCTCGGAAATGAGCACGTTGGGGAGAGAACTTTCGCTCGAGCATCCGGAGCGCAACCCCGTATCTCCGAAGCTCATGTCGCTTCAGGAGCATGTGAGCGGGTCCCTCCGTTCCGCGATGACCACACTCGGCTTTGGCGTCGGCGTGGTCATGCTCATCGTCTGCGCGAATCTGTCCAACCTCCTGCTGGCGCGCGCGACGACACGACAGCAGGAGGTCGCGATCCGTGCGGCGCTCGGCGCGCGACGGTCGCGGCAGGTTCAGCAAACGCTCACCGAGAGCCTCGTGCTCGCATTCGGTGGCGCGGTGCTCGGGTTGTCACTCGCGTTTGCGGGAACCCGCGCGGTCGCGGGCTTGAGCGCCATAAGCCTTCCCCTGCTGCAGACCGTGAAGCTGGACGGAGTCTCACTCCTGTTCGCGCTGTCGCTCGCGCTCGCGGCGGGGCTGCTGTTCGGGCTGGCGCCCGCATTGCAGATTCCGGCCGCTACGATCCACGACTCGCTCCGCGCGTCCGGACACGGCGCGACCGACGGCAGGGCGCGGCAGTGGATGCGCAACTCGCTCGTCATCTCGGAAATCGCGCTGGCGTGCGTGCTGCTCGTGGGCGCTGGGCTGCTGACGCGGAGTTTCCTCAAGGTGCTCGACGTGGACCTCGGATTCCGGCCCGAGCGCGTCGCGGCGCTGCGCGTGGATCCCAACCGGCAACACATGTCGCAGGACCAGCAGAACGCGTACTTCAACGACGTCCTGTTTCGCGTGAAGCAGATCCCTGGAATTGCCGACGCCGGCATCACCGATGCCCTGCCGCTCACCAACGGTCGCGGCTGGGGAGTGACCGCCAAGGGGCATGTGTACGAGCACAACATCTGGCCGGAAGCGTACGTGCGCGTGGTGACGGACGGATACCTGCGCACCATGGGAATTCGGCTCGTTGAGGGGCGGGACCTGTTCGCGGAGGACACGCCGCTGACCGAACCCGTGATGCTCGTGAACGAGACCATGGCACGCACGCTCTGGCCGGGTGAGGACGCGATCGGGAAGATCGCGCATGCGAGCAGCGATCGTCGCGTGGTGGGAGTCGTCGGCGACGTGCGCCACCTGGCGCTCGAGAAAGGCGCCGGCAACGAGTTCTACCTGCCGATGCGCCAGACCGGCGACTATTCCTCGGCGTCACTCGTCGTGCGCACCACGCTGCCGACGGCCACGCTTGCGAAGAGCCTGCGCGCGGCGCTCGAGCCGATCGCCCCGGGTCTTGCGACGAACGAGATCCGCACGCTCCAGCAGGTGGTCGACACCGCCGTCTCACCGCGGCGGTTCTTCACCCTGATGCTCGCCGGGTTCGCCATTTTCGCGCTTTGCCTCGCTCTGCTCGGGATCTACGGGGTCATCTCGTACACCGTCACCCAGCGCACGCAGGAGATCGCCGTGCGCATGGCGCTCGGCGCCTCGGCGACACAACTCCAGGCGAGAATCATTCGACAGACGCTCGCCCTCGCCGCGATCGGCATGGCGCTCGGCAGCGCCGCATCGTGGGCGGTCGCGCGCGCCTTCGGCGGATTCCTCTACGGCGTGAGATCCACGGATCCTGTCACGTTCGCCGCCATGCTCGCAACCCTCACGGCGGCAGCCGCGCTCGGAGGCTACCTGCCCGCCCGCCGTGCTTCACGCATCGATCCCATGCTGGCGATTCGCGCCAACTAGCGGGTGTTCGGACAGATATCCGATCACGGAAGCCCGCCAGCTACACGCCGCACGCTCCGAAAGAAGAGCCAGCACCGAGCACGGCCGTTCGCGGCCCAATCGAGATCACCGTCGTTCCGTTGGCGGCGGCGATCGCGAATTGGAGCGACGCCCCGTTGACCTGGCCGCTCATCTGCGCCGGGACGGGGTGGGGAGAGTAGAAGTACGCCTGGAAGCCCTGAGTCCAGGTTCCGTTTGCGCTGAAGCGGCCAGTCGCGTCGAGCGAAATTTGCCCGATGAACGTTCCCTCGTCGCAACCGACCCGAACTTGCGTCACCGAATCGCTCGTGACGACTCGAACGTCCGCGGCACCCCAAGTGCCGGGCGTGAGCACGGCCTCAGGTGCAAGCGGCGATACCGATCGTTCGCACGCGCTGAGTACGACCGCGAGCGCGAGCGCGACCAGCATGCGCGATCGGATCGCCGAATCGTCTATACCGGGCATATCGTGCTCGTCCCTCGCCTGCCGAACACGACCGTCGCCGGACCCAGCGATGAGACTTGCTTCGTGATCGTATCGTTCACGGCGACAGCGAACGTCAGGACGTCGCCGGTGACTTGCCCACTGAGCTGCGCGGGCAAGTTGCCGTCGAGGCGAATGGGGCCGATCGAGAGATTCCAGGTGCCGTTGACGGAAAAGCGCCCGTTGCCGTCGAGCGGAATGTTGTCGGGGAATTGGCCGAAAGTGCATCCAATCGAGACGTTCGTCGCAGAAGTGCTCGCGACGAGATCGGCGTGGTCACCGCCCCATTCACCGAACGCGAGATGGTCCCCGGGCAGGAGGATCGAAGCGTCAGGGTGACAGGCCGCGAGCGCCGCGGCGAGGCTGAGCGCAGCGAGCACGCGTCGATGACAACGGGGAGTGATCACAGTTGAGCTACCCCGGAGAGCGCGCGGCGTGTCACGACGCTTGCGCGTCGCGACGGTCCAACAGCTCCCGCATGACGGCCACGTCCTGCCGGTCTTGCGGGCGGTCGGCCGCGATTTTCGAACGGATGATGTCCTCGAGACGCGCGACGTGCAGCACGGCGCCGTTCACGTCGAATCGCACTGCGCCGCGCGCAAGGTCATCGTAGCCCGTGGTTCCCGCCGGCACGAAGGCGATGTCGAGCCGGCCCGCGGCCGTGACGAGGTTCCAAAGGTCGGCGCGCGCGAGCGATTTTGCCGTGAAGTCGAACGCGAGACCTTCCGGCACGCTCTCGGTGAACACGCGCGCGCCGAGTTCGCGCAGCGCGGAGGCGAGATGCTCGAGGTTCTCGGCGTCGCGCGCAGGGGTGATGTCGGCGTCGGCGGTCAGTCGTGGAAATCCGTGAAGGCGAGCGCCGAGCGCGCCGATCAGGACGTAGCGCACGTCGTGGGCGGCGAGCACCGCGATCAGTCGCTCCGGATCGAGCGGATTGACGGTGTGGGTATCCGGGGGTTCAGACACGCCGCGCGCCCGCGACGAACCGGCTCACGTTCGCGACCTCGCGCAGTCGCTCGACCGGCGAGAGCCCGAGGATGCGCGCACTGTCGGCGAGCATGTGCGAGTGGACGACGGGCTTGGGTGACAGCGTTCGGCGCAACTCGAAGCCCGCCGCGGCGAGGAGGTGGTCGAGCGTTTCGACGCCGGGGATGGTCTGGCCGCGCTCGATCCGCGCGATGACCGACTGCGACGTGTGTGCCCGCGCCGCGAGCTCGCGCTGAACGAGTCCGGCGCGCGTCCGAGCCTGGAGAAGCAAATGGGCGGCGTCTTCCATAGATTCGGGGATTGCGCGAATGGCTCGGAGCACGAGATGTATGATAGCCAATAAGCTATCAAAACGCAAGTGATTACTAATCAATATGTTGTATGTTCGATTCCAATCTCAACCGGGGCAATGAAACAGCTACGGACGGGACTCGTGGTGCTCGCGGCCGGCCTGGTTCAGGCAGGCCCATCGGTCGAACAAACGTCGCAAGGCTCGCGGCCGCCCGTCCCGATCGTCACCAGCTTCGACGGGCTCGGCGTCGGCTTCACGAGCCTTCAGCCCTCGCCGGACGGCCGGAATCCGTCCGATAACTCTCTGGCGGTCGGGCCGAATCACATCGTCCAGATCGTGAATTCGCGCATCGCGATATTCACCAAGAAGGGCGCGCTGTTCGACACCACCGGCAAGCTGATTCACGGCGCCGTGCCGACCAACACGCTCTTCGCCGGCCTGGGTGGCCAGTGCGAAGCCCGCAACAACGGCGACGCCGTGGTGCGCTACGACCAGCTCGCAAACCGCTGGCTGTATGTCATGCCGATCTTCCGCCGGCCGGCGAACGATTCGACCGCGCCGTACTCGATGTGCTACGCGCTGAGCCAGGGCGCCGATCCCACGGGACCGTTCTATAGGTACGAGTTCAAGCGGCCGCTCTTCCCCGACTATCCGCGCCCCGCCGTGTGGCCCGACGGCTACTACATCCCCACGAGCACGAGCGACGACTTCATCCAGAAGCACGTCTGCGTCGTCGAGCGCGAGAAGATGCTGAAGGGACTGCCGGCGCGTGAGCAATGCATCGTGATCGACGGCGTGAATTTCCTGAACAACGCGGACATCGACGGGCAGGCGCTCCCGCCAGCGGGCGCCCCCAACATCATGATGGCCGCCGGCGCGGCGCAGTTGAACAAGATCTTCGAGGACTCCGTCATCTACTACTGGAAGTTCCACGTCGACTGGAACGACACCACGAAGACCAAACTCACCGGTCCCGAGAAGATCGCGGTCGCGCCGTACCACTATCTATGCAACGGCCAGCTCACGAACTGCGTGCCGCAGCCGGGCACCGAGCGCAGGCTGGATGCGCAGGGCGACAAGATCATGCAGCGCTTGGTGTACCGTCGCGTGAACGGACATGAATCCATCGTCGCGCTGCACTCGGTGAACACGGCGGCCGGCGGCGGTGGGGTGCGTTGGTACGAGTTCCGGCTCGACAGGAAGCGCGACCCGGTGCTCTACCAGCAGGGCACGTTTGCGCCCGACAGTTTCTATCGCTGGATGCCGAGCATCGGCATGGACAAGAAAGGGAACATCGGGATCGGGTACTCGTTCGGCGGCACGCCGAACTTCGCCGGCCAGCGATTCGCCGCGCGCCTCGCGAACGATCCGAGCGGCAAGCTCACCTTTCGCGAGACCGTGCTCGTGAACGGTGAGGCCTCGCAGACGAACACGTTGCGATGGGAGGACTACACGACGCTCGCCATGGACCCGAGTGACGATTGCACGTTCTGGTATGTGGGCGACTACTATAAGAAGGATGCGTCCACGTATTCGACTCGCATCGGCGGGTTTCGCATTGACCAATGCAAACAGTAGGGAGCACCCCGGTCCCGTCGCCGTTTTCACAATACTCTTCAACCGACGTCTGGCGACCCACCACTTTGGTCCGATAGCCGACAGCCCACAGTTGTTCGTCCGTTTCGTTTCCCGCCCCCGCTACTCCGAACCACGGCAGAGAGCGTACATTAGGACTCCATGTTCCTCCCTCCCGACGCCACCGTCCACCACGCGCTCAACCTGAGCGTTGGCCCGATCACCATCACGGGCTTCGGCATCGCCGTCGCCTCCGCGTTCGTGCTCGGCCAGATGATCGCCTCGCGCGAAATGGAACGACGAGGGTTCTCTTCCGATCCAGTGGCCGACATCGTCCTCGCGACGCTCGTCGGATTCATCATCGGAGCGAAACTGTACTACGCGGCGCTCACGCACAGCTGGGATTCGCTCTTCAGCCGCGGCGGCTTCGTGTTCTGGGGCGGCTTCGCGGGCAGCGTGACCGCGGGCGCGCTGATGATCCGCCATAAGAAGCTCCGATTCTGGCACATCGCCGACGTGTTCTGTATCGGGCTCGCCGCCGGTTACTCCGTCGGCCGCACGGGATGCTGGGCCGTGGGCGATGACTACGGGAAGCCGTGGCCGGGCGGATGGCTCGCCGTGAAGTTTCCGGAGGGTGCGCCGGCCTCGACTGCCGGCAACATGGCGAGCCAGTTCGGCGTGCAGTTCCCGCACGGCACCGATCCGCTCTCGGTGATCGCGGTCTATCCGACGCAGCTCCTCGAGGTCTTCCTCGGCTTCCTGATCTTCCTGCTCGTGTGGAGGCTGCGCGAGCACAAGCACGCCGAGGGGTGGCTGTTCGGGGTGTGGGCGGTGTACGCGGGACTCGAGCGGTTCCTGGTGGAATTCCTTCGCGCCAAGGACGATCGCATCAGCGGCATCGTGGCGGACCTTTCCACGGCGCAGCTCATCTCAATTGGCATCCTCGTCTTCGGGCTCATCTGGATGCGCATGCGGCGTGATGTGACCGCGGAGCACCCGGGAATTCGTGCGGCCTGATTTCGAGGGGCGCGTCGCGATCGTCACGGGTGCGGCGCGTGGATTGGGGCATGCGGCCGCGCAGCGGCTCTACGAGCGCGGCGCCTCGGTCGCGGTGAACGTGCGCAACACCGAACGCGCGGAGGAGCTCGCGGAATCGCTCGGGGAGCGCGCGTTCGCCGTGCCCGGCGATGTCGCCGCGGCAGGCAAGCCGGACGAGATCGCACGCCGAACGCTCGAGCGGTTCGGGCGCATCGACATCCTCGTGAACAACGCGGCGATGGCGGAGACCACGCGATTCCCCGACCTCACCGCGGACGAGTGGCGTGAGGCGCTCGAGGTGAATCTCACCGCGCCGTTCCTGCTCACCAAGGCCGTGCTCCCCGCCATGCAGGCGCAGCGCTACGGCCGGATTGTGAACGTGTCGTCCTCGGCCGGTCGCATGGTCAGCACCCTCGGCGGTGCGCACTACACGGCATCGAAGACCGGATTGCTCGGGCTCACGCGCGCCGCGGCCAAGGAGCTCGGCAAATTCGGCATCACCGTGAACGCCGTCTGCCCCGGCATGATAGACACCGAGCTGACGCGCGAGAGCGCCACGCCGGAATTCCTCGAGCGGATGGCGGCGGGATTGCCGGTGCCGCGCCTTGGCACTGCGCTCGAGGTGGCCGATCTGATCTGCTTTGCGGCGTCGGAGGCAGCGGGCTACATCACGGGCGCCGCGTTCGACATCAACGGCGGCGACCTGATGATGTAGATGAAGGAATCCACCAGGGTTCTCCTCGCGCTCGGCGCGGCGGTTGCCGGTGGAACCGCGATATCGCTTTCGGCGAGCGCGCCGCTGCTGCACGCGGCGGATTTCATCGCGCCGATCGGATCGCTCTGGGTGAACGCGATCCGGATGACGGTGATTCCGCTCGTCGTCTCCCTGCTCATTACCGGTGTCGCGTCCGCGAGCGACGTGAAGTCAATCGGGCGGCTCGGCGGGCGGACGTTGCTGGTGTTCGGGCTCCTGCTGACGGGAGCCGCTGCGGTCGCGATCCCGCTCGTGCCGCCATTGTTCTCGCTGCTGCCGCACAGCGGCACGAAACCGCCGCTCCCTGCCGGCGCGGCGGAGATCGCGGGACAGGTCACGTCGGGCGGAACGAGCCAGACATTCGGCGCCTGGCTGACGTCACTGATCCCGTCGAACCCGGTCGCGGCGGCAGCCAACGGGCAGATGGTCTCGCTGATCATTTTCACCATCTTGCTCGCGCTCGCCATCGCGCGCAGCTCACCAGCCGCGCGCACGGCACTCGTCGGATTCTTCCAGGCGCTCGGCGACGCGATGCTCATTCTCGTCCGCTGGGTGGTGCTCATGGCGCCGGTCGGGATATTCGCGCTCGTGTTGCCGCTCGCGGCGCACGCGGGCGCCTCCCTGGCCGGCGCGATCGGATTCTACATCGTGGCGTATTCGATCGTGAGCATCGCGATCGTCCTGCTGCTGTACCCGGTCGTCGCGATCATTGCGGGGATCCCGATGCGGACCTTCGCCCGCGCGGCGCTGCCGGCGCAGCTCATCGCGTTCAGTTCGTCGTCGAGCGTGGCGTCGCTGCCGGCGCTCGTCGAGAGCGCGGAGCGCGGACTCGGGCTGTCGACTCGGGTGACTGGGTTCGTACTCCCCCTCGCCGTCTCGACATTCAAGCTGGCGGGACCGTCGTCGTGGACCGTCGGCGCGGTGTTCATCGGCTGGTTCTACGGTGTGCCGCTGCACGCGCCGCAGCTCGCGACCATCGCGTTCGCGGCCGTGTTCCTCGCGTTCGCGGCGCCGGGTGTTCCGCGCGGGGCATTCATCATGCTCACGCCGCTCTTTCTCGCTATCGGGCTGCCGGCGGAGGGGATCGGGATCCTGATCGCGGTGGATGCGATTCCGGATACGTTCGCGACGGTACTGAACGTGACGGGGGACCTGGTGGCGGCGGTGCTGGTGGCGAAGAACAACTAGCGACGAGTTAACCCGTTTTTTGTTGGTTGGTTAACGAAAGTGAAAAATTGGCCCTGGCAACGAGTCCGGTCGTGCGCCTCGCTGCCAGGGCCAATTCGTAAACCTCAGTTAACCAACCAACGAAGAACGGGTCAACTCGTTGTTGTCGTTGTCTACTGTTCGATGATGATCAGGTACTTGGATGCCCCCCAGAACGCCACCGGATCCTTGATCTTGATCGCGTCGTGGATCCGCCCCTTGTCGTCCGGCTGCGTTTCGAGCCCAGCGACATCCTGCCGGGTCACGATCCTGTAGGGCTTGCCGGCGACCGGGAGCGGGATGTTCGCCACGGCCGTCCTGTCGATGCTCGTGAAGTCCGCGGGGTTCAGGTCGCGCGCGGCCACCTGCACCTTGCCGATGCCGAGCATTCCGCCGGTCTGCACGATGATCTTTCTCTTGAGCAGGTCGTCCTTGGTGCCGATCACGTAGTAGACCGTGTTCTTCTCCGTCGTGAGCTTGGCGCGCTCATCGGTGAGGTTGGTCTTGTCGGTCGTGAGCTGGACGTTGATGGTCTTCAGTTCAGTGTTCTCCGCCCTGAGGGCGTTCACCTGGGCCGTGAGGTCGAGCACCTGGGCCTTCTGGCTCTCGATGATGGCCTTGAACGAAGTCATCGCCGAGTCGTAGGCCGCAAGCTGCGACTTCAGGCCGACGTTGTTCGTGTCGAGCATTGCGACCCGCTTGCGGCTCGCGGCGAGGCGGGAATCCGCTTCATTGAGGCTCGCGGTGATCCCCTTGATGCGGGCGAGCAGCTGCGTACGCTGCTGGTCCGGCGAGAGCTTTCCTTCGGTCTCACCAGCCAACGCAGCCTTGGGCTTGGCGGTTGCGCTGGTGCGCACCTTCGACAGTTCCGTGTTGGCGTCCGCGATGAACTGCGTCGTGGCCATCACATCCCGCAATAGCGAGTCCTTTTCGGCCGAAATCTGCTGCACCTGCACGAGCGTCTTCTCGAGCTCGGGCTTCGAGCGATCGCACGCGGCGATCGAGACGACAGCCAACAGTATTGCCAGTTTGCGCATGTAGCACCTCTTGAAAGTCGTGAACGGAGGCGATCCGGCGGATCTGGCCCCCCCTTGCCTGCATATGACACAGCCGGAGCGTGCCGAATGTTCCCGCCGCAATCAAAAGCTAATCTTTGCGGTGGTGTCGGCGCATGTGGTGAATGCGCCGACAGCACATGTTCCTGCGGCGATAGGACTTAGGCGATCGGCTTGTTCGTCGCGCTGACCGGCTCGAGTCCGAGCCGTTTGAGCTCCTTGTTGAGGTCCGCAAGGTCCTTGTCGATGACCTTCTGCAGAAGGTCCGTCTGCACCTTCAGCTCGACCTTCAGGTCGCTGAAGATCGGCGCGGCATTCCCCGTCGGCCGCGTATCGCCACGCGTGACGACGCCCATGATCGACGCGAGCCGGTTGTTCAGCTTGATCGGGAAGTTGAGCGGATCCTGCCCGCTCTGGTTGCGCACCTGGTAGATCTCTTCCTCCACCGCGCCGAGCTTCGCCGTCAGGGAATCGCCGAGCGACTTGAGCTTGGCGTCGCTCGACTTCCCGAGCCGGTCGGCGACCTGCTTCTTCAGGTCGCGAATCTTGATGACGGCCGAGTTCGCCTCGTTGACCTTGTCGCGGATGGCGAGGCCGAGCGCCGTCTGCGCCTCCAGGTCGGCGTCGGTCGCCTCATGCAGCGGGTGGCGCTTCACGACGAGCGACTGGGTCACCGACCGGCCGTCGGCGGTGAGGCGCACGGTGTATTTGCCCGGCGCCGTTTCGGGGCCGACCTGCGAGCCGCCCCAGAGAATCATCCCCGGGAAACCCACGGGCGGCGCGTAGCGCATGTCCCACGAGAAGGTGTTCATTCCCACGGCCTTTGCGGGTCCAGCGTTGCCGCCGGCTCCGCCGCGACCGCGACCGCCGCCACCACCACCACGCCCCTCGTCCGCGGCGTTGGCGGTGTCGGAATACGAGCGCACGAGCATCCCTTTCGAGTCGAGCACTTCGATCCGCACGTTCTGCGCGGGCTGGCGCAGCACGTACTGGATGGTCGCGGGCTGGTTCGCGCCGCGGATTGCCGGCGCGGGGCGGAACAGGATCGGATCGGTGCCGGCCATCAGCTTGTCGCTGTATTGCCGCAACGGCTCGATGTGATCGAGGACGTACATGCTCCGGCCGTGCGTGGCGATCGCGAGGGCGTCGTCCACGACGATCAGGTCCCACACCGGGATGTGGGGGAGGTTGAGGTTCAAAGACTCCCAGTGGTCGCCGTCGTCGTACGAGATGTACACGCCGTGCTGCGTGCCGGCGTAGAGGAGTCCCTTGCGCGTCGGATCCTCGCGCACCGCGTGCACGAAGTCATTCGCGGCGATGCCGTTCACGATCTTCGTCCACGTCTTCCCCATGTCGTGCGTGC
>OCZT010000966.1_pt1 | contig 29514 bp, 21 predicted proteins | sample 1539031 | NCBI WGS metagenome assembly OCZT01 (sample SAMEA3539308, study PRJEB22396) | soil metagenome | biome: tundra; feature: field; material: soil | place: USA | collected 2010-05 | depth 0.15 m | reverse complement strand
GGTCCGAACAAATGCAAAGACGTCCTCATCGGCAAACAGGTTCTGCTCGATCCCCGTCTGCAGCGCCGGATGCGCAGATCGCAGCGCCAACAGTCCAGACGTCCAGGCAAAGATTTCTTCCTCCGTCGGGGTACGTCCGGATTTGGGGAAGGCGTTTTGTGCATCCCCCGGAAAGCCTCCAGGAAAGTCATGACGGTTATCCGGATCTCCGCCACCCGTCATCCCGATCTCGTCTCCGGAATAAATCTGCGGCATGCCGCGCAGTGTGGCGAGCAGTCCAAGCGCCAGCTTGAACTTGGGCACGGAGCCGTTGTCTTCCGTTAGAAAGCGCGAATTGTCGTGATTGTCGATAAAGGAAACCAGCCGCTCGGGGTGAGGATACAACGCATCCTGGCGCAGGACTTTGGCCAGTTCCGTCATCGGCTTTCCATGAGCCAGTACGTCGCGCAGAGCGAAGAACATCGGATAGTCGAAAGGCGTATCCAAACCCGTGTCGATGCCGCGATGGACGACTCCTCCTGCGAAGAATGAAGTGACCTCAGGATCGGCGTTCATGACCTCGCCCACAGTGGTAAGGCGCGGGTAAACGCTATGCAGCGAGGCGTGGAAGTCATGCCAGAACGCGCGGCCAACGTAAGGAAATGTATCCAGACGAATGCCATCGAGGTTGGCTGTCTCGACCCACCACAATGCATTCTGGATCAGATAGCGCGAGACCAACGGATTCTCCTGATTCAAATCGGGCATCGAATCGGTGAACCATCCATTGGTGATGTTGTGCCAGGCGGCGAGCGGCGCATGCGGATCGACAAGTTGCAGGAAGTCGTACTCGACGCGCCTGTGTTGTTCGAGTGTGCCATGAAGCCAGTCGGGCCCCGGAGGGTCAAGGACCCAGGGATGCAGAACGCCAATATGATTGGGCACCATATCGAAGACCAGCTTCATTCCCTTCGCATGCAACGCATCGGAAAGATGGCGACAGTCTTCCATACTGCCGAAGTGCGGGTCTACCGCATAGAGATCGGTGGCTGCGTAACCATGGTAAGACTCAGGCATTGCGCCGTTGGAAACGACCGGCGTTGTCCAAAGAGCCGTGATGCCGAGCTGATGCAGATAATCCAGATGCTGCTCAATGCCGCGCAGATCGCCGCCATGCCAGCCGCGCGGTGCGGCACGATCGTTGCCAGACAGGTCGTTGGCCGTATTCCCATCGGCAAAGCGGTCGGGCATGATGAGGTACAGGACGTCAGCGGAAGCGAAACCGCGATGCGCCTCTGGATCACTGGAGCGCTCGGCGAGAGCAAACGAATGCTGTGCCTGGCCTTGCCCGTTGCTGGCGGTCACCCACAGCGTTTGTGCATCGGCATGTCCCGTCTCTAGCCACAAAAAAGCCCAGTGTCCGTTGTCCGAAGTCTCGGTCCGGATCAACTTCACATTCTTGCCTTCAACAGTGAACTGCGCGCGAGAGAGATTCTTGCCGCGCACCAGCAACATGGGATCGGGTAGACCGCGGAACCATCCCGGCGGATCGATCTTGGCAATTCGCGGGGCTTGGGGTTTTGGGGCCTGTGGTCGCTGCGGCTTTGAGTTCTGATCTTGCGCCCAGCCAGCGGACATTCCACAACATGTCAAACCAGCCAAGAGGCCAGCCAAGAGGAATGAATGCCAAAAACGCATGAAGGTCTCCGAGAAATTGCTCGCCAGGAAGGTGGGCGCAGTCTGAGTTCTTCGCTTGTACACCGAGGTGCACGGCGAGGGCTTGTGTGGCGCGCGAATTGCCGTGGTGTGAAGCCGGCTTTGGTGAGCGCCCCATTTCGCACTTGGGCAGTAGCGAGATCCACCACCCAATGTGCCTTGAGGGTTCAATGTTGCGCCATGACGGCGTTGGACCGTCATGGCGCAGGTTGATGTTACCTAGAAGGTGAAGCGTAATGAAAGCTGCAGCTCGCGCTGCGAGTTGGCGCGGGTGTTGGTGATATGGCCAAAGTTGCCGTCGTCGAGACCCGTATCGGGGTTCTGGAAGGCCGGCGTATTGGTCAAATTGAACGCATCCGCCGAGAAGTGCCCGACGAATCTTTCGGTAATAGTGAAGTCTTTGCCCAAAGATGCATCGAGGTCACGGTAGGCGGGACCGACCAGATAATTGCGGCCGAGTGATCCCGGGGCGATAAACGTGCTGTTCTGTCCGTTTGAATTAACGACTGCAGGGTGAGAGAACGACGAGGTATCGAACCACTCACTCTGCTTCTTCAGATACGAGACCGGCTTGGTCAGGTCAGCACGGTTGGTTAGACCACCGGAATGCAGTGAAGTGCTTCCGCTCGGACTCGTGTAGAGGTAGTTTCCAGTTGTTACCGTAATGGGCGTTCCCGACTCGAGGGTGGTGATGACGTTCACATGCCATCCGCCGATGATTTCGTTGGCAACCAGGGGGATATTGGAAGCGAACATCTTTCCCCTGCCAAAGGGGAGTTCTCCCAGCGCACTGAAGGTCAGGACATGACGTTGATCCTGATCCGAATTGCCGTGGTTGGCCTTGAAATCCGGGCCGGCCGGCAGGATGAAAATGCCGGCGCCGCCGGTTCCGGTGCCAAATGCTCCATTCGAATCGTCCAGGGCATGCGACAAGGTGTAGGCCGCGTTGAACTGGAGTCCCTTTTGCATCCGCTTGGTCAGATACACCTGCAGTCCATGGTAATTCGCTGCGCCGTTTGCCAGGCCCCTGGTTATTGATCCAAAGGCATTGCCGTTGGCGTCGTTATAAAGGTGCGTATTTGGAGCGGAGTCGAGGACCTGGTTGTTGATATTGAACCACGACAACAAATGATGCGATGAGGTGCCGACGTACGCCACATTGACCGACATCGACGGTGTCAATTCCCGCTGAACCTGCAGGTTCCATTCCTGGATCATGGAGGTCGGCATATTCGTATCTACGGAGATCAGGTTGGAGTTGATTGGATCCGCGCGATTCACGGTTGAACCGAAGACCGGTAGCGGAATCGTTCCGGTCGCATCCAGGCTGTTGTTGTCGTTGGCAGGCGCCGATCCGGTGAAGTTGATGCGGTATCCGCCGCTGGTGGGCGAGGCAGAGAAGCTGGCGGAACCGTTGAAGTCCGGATTATTGCTCAACTGGTTGCCAACGCCGCCACGATCGAGGAAGTAGTAGATTCCGTAGCCTCCCCGGACCGAAGTCTTGCCGTCGCCGAAGAGGTCATACGCAAATCCGACTCGAGGAGCAAAGTTGTTCTTGTTGGTTTGGATGATGCTGTTGGAGAGCCCGCTGGTACCGGCAACCTGCAGGGTGAGCGTTTTCAGGTCGAAGTTGGACTGGTAGTTGTTTTGCTCATACGGGTAGGTGTACAGGTCGTACCGCAGCCCCAGGTTCAGGATCAGGCGGCGGCTGACTTTCCAATCGTCCTGGGCGTAGTATCCGGTCTCCCAGTTCCTGGTTACAAAGTAGTTGCTGGCGACGCCAATGCTGTAATCGCCCACAAAACCGGCGAGCATATCCGAAAGGTTGAAGCCGGTGAAATTGGAGGCGCTGAAATCGAAATTGCCCTTGGCGTTATTGCCCTGGAAGAAGGAAACCTGGCGTTTTTCAATGCTGGCGCCAAACTTGAACGTATGCTGCCCCTTGGTCAAGGAAAGCGCATCCACAAACTGATGGCTCGACTGGGGAACCTCGTACGCTCCTCCGTCTCCTGTATAGGTGCCTGCAGGCCAGCCGCCGTTGATGGCCGCGCCGCCGCCAAGAAGCGAATTGCGATTGGCGTTGAGAATGCCCAGGTTGGCCGAAACCGCAATGTTGTCCATGGGGGGAATGTACCCGTACAAGTCATACGTGTGACCGTAACGGAATTCGTTCACCATGTTGGGGCTGAACGTATGCGTAGAGCCCACCGCCTCGGCGCGCGGATGGACCGGGTTGTAACCGGATCCGTAGCCTGCGGGAAGATTGGGGTACTGGCTCCCCTTGATGAGGATATCCTGCCCATAACTGTAGCGAACGAAGATGTTGTCCTTGGATGTTGCCGCCCAGTCCATGCGCACGTCGAAGTCGTCATAATGCTGGACTTCAGAGGGGAGCGAAAAGTAATTGAGGATCAGGGAATTGTTGCCTTGCGCGGCAGTGTGGTTCGGTTCCGGGAATGCATTGAGGTAATTCAATGCGGCCTGGTTCAATCGCCCTGTGGGGATGACGTTGGGTGTAGCGACTCCATTGACGTCGACCAGCGGGAAAGGCAAGCATGTCGTCGGGTCGTAGATAGTGCCTGCCGGTCCCGGCGTGGTATTGCAGCCGGTAATCGTCTGGTTCGGCGTACTGGTCGTGATCCCGGAAGTGGCGCTCTGAGTGATCAGCTCAGAGAAATTGCCCTTGCGCATAAGATCGGTGGGCACGGTGTTCTGCGCCAGCCCTTCAGGTTCCTTCATGCGCAGGCCTTGAAAACCGCCAAACATGAAGAGACGGTTATGCATGAACGGAATGGGGCCGCCCAGCGATCCGCCGTACTGAATCCGGTGAAACGAGGGTGCGGCAGCCGTGGGATTGAAGTAATTCGGACTGGCATCGAAGATCTTGTCGCGATCGAAGAGGAATGCCGATCCGTGGAACTTGGTGGTTCCCGATTTGATGGAGTTCTGCAGGATGGCGCCGCCCGCCCTGCCGAACTCGGCTGGCGCTACCGAATTGGTAACGCGGAACTCTTCCATGTTGTCGACCGGCGTGATGAAAATCGTATTGTTCACAAGGGCTTCGTTGTTGTCGAGGCCGTCCAGCTCAAAATTATTCGACTGCTGGCGCAAACCATTGGCCGACAAGGCTGCGCCGCCCGTTTCGCCCATGCGCCAGGTTTCCGCATTGCCATTGACTCCGGAAGCGTCACTTCCGTAGGCGCCACGCGTGACGCCCGGTACCAGCAGCGCCAACTGCGTGTAGTTGCGTCCATTCAACGGAAGCGAGGCAATCTGCTCCGCCTCCACCACGGCGCCCGTCGAAGATGTCGCGGTGTCCACGATAGGCGCGGCATCCGTTACCTCAACCGTAGTGGTGATTTCGCCCGGCTTCAGGTGGAAGTTGAGCGCCTGTACCTGTGACACATTGAGGGTCAGGGTCTGCGTCTCGCTTTGAAATCCCTTTGCTGAGACGGAGGCATGGTAGCTGCCGCGCGTCAGCGCCTCAAAGTGGAAATTCCCGACCTCATCGGCGACGGCTTTCTGAATAAGACCTGTATCTGCGCTTTTGAGTTCGATGGTGGCGGCGGGAATCGCTGCGCCGGTTTCGTCCTGTACGCTGCCGCGAATGCTTGCCAAGTCAGTCTGCGCAAACAGACGAGGCGCGATAAGGCAGGTCAGGATCACCGCAAACGCCAAGGCCAACCCTCGAATGCGGCTCAGTCCGTTGGGTAGCAGGGTGCATCTTTTGAAGTTCAAGTTGTCCTCCCAAATTTGGCTCAAAACTTCCTCCGAGGATGCGGCAAACCATCGCCGCTCCTCCTTATAACACTCGACAACACGCCTCGGAGGCGGTATTCGTCAATCCACACAACGCCAATTCACCTTCAATTGAAGCTCTTCAAATAAACCGCGCATTTTGAATCAGTTGAACAGAAATATCTCTAAATGAGACCTATAGAATTGCAGCCTGCCATCCCTTGGATGTAGGCTTCTCTCTGGCTCCGGTATGCAACGGGGCGGGAATTCGACGGGTTATCATGGCCACGGAACAGTCCAGCACTAGCGCAAGGCGGGTGCAGTTCGGTCTCTTTGAGGTCAATTTCAAGACCGGAGAACTGCGCCGTTCGGGTGTGCGCGTCCGGCTCCAGGGCCAACCATTCAAACTGCTGACGGCGCTACTGGCCGAACCGGGAGAAGTCGTCTCTCGTGAGTCGCTGCAAAGGCAGCTTTGGGGCCAGGACACCACGGTCGACTTCGACCACAGCCTTGGTATTGCCGTAAACAAGCTCCGTGAGGCGCTCGGCGATCAGGCAGAGAACCCGCGCTTTGTTGAGACGCTGGCCAAGCGAGGCTACAGATTCATCGCTCCCGTGGAAACGATTGAGCCGCGCGCAGCCCTTCAACCAGCGGAAGCTCTCTTGCCGCAGAGCGCATCTGTTTCGCATAAACCAGGTTCGCTTGTTTGGCGCTGGACTGCGGGATTCCTGGCATGTGTATGCCTTGCGCTGGGGACCGTTCTGCTCTTTCGCACGCCCGCCCGCAAGCCCTATCGGGTGGCCCAGGTCACCTATTCCGGGCATCTGCTGGCCAACGATCCGGAGGTTGAGAGCTTCTCCAGTTCGGTGGGCGATGGCACCAGGCTTTACTTTTCTGAAATGGACAACGGCGACCCGGTCCTGGCAGTGGCGCTGGCCGCCAATGGGGAGATCAGCCACTTTCATCTGCCGTCGGAGATTGGCGCTCCGCTGATCGGCTCACTGGCTCCGGATGGCTCCAGGTTGATTATTCACGGCCATTTACAGGCGGATCCGGAACAGCCACTTTGGATCGTGCCAACCCTTGGCGGCAATCCCCGCCGAGTGCCCAACGTGCTGGCACACGATGCTGCCTGGATGCCCGACGGCCAACACCTGGTCATCGCGAATGGCAACGAGTTGACGATTGTGGATGCCGACGGGAGCGAGCCACACAAGCTGATTTCAACTTCGGGTCTGGCCTTCTGGCTGCGCTGGTCGCCCGACGGAAAGCGCTTGCGCTTCACTCTCCGCGACCCCAAAAGCCAAACCACCGAATTGTGGGAAGTGGCGGCAGATGGATCCAACGCGCATCCCCTCTTGCCCGGTTGGAGTCATCCAGCCTCAGAGTGCTGCGGAAGTTGGACCGCTGATGGAGCCGACTTTGTCTTTCAGTCCTGGCACAATCAACACAACGACATTTGGGCGCGGCGGGCGCGGCCCTGGCCTCTGAGGGACGGCGAGCCCAGGCAAATCACCAATGGCCCTCTTGGCTATGAAGCCCCCAGCACTTCTCCCGGAAGCCACCGTGTCTACTTTATTGGAGAAGATTCGCAGATCGAGTTGTTGCACGCACTCCCAAAATCCTCCGCGTTTGTGGCTCTCGACCAGATTCTGAGCGCGGCGGGGCTGGCCGAGTACTCGCGGGACGGTAAATGGGTGGCATGGCTCAACGCTTCGGACGGTTCCCTGTGGCGCAGCCGGGCTGACGGCAGCGAGCGCATTGAACTGACAACTCCACCGCTGCGAATTTTCACCATGAAGTGGTCGCCGGACAACATGCGTCTCGCCGTGATGGCGGAAGAGCCGGGAAAGCCCTGGAAGCTCTATCTGATCGACGCGGAAGGCGGGAAACTCAATCCTTTGATGAACGAGGACCGCAACGAGGCCGATCCGGACTGGTCCGCTGACGGCCAATCGATCGTCTTTGGCCGGCTGCCCAACCGCATGGACCCCCGCCAGCCGAAAGCCATATACCTTTTGAACCTGGAAACCCAAAAGGTGACCGAGATTCCCGGCTCGACCGGACTGTTCAGTCCGCGGCTTTCACCGGACGGCCGCTACATCGCGGCCATGCGGCTGGACCAGCGAGCGCTGCTTCTTTTCGACAGGGCGCAGAATCAGTGGGCCACCATCAGCACCCACGGGGTGGGAGACCCAACCTGGTCCCACGACGGCCGATATCTGTATTTCCAGGATTATCTGGAGGAAGGTAAGCCTATCTATCGCATCGCGGTTCCCTCGGGACCCGCGGAACCGGTGGCCACCATTGCCAATCTGCGTCCCATTGCCGCAATCGACTACCGTTTAATCGGCCTCGCGCCGGGCGACCTGCCGGTGGTGAGCGCCCACACCTCCAGCGTCAATCTTTATAGCGTTGACCTGAACGAACACTGATCGGGCGTACGGGCAGTGACCGCTTACCGGAACGGACGCCCTTTCACCTGTCCTGCTCCCTCCCGCAAAGTAACCAGTTGGTTTGACTGCACCGACTTGATGGACTCGACCAGGCCGGAGGGCCAGTGGACTTCAATGTCTGCAGTTGTCGCCGCGCCAAGTCCGAAGTGCAGGCGTGGGTCATTCGATGAGAGAAAGCTGGACTGGCTCATTATCTCCTGAGCCTGCACCTTGCCACTGTATCGAACCAGCACGCGCGCGCCGATGGCGCTGCGGTTGCTTTTGGTGCCCTCGAGGCGAACCTTGATCCAGTGGTTGCCGGCCGGCGCATCGTTGCGAAGCAGGGTAGGCGGCTCATTCACGTTCATGATGAGGACGTCCATGTCGCCGTCGTTGTCGAAGTCGCCAAAAGCCGCGCCGCGGCTGCTGTGGCGCGCTTCGATTCCCGAACCAGCCTCGGCGCCAAGTTCGACGAAAGTGCCGTCTCCCTGGTTGCGAAAGAGGAGGGTTTGGGTACGCGCCGGAAAGCGAGGAAGGACGCGTGCAACCTCCGGGTAGACATTGCCGGTGGTAAGCAGGATGTCGGGATAGCCGTCATTGTCGAAGTCAACGATCCCGGCGCTGAAACAGAGGAAGCGGGTTTCTCTGTTGAGACCGGAGGGGATGGTCACGTCGTCGAAATTGCCTTTCCCGTCATTGCGGTATAGGCCGGTGGCCTGGTTGTAGAAATGGGTCTTAACCAAATCCAGGTGGCCGTCGAGGTTATAGTCGCCGGCCGCGGCGCCCATGCCGCCCATCTGCCGGCCCTCGGCGCTCAACGCGACACCGCGAAACAATGCCTCATCGCGAAAGGTGCCATCATGGTTGTTCATCAGCATCAGCGATGGCGTTGAATCGCAGGCCACGAAGATGTCGGGCCAGCCGTCTTCATCGGCATCGAAGCTCACAACCGTGAGACCGTAAGAACCTCGGATCGCACCGACGCCCGACTCCCTGGAGACGTCGCTGAAGGTGCCGTCGCCGTTGTTGCGATAAAGATAGTTCTGCGCCTTGGCCAGGCCAAGCGGTCCACAAAAGGTTGCTACACCCTCGTAGTTGCAGTTAGGCACAGCCAGCGATGGTTTCGGAGCGGTCGCAAGGTCGATATCGACGTAGTTCGAGACAAAGAGATCGAGCAGCCCATCGCGGTTGTAATCCAGGAATGAACAGCCGGTACTGTAGCGCGTTGCGGGATGCAATAAACCGGCCTTGGCCGTAACATCCGTAAAAGTCCCGTCGCCTTTGTTGCGATACAGCCGGTTTTGTCCGTAATAGGTGACGAAGAGATCTTCAGAGCCGTCGTTGTTATAGTCACCTACGCAAACCCCCTGTGCCCACCCAGTGTCGAGCAATCCGGACTTGGCGGTTACGTCGGTGAACGTACCGTCGCGGTTGTTTTTGTAGAGTCGATTGCTGGCATTCGGCGGAGTGTCCTTGAGCCGCCGGCCTCCAAGGATGAAGATGTCCATCCACCCGTCGTTGTCGTAGTCGAAGAAGGCGCATCCGGCGGCCATCGATTCGACGATGTAGGTAAAGCTGTCGGGCTCGCCATAGACCATTGTTTCGGTCAGGCCCGCTGCGCGAGCTACATCCACAAAGCGCGAAAACGGCGCTGTCGATTTTCCAGAGGAAGCCGCCGCCCGGAGCCTGCTCGGGATGAGTGCGGAAACTACGGCCGCGGGGATGGTTTGCAATAGCCTGCGGCGCGACCAGATTTCGGTCCCGGAGAGAGTGGTTTTCTTCTTGCTCATTTCAGCCGATATCCTCCGGGACGCGCGACTTCCCAAACCTCAGCGCGGGCCCTGCGCGGCTAGTTTATCGCGCAGTCCCAGAGCGCTCGGATTCTCCGGCTCAAGCTTTAGAGCATTGCCCAGCGCGTCGTTCGCTTCCCGGAGACGGGACTCCATGGCAAGACTGGCAGCGAGGGCAACCCATGCCTGAACGAAATTTGGAGCGGCCTTGACCGCCAGCCGGAATTGCTCATCGGCCCCTGCGAGGTTGCCCTCGCGGGATTCCAGGTATCCTAGCTGGTACTGTGCTAGAGCAAATTCCGGGTCGGCTTTGATCGAATGCTCCAGCGCGGCACGCTCTCCCGCAATGTCGCCAAGCGCATGCAGGACCAGGGCCAGCCGGTAGGCGAGCGCGGGATTATCAGGCAGCGCGGCGCTGGCCTCGCGAAACAGATCGGCAGCCTTTTGGTTATCTCCTGCTTTCACCGCCTCTTCGGCCTGTGTGGACTTAAGGATGGCCAGAGATTGATTTGCCTCCTCCTTGAGCCGTTGCTGATAGACCTTGAGCTGTTCCTGCGCCTCTTCTGTCTCTCCCAGTATGCGCAGAACCTTGGCCAATTCAAAATGAACTTCGGGCTCGGCGGCCCCGAGTTCGATGGCTCTCGTAAACTGCTCCTTGGCCCCGGCGGCATCCTGAAGCGCTGCAAGCGCGACGCCGAGGTTGTAGTGCGAGTTGTAGAAATTGGGATTGATAGCAACCGATTCTTCAAGATGTTTGCGGGCCGTGGCAAAGTCGCCAGCCTCGCGCTCCAGGATGCCATTTAGATAGAGAAAATCGGAATCATGTGGAGCGATAGCGAGCAAACGGCGCCCAAGCGGAGCAGCGACACGATTGTCTCCATGGCTGACCAGGGTTTGCAGATAGATGCGCTGCGCCTCAATGTCGCGCGGTTTCATGCGCGCCAGCTTTTCGGCCAGTGTTTGCGCAGCTTCGAAGTGCGATAGGTGGATATCGAGAGACACCAGCGCTCCGGTGAGGGCGTCGGAGTTAGGATAAGTCTTCAGCCCCTTTGTCAGAGTCTGTGTTGCTTCGTCGAACATATCCGCCTTCCTGTAAGCACTTGCCAGGTCAAGAGTCAGGTTCTGGTCGCGCGAGGCAGAGCGAAGACGATTGATCACCGTCCCATAATCTCCAATCGAGAGAAGCGATCTAGCGAGCCCGTCAAGCGCCTTCTTTGATGAAGGATCGAGCTTGAGCGTAGCCTCCCACTCTGGCAAAGCCTCCTTGTCGCGGCCGAGGCTGGCGAGCGCAGTGCCTAGCAAGAGATGGGTCTGTTCCTCGCCGGGATCAAGCTGGATGGATTGATGGAGCGGGGTGACTGCCTCTTGCATGCGCCCGGCCGCACAAAGGCTGAGGCCCAGAAGATAAGATAGACGCGCCGAGTCCGGCTCCAGTTTGAGTCCTGACTGAAAGGCCTCCACGGCACAGTCCGCTTTGTGGTTCTCGCTGAACCACGTGCCGATCGCAGCGTAGGTATCCGCATTGGGATGGGCGTGCAGCCGCGCGTCCAGAGAGGTTGGACTGGTGCACGTCTGGGTCCATCCGGATAGCGATGCGCCGGCGACAATCAGACTGCTCCTGGCGATCACTAGGAGCTTGGCAGCGCCGCGAATTGAACCTCTGTGACCAGTAAAGTGCATGACTCCCAGCCCCCGAGGATACTTGAGCGGCAACGGAGATTGCAAGGTCGTGACTTTTGCGGGAGAGTCAACGAAGCGTTGTTGTCGTACGACTCATTCGCTGCAAATAGCCACGAAGATCATCTGGCGAAGGAACTCTCGCGCCGAGCTGCGTGCAAAACTTTCACAACCAAGGAGATGTTGATGGCTGTAGGTCGAGGATCTGTTGCGAGGTGTCTTTCGGCGCGTTGAGCGCTCTATCAATCTTCATGCGTTCTTCGTCGCAGCGATTCGACCACGGATGGATCTTCACCCAAAGTGAACCTAAGGCGCGCGAAAGCGCCACTTAGGTGGTCCTCAATACCCTTCCGTTTTGCAGAAGATTTGCAGAATCGAATCGCGATTGAGTGCATTTCTTGCATTCTATGAATTGTCTAAGTCGTTTAAAATATGTAAGTTATGTATTATCAATAGGCTATGATGCACTCCATCGATCCTAACAGTCTGCGGAAAGATTATCCTGGTGGATTTCCCGTAACAAATTGACGCGGTGTTCTGGCTGGCTGGATTGGGGCACTTAGCCGGTCCCGACCGCACTTTCGCGTCTCTTTCATCCGCCAAATTTGCGCTTGGCTGTTGACTTTCTTGCCTTTACATGCGGAAATTACATTCGCTGCATCTCCTATCCCCAAGGAGCAGTCAATGTACATCCTGAACTGCCGTATTGCGGTTTGCGCAATCCTGCTGGGCTCTGCGTCCTTCGTGACTCTCACAAGCCCGGCTCAGTCCACTGCCACCAACAATCCCACGACTCGGGCGGTTCCGCAGACTGCGGCCAAGACAGTGCAAACGGCCAAGCCCGGAAGCGTCCGGCCAGGCGCAGCGCTCCCGTCGAAGACCACACCCCAGCAGCCTGGCGATCAATCACCGCAGACCCTGCCACCTGCTCCTGAAAGTGCAGACACCAGCCTGCTGACGGCCGTGCCGCTCAAGATCACTCTTACGCCCTCGGAGAACCCCATCAAGCTGGGTTCGACCTCGAACATTGCTGCCGATATCCTGAACGTCTCCAACCGGCCAGTGGCTGTGGATACCAGCACGATTCAGTTGATGACCCATGCCATCCTTTCGCAGACCGACACCCTGTGCGTTCTCCCGCTCCCGCCGACCACCAACACCACACTCATGGGCGCCATCATTCTGCAACCCCAGGACCATATCAACGTACTCTTCAATCTCTCCCAAAAGAGACTTGATTACAGCCCTGAGGAGCAAACGATTGTCGATAGCTACTTCAAGACGGTCATGCCGCCAATGCCCTGGTTGGTCCGCCGGCCGCGGCGGACATCACGTCGAAGTATCAAAAGACCATTCGCGCCTCATACACACGCTCCTGCGACCCCCAATTCTTCGGACCTATCAAGAGAGCGCTGGACTTCTCACCGGGAAACTATGAGTACTACTTGACCGGCAAGTTTTCTGTTTGCGATCCGGTGATTCCGAACTACTGCCCACCCCCCGCTCTCTTGCCCAGAGCGCAACATTCCAGGTTGGCATTGACCAGACCCAGATCATCATCTTTGCCATCGTGGGTGGGCTGCTTGCTTACCTGGTGGTCACGGTACGCAGCGACACTGGCGCGCTCAATCACTTCTCCGACATGCTCAAGGCCGAAACTGGCTTGAGCGCAATCGCAAAGCTGGCATCGAAGGAAGGCGTTGTATTGCTCTTCAGAGTAGTGCGCGATGTGATTGGCGTTGCAATTCTAAGTTCCGCCTTCACGATCGTCTCTTCGCGACTGGCAGACACGCAGTTTCCCATCAAAATTTCCGTGCTGGACGGATGGGGCGCAATCACGATTGGATTCTTGTCCTACTTTGCGGGCAACAAGTTCATCGATGCGCTGCGCGGCGCAGGGAAATGAGCGTTGCTCAATGCACCACGCCCGCGTCCCTGGCTGGCCAGTACACAAAAACGGCTTTGCCGTAGATGAGCGAACGGTCGACCGGTCCGAATTCGCGGCTGTCTGATGAGATTGACCGGTGGTCGCCCATCATGAAGTAGCTGTCATCGGGGACAACCATCTCCGCGAACGAGCGGTTGTCGCGGTATTCCTCAGGCACGTAGTTCTCAGCTTGCCGCTGGCCGTTTACCCAGACCACACCCCGGTCAATGCGCAGCCGGTCACCCGGCACCGCGATGACACGCTTGATGTAGCTTTTCTCCAAGTCCCGCGGATAGCGAAACACAACTACATCGCCCCGCTCGATGGCCGAGATTCGATAAACAAACTTGTTGATGAAGAGGCGGTCGCGATCCTCCAGCCGGGGCAGCATGCTGGTGCCTTCCACGCGAACCGGCTGGTATAGGAAGGTAATGATCAAAACCGAAGAGGCAACGGAGATCAACAGGTCGCGGACCCAAAGGCCGATACCTCCACTCCCATAGCGCGGCGCACGCTCGGGGGTAGGTGCAGGTTGGCCGGGATCATTCTCAAGACCGGGGGTCTCGCTGGGGCAAGGGGCGTTCGGGGGGACCATTTCCATCTCTCTTCTAGATTACTCACAACCAAGGCCTCCAAGGGGGCACATGACCTTGGCGCGGTTTGGTTTTCCTAGCGGTTTGGGTTGATTTGCTGCGGGTACCAAAGCAGGCATCGATCCCGACGAACCGGCGGCGCTCAGATTCTCTTCTTCCAGAATAAGCGGTCGCTGCAGGATCATCTCTACCTGGGTTCCACTTTCGATATTGACATCGGCGCCGCGAGTAAACAACGACACCAGGCCGACGGCCGCTAGTCCCGCACCAATACCGGCAACCCCTCCGGCAATTGGATGACCCGCCCCGAGACCTCCAATTGAGCCAACTGTCCCCCCGGTCGGGATGGCGATCTCGGCAGTCTTTCCCGCATTGCGCCCCTTGTCGGGAGCCTGCTCGATGGTACCCTCGCCGTCATCCTTTACAGATTGCTTGTTCGCGCCCGGAAGGCTGTTCACAATTCCGGGAATCTCCACCACCGACCCATTGGGAAAGATTATGGAGGTAAAGTGCATGTCGAGCTGTGCCCTTCCCTTCACCCGCCCGGCGCGTTCCACCCTGTCCACCACGCCTTGCACGTAAACCCCGGCCGGAACCATCACCCTGTTTCCAACCACTACGGGAAAGGTCGAGGCCAGGTAGACTCCATCGCCGGGTTTGGCGCTCTTTGTATTGATAGCGCTACGCAATTGCAGCAGGACCTTGGTTCCGGCGGGCACCTCATAGGTCTTCTTCGGAGTAGCAGGAACCGCCGAAACTTCAGGCGTCGCCTCGGCTGGCTCAACGGCCTCGGCCTGTGCGGGCTCCGGGGTGGCTGGAGCCTGAGCGTACCCGTGGTTCGATGCAGCCGCGCCCAAAGCCAGCACGATTGCAGTTGCCAGATCTCGACGGCCCAGGCGCATCCATTCCTCCGCTAGTTCTCTGCTCTGATAGACGAGCCACCCGCTCTCAAGGATAGCCTTCCGCCCCGATGAAATGAAGGTAATGCGAGACAAATGGCATCGCAGGAATCAATTCGCGGTACGATTCAAAGCAGCGATGAAGCACGAAGCCACCCAATTGACACCTAATTCCGATCCCCCAAAAACCAGGTTCGCAACCATTTATCGGGTTCTGGCCGATGCCATCTCCGCGCGCGCATTTCCCGGCTGCGCTTTTGGTGTATTGGCAGGTGGCAGCGTTGTTCTGCTCGATGCACTGGGTCGCTTTACGTATGATGAGGCCGCGCCCGTCGTGGCGCCGGATACCGTCTATGACGTGGCCAGCATTACCAAGGTCGTCGCAACCACCGCAGCAGCCATGCTTCTGCACCAGCGTAACCAACTTGACCTGGAAACCCCATTGGGCGATCTGCTGCCCGGCTTTGTTGCCGGTCGGGCGCCCTCCGATTGCGCCCACCGCGTGACGCTGCGCCATCTTCTCGCGCACAACTCCGGACTCCCCGGTTACGTCGAGTTCTTTCGCACCAACACCACTTCGCAGGCACTGTCTAAAGCCCTGCTTGAACTGTCCTTTGAAGACGATCCCGGCACGCGTGCGGAGTACTCCGACCCTGGCTTCATGCTTTTGGGCAAGGCGTTGGAGACCTTGATGGACGAACCCCTCGATAAATGGGTCCAACGGGAAGTTCTGCAGTCCCTTGATATGGCTGCCACTGGATTCTGCCCTCCCCCTTCCGCGCGCCTCGCCATTCCACCCACTGAGGAAGACACATGGCTCCGCCATAGACGCATTCAAGGGGAGGTTCAGGATGAGAATGCCTGGCTCCTGAATGGCGTTGCAGGCCATGCCGGCCTCTTTTCCAATGTTTCAGACTTGTTGAAATTCGTCGGAGAGATTCTGGCTGCGGCCGGGCAGCAGGGCAAAACCAGACTCTTTGAGGCAGCCACAGTCGAACAATTTGCTCAGAAGCAGGATCCAGTTGGCAGTTCAAGGGCGTTGGGCTGGGATACCCCATCCAGGGAATCCTCATCGGGGCATCACTTTTCGCTGCATTCCATCGGACACCTCGGATTCAGCGGCTGTTCGCTTTGGATTGACCTGGAGGCAGGCGTTGCGGCGGTCCTGCTGACCAACCGCACCTGGCCCGACCGGGGTTGCCAATTGATAAAGGAAGTCCGGCCAGCCTTTCACGATGCCGTCCGGGAGGCTATGTAATCATTTTCATCGCAAGCCCCCCTCCAGACCGGTCTGGATGCTGAGATTTCTAGCGGCAGTTGACCATTTTCCAGATACAATTAAATCTTGGGGATATCCACGATGCTAACCAGCATGCCGATGCAGGGAACCGCAGCCACCCATAACGGGAACGGTAGGAAAGACTCAAATTCCTTGCTACAAGAGTTGACCACCGAGAGTCAAAATGAGGCCTCTCAGGGGTTTGACACCAAATCTGCAATTGAAATCGCCCGCATCATCAACCATGAGGATGCCAAGGTTCCGGCCGCGGTGAAAAAAGCCCTCCCGGAGATTGCCGAGGTCATCGATCAGGTGGCAAGATGTCTTCGCGATGGCGGCCGGTTGATCTACGTCGGCGCAGGTTCCAGCGGCCGCATAGCAGCTCTCGATTCATCCGAGTGTCCACCCACCTACTCAACCGCCCCCGGACAGGTGCAGTACATCATGGCAGGCGGACCCAAGGCTCTGGCCTCGGCCGTCGAAGTAAATGAAGACTCGGAGGAACTGGGCCAGCGGGACATCGCCCGCCGTCGCCCCACCCGCAAAGACATTGTGGTAGGCGTCTCTGCCTCAGGCCGTACGCCCTATGTAGTTGCAGCTGTGGCCTATGCTCGCGCCCGTGGAGCCCACACCGCGGCCGTTACCTGCAACCACGAGACTCCCCTTGCAGCCGCCTCCGATACGACCATTATTTCCGACGTAGGCCCCGAGGTTATCTCCGGCTCCACGCGCATGAAGGCCGGAACCGCCCAAAAGATGGTCCTGAACATGATCACCACCGGCGCCATGACCCGCCTGGGCTATGTGTACGAGAACCTCATGGTCAACGTGCACATGCAGAACTCCAAACTGGTCGAGCGCGGTATCCGCATCCTGATGTGCGCGTGCGGCATCGACCGCGCCCTGGCAGTGGACACCATCAAAAGCGCAGGCCGCAGTGTCCCCGTAGCCCTCGTCATGCTCAAAGCCAAGGTAGACAAGCCTGAAGCAGTGCGCCGCCTGGCAAAGTCCGATGGCAACGTTCGCCTCGCTGTTGAGGACAATGTGCTGGAACTGTAGCCTCCAAAGTTTCGATCAATAGCTCTTTGATCTTTGATCCAGCCCGAAAGCTGGGTGCCCCAGGTCCCGCTTTTGGGACCTGGGATACCGTATCTCTCAACCTCCAGATACGAAATCGCAAGCTCAGAGACCTAGCTCGTGACTGACACCTTACTGTCCTATTGCGCAATGTAAGCTCTGTCTCATTCCCTCCCCTCCGGGACGCCGGAAGCGGTCCTTCCCAACCTCACTGCCACGTACATTTACACTTAAAAGCTAGGGGCTCCGGACTCTACATGGATAAATTCGTCATTCGCGGCGGCAATCCGCTGGTAGGCACCATCCGTGTCTCCGGCGCAAAGAACTCAGCGTTGCCCTGCATGGCTGCGGCCATCCTCACGGAGGATGAAATCATCCTTGAGAACATCCCTCAGGTTCGCGACATAGAAACCGAGCGGAAACTCCTCCAATCCATGGGCGCGGAAGTGCAACTGGGCAATGGAAGCGACCGGCACCGGACAATCATCAGTTGCCGCACGCTCGCTGATCCGGAAGCAAAATACGAGATCGTAAAAACCATGCGTGCCAGTTCCCTCGTTCTGGGCCCTCTGATAGCGCGCGTCGGAATGGCTCGCGTGGCCATGCCCGGTGGCTGCGCCATCGGCGGCCGGCCTATCGACCTGCACATCAAGGGCCTGGAAAAGATGGGCGCAAGAATCACCCAGGAACACGGCTACCTTGAAGCTCGCGCGGACCGGCTTCGAGGCGCGTACCTTGTCTTTGACAAGATCACCGTAACCGGCACCGAAGATCTGCTGATGGCCGCGGTGCTGGCCGAGGGCGAGACCCTCATGGAAAACTGCGCGCGGGAGCCCGAAGTCGCCGATCTAGCGGCTCTCTTGACCGCCATGGGCGCGAAGATTCAAGGCGCCGGCACGTCCACCATCCGGGTCCTCGGCGTATCGAAGCTCCATGGCGCGCGTTACACCATCAACCCTGACCGGATTGAAGCGGGGACATTCCTGATAGCAGGAGCCATCACCGGCGGTGACCTGATCGTGGCAAAATGCAACGCGTCTCACCTTGGCGCAGTGATAGCCAAACTGCGCCAGACCGGCGTCCGCGTGGATATTCTGGGGCCCGACACGGTGCGCGTTCGTGCCGACGGCCGCCTGCTTGCCGCGGACATATCCACCGAAGAGTATCCTGGCTTCCCTACCGACATGCAGGCGCAGTACATGGCCCTGGCTACCCAGGCCGAGGGTGTGAGCGTGGTGATTGAAAACATCTTTGAGAACCGCTTCATGCACGTACAGGAACTGGTGCGTATGGGAGCCAATATCAAAGTGGACGGCCGCACGGCCACGGTACGCGGGGCCACGCGGCTTTCGGCGGCTGCCGTCATGTGCTCTGACCTGCGCGCCTCCGCTTCGCTGGTGCTGGCGGCCATGGTCGCTGACGGAGAGTCCATACTCGACCGCGTTTACCACATGGACCGCGGCTATGAGCGAATCGAGGAAAAGCTGGCGGGCGTCGGAGCCCAGATTCAGCGACTGGGCAATATCTTTGCTCCCAAAGAGGCGTTGACGGCGGATTGAATCAGAATTCCGGCCTGCATCCTGTCCAAATCTCTTCCCAGCCAGGCATGCAGGTTCTGCAGATTAATTCCTTCCAAGCGCGCACAATGGATTTTAGGTGCGCAATTGGGGAGTCATGAGAGATCGAGGACAGCTCTCGAAGGGTGTAAAACGGCAACAAAAGAGCTCACTCTTCAAGATTACGTCATGAATTTCCAGGTCTGGACCCCGAAAAGGGGTACCCCCACCCCCTCCCCCAGAATTCGTGAAACTGTGAGACTGTGAAACTGTGTCGATGTAACAATCAAAGAATAAACGACTTATAGACTAGCCTCAGGCGAACATCTCCCAAGGCAGTCCTAAGAATTCGCACGGGGTACTTCGCTGGATGTTCGCTAAGTGGCGCGAAAGCGCGGAATCCTCGGTGTTCCGAGATTCGTATCGCCGTCAATCTGAACACGATGATCCTGGAGTGACTTTCGGTTTCAGCCCATCCGAGTTTTTGAGTCAATCCCAAAGAGTGAAACGAACGGCAGGAATTCAAATGTAGTCATACAATCGATATCAAAGCTCACTCTCTAGCGCCGATTACGTAAGTTTTTGCTGAAACCTGTCCGCTACGACGATTGGGTTATGAAGAAGACCGCCAACTCGTCGATTCTCATCATTAACGGATTCTGAAATTCGGAGCGCTCGTGGTGGATTGGAGTAAACTGCCGGACTTGGTCGCAGTCGCACTGCTGGCCTGTGCTTTTGCATCTGTGGCCCATCGCGGCCATAACCGGGCATCGGTATTTTGGCTGACGGGCTGGGTCATGATCGCGTTCCACTTCGCCGCCTTTATGTTCTTGTCCGCTCCAGGCATTTGGGGCGCCCTAGCGAGCTTTCTCGGACTGGCTCCGCTTGCCGGTGCAGGACTGTTATTCATGTGGGCTGCGATCCCTTTTCGCACGGAACACACGAGCCGGTGGATGTTTGCTTCGTTGCTCGGAACAATCGTTTTCTATATCGGAATCTTGACACTCACTTCGGCCCCGCACTGGGCTCTGAACTTCGCTGCGATCCTGTTAGGCGTCCTTCCTCTCGCGATTGCACTCATTGCGCTGCAAAGGTTCTCTCATCCCCTGCGGTGGGTAACGGTAGCTCTTTCCGCTGCCCTGTCAATCTTTCTATTGGCCTTCCAAAACCAGCCAGGAAATGGCGCCAGCCTTGCTCTGAACGGAATCATGTTCACTGTCTTTTTCGGCTGCTGCATCAACTTCTTCGCCACCTACCGGCGCGCGACCAGCGGCGCACTCGTCACCATCTCCGGATTCCTCGCCTGGGCGGCGGTGTTTGCGGTGGCGCCGTCGATGAGCGCTTTCTTGCCCAATGTCCACTTGGAAAGCGAGGTCTGGAATCTGCCCAAGTATGTAGTAGCCGTGGGTATGATTCTGCTTCTTCTTGAAGACCAGATCGAGCACAACAGGTTTCTTGCCTTGCATGATGAACTGACCGGCCTGCCCAACCGGCGGCTCTTCCAGAACCGTTTGGCAATCGCCTTGGAACGTGCCCGGCGCTCGGGAGCAGAGGCTGCGCTTCTGTTGGTGGACTTGGACCACTTCAAGCGGGTAAACGACAGCCTGGGGCATCATATGGGGGACATGCTGCTGAAGCACGTTGCTTCGCTCCTCGCCGGACGTCCGCCGCTCAGATACCGTCGCTCGAACCGGGGGCGACGAGTTCTGTCTGATTCTGGAAGAGCCGACCAGCCGAGCGGAAGCTTCGCATGTCGCTGACTCGCTGATGCAATTGCTCAATGAACCCGCAACTCTGGGTGAACACAAAGTGTGCGTCGGCGCCAGCGTAGGCATTGCGGTCTTCCCTGAGGACGCTGCCGACAGCGAGGCGTTGTTCATCGCCGCGGACCTGCGGATGTACGCCGACAAGCATGTCTCCAGGGAGTTTGGAGGAGAGTCCAGCCCCGGCATCACAATTCCACTCCCCTTGGTTGAAAAGCAGGTGGCTCTGGAAAGCCGCAGGAAAGCAGGCTTGGGAACCGGCGTTGCTGCCGGAAGTGCGCAAGGCTATACCGCCAACAAGCTCAACTGAGGAGAGTTAAACAGAAAGAAGAAGGCCCGGACACGTCGTCCGGGCCTTCTTCCTTGTTTGGTTAATTCTGCGGTTCAGTTACTGGCCGCCGCCTGGTCCACGGCTCGGAACGCCTGGCCTCCGGCGCCGGCGCCGACGATTGTTGTTATTGGCTGGCGGACGGCTCCCAACTGCAACCTGACCGGCCGGGACAGGTGCACCCTCAACCCGGTTGAAGTTCGGCTCGTTCTCTTCATCGAACTCCTCTCCAGCTTCCTCTTCAAAGTCGTCGCCGCCCTCGATGAGGATCGTGCTCTGATTTGACTTGGGCTGCCGCTCATCGAATTCGTGGCGCGGGCGGGCAGGTGCGGCCGGGGCTGCGAAAGACTCAGACGCCTCGATCTCCACCTCGCCTGGTTCTGACGCGGGTGCAGCTGGGGCCAGCTTGGCCTTCTCCTCCTTGATAAGCGCCTTGCGGCTGAGCTTGATTCGATTTCCCTCAATGGCAAGAACCTTCACCATCACCTGGTCGCCCTCACGCAACTCGTCTTTTACTTCCTTGACGCGATGTTCTGCGATCTCGGAGATGTGCAGGAGGCCATCGGTGCCTGGGAAAAGCTCGACAAATGCGCCAAACTCGGCCAGCCTTACCACCTTGCCGAGGTAGACCTTGCCTACTTCGGGCACAGCAGTGATGTTGCCGATCATTTCGAGCGCCTTCTTGAGCCCGTCGGCATCGCAGGAGGCAACGTTGACGCGGCCGGTGTCGTCCACATCGATCTTGGCACCGGTCTGCTCGATGATGCCGCGGATAGTTGCACCGCCCTTTCCGATGAGGTCGCGGATCTTGTCGGTGGGAATCATCACGGTTTCGATGCGCGGCGCATAAGCCGAGCGCTCAGTGCGCGGCCCGTCGAGCACGGCGTCCATCTTGTCCAGCAGGAAGAGGCGGCCACGGCGCGCCTGTTCCATCGCTTTCTCAAGAATCTCGCGTGTCAACCCACCGATCTTGATGTCCATCTGAAGCGCGGTAATGCCCTTGCGGGTGCCGGCCACCTTGAAGTCCATGTCGCCGTAGTGGTCTTCTGCACCGGCAATATCGGTCAGGATGGCGTAGTCGTCGCCTTCCTTCACAAGGCCCATGGCCACTCCGGCCACCGCACCCTTGAGCGAGATGCCCGCGTCAAAGAGCGCCAGGCTCGCGCCGCAGACGGTAGCCATCGACGAAGAACCGTTGGACTCGAGAATGTCGCTCACAATGCGGATGGTGTAAGGCGACTCTTCCGGACTGGGAAGAACCGCAGTAATGGCGCGCTCTGCCAGTGCGCCGTGGCCAATCTCGCGGCGACCGGTTCCGGTCATGCGACCGGTCTCGCCCACGCAGAACGGCGGGAAGTTGTAGTGGAGCATGAAAGGCTTTTTCTTCTCGCCTTCATAGCTCTCAAGGCGCTGCCCGTCGTCGGTGGTACCCAGCGTGGCAGTAACCAATGCCTGGGTCTCGCCGCGGGTAAACAGCGCCGATCCGTGAGTGCGAGGCAGAACGCTGTGCTCAATGGTAATCTGACGGATCTCGTCAAACTCACGGCGGTCGGGCCGAATGCGGTCCTTGGTCACCTGTTCACGGAAGATACGCTCCCTCAGGTGCTCATAATAGTGCGCCAACTTCTTCTTGGCTGCGGGATCGTCGGCGGGAAGCTCGGCAGCCAGTTCATCCTTGATCTGCTTGATCAGGATTTGGCTTTCCAGCTTGGCGTGGGTCTTGGTATCCAGGGCGTCCTTGAGCCGGTCACCAACCTTGGCCTTGAGTTCTGCAAAGTAGGCTTCATCGAACTCCGGCGCGGTAAAGGCCCGCTTGCGTTTGCCTGCCACGGCTACGAGCTCGTCGATGGTAGCTACGATCTTCTTGATTTCAATATGCGCGAACTCGATGGCCGCAAGAATCACCTCTTCGGTCTCTTCCTGGGCACCCGACTCGATCATCACAATGCCGTCCTTGTGGCCGACTACCATGATGTTGACCGTGGTCGCAGCGCGCTCGGCATAGGTGGGGTTGATGACGAACTCGCCATCAACGCGGCCTACGCGAACGGCGCCAACGGTTGCGCTGAAGGGAATGTCAGAGAGAGCCAGCGCGCAAGCGGCAGCGTTGATGCCCACCACGTCAGGATCGTTTTCCTTGTCGGCCGAGAAGACCAGCGCAATGACCTGGGTCTCATTGCGGAAGCCGTCGGGGAAGAGCGGACGGATGGGGCGATCGATCTGACGGCAGGTCAGCACTTCCTTTTCGCTGGGCCGGCCCTCGCGCTTGATGAAGCCTCCGGGAATGCGGCCACCGGCGTACGTGTACTCGCGATAATCAACTGTCAGGGGGAAGAAGTCGATGCCTTCCCGGGGATCGGGAGAAGCCACGGCAGTGGCCAGAACAACTGTTTCACCCGTGGTGACCAGGGCGGCGCCGGAGGCCTGCTTGGCCATGCGCCCGGTCTCAAAGACCAGACGCTTGCCGCCGGCAAGCTCGACAGATACTTCATGCTTAGACATAGAGTCCTCGTTTCATTTTTTTCGCTTGGGAAACTTGTAGAGGGAGGGCGCCGGGGAACGCGGCGAAACTGAACATGGGCGGCAGGACGCGCGCGAAAGAGTGGGATTCGCGCGAGGGAGCGGATTCTCGCCACCTGCGGGCCGGCCAACGCACCAAGGCCGCACACAGACGATAGCTCTGCGTCGGCCCTGACGGCGGTTCGAGTTCGCCAGGTACACCATGGCCCCAGGTTCTGGGTAGAACGGGGGCCGTGACCAATATCCGGTCTGGGCGCTTCCGGTTCAAGATGGGCTTTCGGGTTACTTGCGGATACCGAGTTTGCCGATCACGTCGCGATAGCGGTCGGCATCGTGAGTCTTCAGGTAATCCAACAAACGGCGACGCTTGCTGACCAGTTGCAACAGACCACGCCGCGAGGCGTGATCCTTCTTGTGGGTCTTGAAGTGCTCGGTCAGCTCTGCGATGCGCGCACTCAGAATCGCGATCTGAACTTCCGGTGAGCCGGTGTCCGAATCGTGGGTGCGGAAGGTTTCGATCAGGGTAGTTTTCTTAGCAGTCGCCAGCACGGCGTGTGTTACTCCTCTTGTTTTCTCAGGTCCACTCTTAAGTGTCTAGTGTGAGATTACCATGAATCAGCGGGTGGGCGCTATTCGCCTGCTCTGCCGGAACCAGCCTGGTATCCCGCCTCCCGCCGATGGCGGTCTTAGGGCTCCTCGATCCGCCAATAGTTGGCGCGGGCCACAATCCGCGCCCCGAAGTCTTCGGCTGTCCGCACCCGAATTGTATGCAACCCGGGAGCGGGGTCGGACGGGCTGAAAGTAATCAGGTAGCGATTCCGGGCGTGCTTGGCGCTCTCCACCACGCGGCTTTCGAAGCCCTTGTCGCCGGTGAAGGTCGTGTACTCCCCGCCGCTCATGTGAGCCACTTCTTTGGCCACGTTCTTCTTGAAGGACTCAACCAGCAAGAACAACGCCGATATCGGGCTCATGGTCCGGTTGTCGCCGTTGTCTTTCAAATCGTGGAGTAGCTCAGCGCGCGCAGGGGAGAATGACACACTCAACACCAGCACATCGGACCGGCCAATCTTCTCAATCAACTGTTCAGTCTTTGTGTGCCGGCTGCCATGATCCCGCTCTTCGCTGATCAACAACAGAACGCGCCGGTACGCCTTGGGCTGCGTCTCCAACATATCCACGGCGTAGCTCACCGTATCCAGAATGGCGTCGCCACCGTCGCCCATATCCAGGCGCTTCAGGTCCTGGTTGATCTTCTCGCTTGAGTGCGTGAAGTCGCGAATCAAATGCGGCATGGAATCAAAACCCACCAACGCCGCCTGGCTCCTCCCGTCAGCGAGGAAAAGGTCGAGCAACGGTCCCATCTTGGCCAGCTTGCCAAATTCCAGCACGCTCACGCCGCCCTGCTCCACTGCCACCACCAATGATACCGGAGCGGTGTCCATCTCTTCCTGGACGCGGATCCTCTGCGGCACGCCGTTATCTTCCAGGACAAAATCACTTTGCTTGAGGCCGTAGACAACCTCTCCGTCGCGCTTCTCCACAAGGGTCGGAACCAGAACTTCGTTCGCTTGTACGCGTACAGTCGGAACGTCCGTGTGGACTGTGGGCAATGGAGGTTCCGCCGGCGGCATCTGCTGAGAGACGCCCGCCGTGGCCAAACCCAGCAATGCCGGAAACGCTACACGCGGCAAACAGCGAAAGACGAATCTCATGTGCAACGAAACTCCAAAGAACGCCGATGAGAACGGAGACCGTGTGCCGTCACAGGTCAGACCCGCCGATGCACTTCGCGATCCAGCCGCCCAATCCATCCCAGATACTCCAGAAGTTCCCATCGAGAACTCCAGACAAACGCGAATATGTCCTTCGTCGTCAGGGTCTCCGCCTTCTTGCCGGAATAGGTCTCCACCCGCCACCGAAAGTACTCGCTCCGCCAGGGAGCCAGACGGTGACCACGCGTCGCATTCCACAAAAATCGGATTGGAGCCAGCAAGGTGTGCCCTTTTCTCCCAGTATAGACGGCTCCGGCCGAGTCAGGACCAGGTTCATTGCCGGGAAGGGCGAGCGGAAAAGGAGCACAGCCAGCGGACACCCTATATCTTGGAAAAGAGATTGTTGGATCCCAATTGCGCAATCACGGCTTCAAGCGCCGTCTGCTGAGTTTCGGAAAGAGAAAGCTGGGTGGCCACTTGGGCAACATCGCCTGCATCAGGCTCGTTTGCGCCCCGGTCAGTTGCGCCTTCTCGCTGGCAACCGAATCGGTGGCTGCGGTGAGCCGCGTAAGTGAGTTATCGATCACCACCCGCTGCTGGGAAACGTAGTTGAGTGCGTTGCCTAATGCGATAGTATCGGCAACCGCCGTCCCGCTGGGATTGCCCGTGGCGTAGTCGGCAATCAGACTGTTGAGCGCGGCGAAGACGCTGTTGCCGCCGCTGGCGTCGAAGATCTGGTTCCCCGGCACATTCAACTGGATACTCTGCCCGTTGGGAGTCTGGAGAGAATTCACGTTCTGATCGCCGTTGTAGGTGGTGGTCGCCGGCGACGAGCTGTTCGACAGCGTGAAAGGAGCGGTGGATGTTTCACCGCCGGCAAAGATGTATTGGCCTTGATAGCTGGTATTGGCCAGCCCCAGAATCTCGTCGCGAATGCCCGCAATCTGGTTCGAGACCGACTTCAGGTTGCTTGGGTTCATGGTGCCGTTGTTGGCGCCGGTAGCCGCCGAGATCGCCGAAGTCAACTGTGAAACTACAGAGCCCAAAGCCGAATCGGCCACCTGCAACTGACCCTGAACCAGGCTCGATGATTGCGTGAACGAGTCATCCCGCTGCATCTGGTTGAGCAGCAGCACATTTTCGCCCGCAGCTACCGGGTCCTGGCTCAGCGAAGTCACGCGCACCCCGCTCGACATCTCACTCGTCAACTGCTGCTCGGTAGCTTGGGTCTGGTCGAGCGAACCCACAAGGTTCGTCACGAAGAATGGATCCACACGCATTGAATTCCTCCACCGGTTGAACCGGCCCTCCGCCTGTCGGACGCAAGCATCCGCGCCGCCTTGGCCTCTTAAGAGACCGCCGTAGTGTCCCCAAGGTTCAAGACCGAGGCCATCAATGTGTCCAACATGGTAAACACCTGCGAAGCCGCCTGATAACTGCGCTCGAAGGTTGTCATGGCCGAGGCTTCATCGTTCAGATTCACGCCTGACTGAGCATTCCATTGCGACTGCAACTGGGTGACGGAGGCATTCTGAGCCGTGTTCTCGGTTTCGACCCTGGAGACAGTCGAGCCCAGCGTGGTCACAAAATCCGAGTAGAAGTTGGTCGGCGTCTGGCCGTTGACTATTGATTGCTCTGCCAGGTTCGCCATCGCAACGGCGTTCGAATTGTCGCCCGTCCCCTGTCCCGCGCCAGCGGCGGCAATGCGGTTCGGATCGGTCATCACCACGCTCATCGAAACTGCGCTGCCAGCAACCAGCGTAGGTTGAGAGAAGATGTTCCCCGCCTTCCCGGCGTCCCCGGCCAGATCGGTTCCTGCATTGTTCAGGGTGTTGACCTGGGTCGAAACGCTGTACGCTAATTGATCGAGCCCGGCCAGTGCATTGGGAATATCTTGGTCGCGCGCGGTCAGGTATCCGCCCAACGCGCCGCCCCCGCCGGCCAGCTGCGAGGTTACATCCGTTGCGCCCACAAAGAAATGCGTAACTCCGCCTACCATCCCACTAGTCAACTGGAAGCTGGACCCCTCGGAAACCAGTAGCTGCCCCGAGGTGGTTGTTATCGATAGCCCGTTGTGCTCTGTTGTAACCTGGTTGATCCCGATCAACTGCGACAGCTTACTTAAATCCTGCTGGCGCCGGTCTTCAAGTGTCCCGGCATCGCCGCTCGACGAGGTGGACTGAATCTGCTGGTTCAACTGGCCTATCGCCCCAGTCAGCGCATTCACCTGGCTGGTCACACCCGATGCTTCCTGGTCCAATGCCGCCTCCTGGGAGTTCAAGCTGGCGGCTGCGTTGGACACGTCGCCGGCCAGCGTCCCCGCCGTGGATAGCACCTGCTGGCGGTACGCATTGTTGCCGGGATTCGCCTCAAACGACGAAAAGGAACTAAAAAAGCCTGTCAGGTCGCTGCCAATATCCCCGGCAGTCGAAGAGGATGAACCTGAGGCGGGCGTAAACAGCGCCTGCAGCGTGTTCAGCGCCGCTAGCCGCGAGCCCGAAGCCGACGCCGCCTGTTGCTGCTGCGCCAGCCGTTCCTCCAGCACGCGGTCCCGCACAGAGGTAGGGCCCGTCTCAGTTACTCCGGCTCCATAAGAGACACCATTGATGGTGACCGGCTGGTTCTCCTCAAAATTAGCTGTCTGTCTTGTGTATCCGGGAGTGTTGGCGTTGGCCACGTTGTTGGCCACGATGTTCAACGCCGATTGATCGGCGTTGAGACCCTGCGATATCAAGCTCAATGCGGAGCTAATTGTCCCCATATCTGCTCTCCGTCGCCGCCCATCCACCGCTCGCCGAAGAAGGCGCCTCGCCGTACTCCAGGCGGCCCCGGTGAAGTTCCCGCAGCCGGTTCATCACATTCAGGTTGGCCCGCGTCACCTCCAGCACCCTGGCAAACACCGCCATATCCCCGGCCGCCTCCCTCGCCTGGCGGGCCAGCGCGACGCGCCTTTCCGGATCGAGTGGCATCAGATCACGGTTCAACGCCTGGCAGGACAAAGCCAGTTCCTCGAGCCGGTCCGCATCCAGCCGGCCAGCGCCCGCGACGCCTCCACCACCAGTTCCTTCAGATTCGGATGCGCCCGGTGCCTCTCTAATTCCTGCATTACCCGCTTTCCTTTCCGAGCCGCCGGCCTATCTGCCGCCGCCAAGCATTGAATCCACCAACTTGGAGGCAACCGCCAACGCCGGTACGTTGTAGCTTCCCGCCGCCAGCGCCGCCTGAATGCTGGCCACCTTGTCCGTGCGGACTCCGGATTCGTTTGCGGTCAGCGAAACCTCGCTGGCTGCGCTCGAAAACGTGGCTTGGTCGCTTCCCAACGCGCTGCCACCCGTAGCCGCGTTCTTGGCTGCCTGCGGCGCGGCCGGGGTTGCCTGCGCCGTTCCCAACAGCGATTTCAATCCGTCAAGACTGCTTCGAATATCCATAGACTCTGCTCCTTGCTGGCTTTATCGGCGTTGCTACTAATCACTCTAGTCATTTGAGGCTTCTCATCACGGTATTGCTGTGCAGATTTCCGGTTACCTGCCCGCTTACGGACTTGTTACCAGAATGGGACAGATCTGCGACGATTCGATTGGCAATTCCAAATCCGCCATGCTCGCTCAAAGACCGTCCCAAGGCTTCCGATGCATACTCTCCCAACGCCCCTTCGGATCCTGCGCCGTGGTCGCCTTCTTCTCCCGAAAGCGCGTCGCTGCCGGTCATGGGCTTCAACAACTCCTTCATCATCCGCGCCTCAAACTCGCGCGCCGCCCGCACCAGCCTTGGCTGCGGTGTTCCATGGCTCACTGCACTCTCGGCCTTCATTGCTGCCCCAACCGGCTCCATCAGAGAACCTCCAGGTCGGCCTCCAGAGCACCGGCCTCCTTCATGGCTTGCAGGATGGAGATCACGTCCCGCGCGCCTGCCCCCGTCCGCAGCAATTCCTGGACCAAATCCTCTACCGTCGCTCCCTCTTTCAGATCGATGCGATTCACCGGCTTGTCCTGGGCCTGCACCGAGGTCTGCTGCACCACCTCGGTAGTCCCTGAGGAAAGCGCGTTCGGCTGCGAGACTTTGGTCTCCGTGATGACGTTCACCGACAAACCGCCATGAAGAATCGAGACCGGCTGCAGCCGCACCGTGCCGCCTATTACTACCGTGCCGGTGCGCTCGTTCACTACCACCCGTGCCTTGGGAAAGACCTCCACTTCTACACCTTCCACCCGGTCCAGCAGCGCCGCCATATCCTCGCCCGGCGCCGGAGTAATCTCCACTCTTCGGCTATCGAGAGCGTGTGCGCAGGTCGAGCCCAGCGCCTTGTCAATCGAGGCCGCCATTCGCTCTGCGGTATGGAAGTCGGCGTAGTTCAAGACCACGCTGACCGTATGCATCTGCTTCAAATCAAAGGGCACCGGCCGCTCCACCAGCGCCCCGCCGGGAACCCGCGCCGTGGTTGGGTGGTTCATCTGCTTGGCATTGCCACCGGCCGAGGCCATGTATCCGCCCAGCACCAGCGGTCCCTGCGCCTGGGCGTAGATTT
>OCZT010000965.1_pt1 | contig 29518 bp, 29 predicted proteins | sample 1539031 | NCBI WGS metagenome assembly OCZT01 (sample SAMEA3539308, study PRJEB22396) | soil metagenome | biome: tundra; feature: field; material: soil | place: USA | collected 2010-05 | depth 0.15 m | reverse complement strand
AGTGCATTGACGGTAAAGATGCCGTCTGTCCGCAGCAGGACGAAAAGACCCCGTGGAGCTTTACTACAGCTTGACATTGGACCGGGTCGTAATATGTGTAGCATAGGTGGGAGACTTTGAAGCTCTAGCGCTAGCTAGAGTGGAGTCATCAGTGAAATACCACCCTTATTACGACCTTGTTCTTACTCTGACCGTTATCCGGTTAGAGGACCGTGTCTGGTGGGTAGTTTAACTGGGGCGGTTGCCTCCTAAAGAGTATCGGAGGCGTTCAAAGGTTGGCTAGGTTCGGATGGAAATCGAATCGATAGTGTATACGCATAAGCCAGCTTGACTGTGAGGCCTACAAGCCAAACAGGTACGAAAGTAGGAGTAAGTTTTCCGCTGTCCGAACATTTATGTTCATGAGAGTGGTATCGGCAGCGCTTTCGGATAAAAGTTACCCCGGGGATAACAGGCTTATAGCGCCCAATAGTTCACATAGACGGCGCTGTTTGGCACCTCGATGTCGGCTCATCTCATCCTGGGGCTGAAGCAGGTCCCAAGGGTCCGGCTGTTCGCCGGTTAAAGAGGTACGTGAGCTGGGTTCAGAACGTCGTGAGACAGTTCGGTTTATATCCGCTGTGGACGCAAGGAAATTTGAGGGAATTTGTCCCTAGTACGAGAGGACCGGGATGAACGCACCGCTGGTGTACCAATTGTTCTACCAAGAGCATTGTTGGGTAGCTATGTGCGGATCAGATAAGCGCTGAAAGCATATTAAGCGCGAAACTGACCCCAAGATTAGATTTCCCTATGAGGACACTGAAAGACGATCAGTTTGATAGGCGCAAGGTGGAAGCATGGTAACATGTGTAGCCGAAGCGTACTAATAGTCCCATTGACTTTTTACGTTCTCTCATTCGCTCATCTATTAGATGAGTTGGGTGAGAGGTAAATGCTTTGACTAGTTATTGGTGCTTAGTTAGTACCGTTTGTTTTTGATTACTTTATATCTCAATTCATGCACAGTAATGGACATCGATTTTGTTTACCACTATCGGTAGATGTAATCGGTGCCCATAGCACGAGGGAAACACCTGTTCCCATGCCGAACACAGCAGTTAAGCCTCGTAGCGGTTACAATACTTGGGGTTCACCCCTGGGAAAATAGCACGGTGCCGAATTATAGAAAGAACCTCCGAATAGGAGGTTCTTTCTCTTTAGATAGAATTTTTATATCATAATTATTTATAAATACACTGTTCACCTATTGACATGAGCACAATAGAATGATATCATAAATATGATTTCGAGAGGAGTCGAGGGTTTCGTCTTATGGGCGAGATCTTTTTGTTTCTATGAAAAAAAGAATAATTTTTTAAAGGAGGTCATTATTATGGCTGGAACTAAAACCGGTGGCAAATCTGCTGCTAACACTAATAAGACTAAGTATGGTGCTGATTTCTACGCACGTATAGGTGCTATGGGCGGCAAAAAAGGTCACACTGGCGGTTTCGCTGCTAACCACGAACTTGCTCGTATTGCTGGAGCAAAAGGTGGTCGTATCTCACGCCGTACTAAAAAAGCAACTGTTTAATTAGCTTTATATACAACTAAGAGTTAATTAAAGGATCGTCAGTGACCGTAAAGGTTACTGACGATTTTTCATTTTCTTTATAATTACGGTATGGTCTGCAAAATCTTGCAGAAGTTACGTTCCATGTCGTATGACAATTAAAGCACCCATATATATTTCTATTATCATACTGTACACTCTTAGTTCCACAGGTTGGACATATAGATCGTCTATATAACCAGTCTCTATATGAATCGAGACAATCTTGTATATGATTGTCGCTGATTTCTATTTTATATTTTTTGGCTATAAGCTTGGCATGCTCCCATGCCTCTGTCTCAAGTTGTAGTAGTTCATAATCTGTTGAGTATTGAGTATGGTTAAGTAAGGCGTGAGACAATTCATGCATTATGGAGTACTTAGCATCCCTGTTATTACTACTTTGAGAATAAAATACTTGTTTTGTCTTTGGCGACCAGCTGAAGGAGCTATCTTCAACAAACTGTATGTCTGGATAGTCCAGACGTATTTTCTCGAGGAATGGTTTCATACTTGTTGCTTAATAAGTTCATAGCATCCGTATATAACTGCCAGTTCTGGTCTAACAGCTTTTTGGATAACAGGTATATTGAAAAGAGAATCTTTATATTCTTTTAAGTATTCACTTAAAAAGTCTGCATATTTCTCATAATGAGCACCTACACCACCACCTAATATTATTACGTCCGGTTGCATTATAACTATTAGATTAACAAGTCCAAGCGCTATATTACGAGCTATAATTCTCCAGGTTTTCTCATCTGTTATATCGCTAGCTCGCTTTCCGAAACGTTTTACGATTGCTTTACCAGATGCAAACGTTTCCCAGCTCTCAATCTTATTACCGTGCTCTAACATTATGTGACCACCTTCAGTATCTAACATATCTGCATCAATCTGACGATCAACTATAAATCCCGTTCCGATCCCGGTGCTTATAGTGACGTATAACACCTTATTAAATTGCTTAGCTAACAATGCCTCAGATAAACCTGCTAGATTAGCATCATTCTCTATACTGACTTTACAGTTTACGATCTTTCGTATGTCATCTCTTATGGGTATGTTATTCCATAGCTTGCGATTACTACCGAAGGCTAAGTCTATCCCTTCCTTACGATTCAATTTACCAGGTACTCCAACGCCAGTTGCAAGGAATTTCTTTGTAGATAATTTATCTACACCTAATGCCAGATCCTTGAGGAAATCCCCGTATTTATCTGGAGTTATAAACCTATAGCTCTCCTGAATAACGCCTTTTTCATCCAGAGTTGCTAAAAGGGTCTTTGTGCCTCCGATATCTATTCCCAAATACATTTAATCTTTATTTTAGCATAGACCTTAGCGACAGTTTATATCCATAGCAGGCTGATACTTTACTAAGCTTAGATTAACAGGTATAATACAGATTAATCTTGCAGGTGGTTTTGTCCGTTTGACAGAAACATCTGACAGAAATACATTTTGAAGGAGGCATGGAGTAGCATGTCAAAGAATACTAGTGTGACAATGGACGAGTTGTTAGCTACAAATACCGTAAAACAGGTTGTGGCTGGTGACGTAGTAGAGGGGCTCATTAGCTCGGTTCAAAAAAACGAGATATGGGTTGATCTTGGTCCAAACGGTGTAGGCGTAGTTATGCGTCGCGAAATCGGTTATGGGCAACCGCTTGAGGTTGGTCATAACATTACAGTAAGCGTTATAGACCCAGAAATGGAAGAAGGCTATGCCCTGCTCAGTATGAAGAGAGCAGTTAAAGATCGTGGTTGGGATGAATTGCAACGGGTATTTGATGAACAAGAAATCATTGAAATAAGTCCTTACGATGCCAATAGGGGCGGTTTGTTAGTGGAACTTGAAGGCATACGCGGGTTTTTGCCAGTTTCTCAACTTGCAGCCGGGCATTATCCTCGAGTATCTGGTGCTGACAAAGATGAGATCTTACAAAAACTTAACGCTCTTGTTAACCGGCCGTTACGAGTGCGTATCTTAGATGTAAGTCGTAAAGATAATAAACTTATATTTTCTGAAAAAGAAGCTGTTAAAGATGATATGCAGGCTCGATTTTCAACCCTTAAAGTTGGCGATGTTGTTGAAAGTGTCGTTACAGGAGTAATTGATTTCGGTGCTTTTGTAAATGTTGATGGTATTGAAGGTTTAATCCACATTTCAGAAATTTCTTGGGAACGTGTAGAAGATCCTAGAACCTATGTAAAGGTGGGCGAGACTGTTAAAGCCAAAATCATTGCAATAGACAAAGATCGACTAAGCCTAAGTCTTAAGCAGATGACAGAAGATCCTTGGATTCAACAAGTAAAAGCTTTCAATAAAGGTGATGTCGTTGAAGGAAAAATTACGCGCATAACTCCATTCGGCGCCTTTGTTCAACTTAGTCCTGCTGTTGAAGCTCTAGTACATGTCTCTGAGATGAGCGATAATGATGATGTAGATCCTGAAAAGCTTTTCCAGCTCAATGAAAAAAAACAGTTTAAGGTTTTAGAAATCGATACAGAAGCCCGCAAAATTGCGCTGAGCTTAAAAGATACCAAATAGATAAAATTACATGTAGTTAATTTAAGATTGATAGTTTCACTATTGAAGAAGGGAGTATCAACATGGCTCGTACAATCGAAATAGAAGATACAACAACAGTTGGTGCCCTAGCCGATAAGTTGACACTACCAGTTACACGTCTAATCACCGAGTTGATGAAGAATGGTGTAATGGCTACTGTAAATGAGCGTATAGATTTTGATACAGCTCAAATTATCGTAGAAGAACTTAATCTAGAGGTTAAGCTTACTCGACAAGAGGCATCTCCTGTAGGATTTACAGCTCGCGCTTCCAAACAGCGTAATCAAGATAAAAATGCAGTACAACGCCCTCCTGTTGTGGCAGTTATGGGTCATGTTGATCATGGCAAGACAAGCTTACTTGATGCATTGAGAGGATCTAATGTAGTAAAGGGTGAAGCAGGTGGTATTACACAACATATTTCTGCTTACCAAATACAACATGATAATCGTTCAATAACTTTCCTAGACACTCCAGGACACGAAGCTTTTGCCGCTATAAGAGAGCATGGGGCACAACTTACGGACCTAGTTATTCTTGTTGTTGCTGCAGATGACGGTGTTAAACCACAGACTGTGGAAGCAATACGCTTTGCAAGAAAAGCCGGAGTTAAGATTATAGTTGCGATCAACAAAATAGATAAAGAAGGATCTGATACAAATCAAGTTAAACAACAACTGGCCGAGAACGAACTGCTTGTAGAAGAGTGGGGTGGCGATACTATAGTCCAAGAAGTCTCAGCTAAGACCAAGAAGGGCATAAATGAGTTGTTGGACATGATACTACTTGTAGCTGATGTAGAAGATTTACGCGCAAACATTGATGTACCTGCTAGCGGTCTCGTTATTGAAGCTCATATAGAGCAAGGTCGTGGGTCTATTGCGCATGCTTTGGTAGAGGAAGGTGTTCTGAAATTAGGAGATTATATCGTTGCAGGTTCTACGTATGCTCATATACGTAACTTGGAATCTACTGACGGTCAACCAATCAAAGAAGCTACTCCTTCTACCCCTGTTATTATATCTGGATTTAAAACGTTACCTGAGTTTGGTGACCAGTTTATCGTTGTCAAAAGTGAACGTGAGGCTCGAAGTAAAGCTGAGGATGCAGCAAATAACAAACGGGGCAGTAATGGCAATCTTAATATGAATAGTAGTGAACTTATTCGTATGATTGACCGCAATAATAATACTCGAGAACTCAACGTTATACTGAAAGCTGACGTACAAGGTTCTCTAAAATCAGTTATGGATAGTCTAAAATCATTAGATACAGACGAAGTAGCAGTAAGAGTTGTAGGCTCGGGGGTAGGTACTATAAATGAAAATGACTTACAACTTGCGAGTACTAGTCATGCGGTTCTATATGGATTCAACGTTTTATTGCCCACAAGCATAAAGAGGTTAGCAAATCGAGACAAAGTATCAGTGAGATTGTATAAAGTTATATATGAGCTTATAGATGATGTGCGAGAAGAACTTTCTATTTTACTACCGCCTGAGATTAGAGAAACTACTATTGGTGAACTGAAGGTTAAAGCCGTGTTCAAGACTACAAAAACCGACGTTATTTGTGGCGGTGAAGTAGTTAAGGGTAAATTAACTATACCTGCCTTAGCAAGCGTTATGCGAGGTAAAGACATGATAGCTGAAGTTCAAGTAACTAACTTAAAACGAGGTCCACAAGACGCTAAAGAAGTTATTGAAGGCGAGATGTGTGGTATGAGTCTTAAAACACAAGGTAAAGTAGAAATTCTAGAAGGCGATAATATTCGTTTCTTCACACGTGAGATAATACCTCGCCATCTATAAACTCTTTCGGTTTTGCCGCATGCTATAATGAATTTAATATGATCAAGTTGAACAATGAGTTGTTACAGGAGCTGGGTCTAGAGGAACTACCGACCCAAGAAAAGGAAAAGTTTCTCAAGCACATATATGAAACGCTTGAGATGCGTGTTGGTACTCGTCTAGCGGAGAAGATGTCAGATGAACAGCTTGATGAATTCGAAACCTTTATTGATAATAAGGATGATTCGGGTGCTTTTCACTGGCTTGAAGTCAATTTCCCAAATTACAAAGATGTTGTATCAGAAGAATTTGAGAAGTTAAAAATTGAGATCAGGAACTCTGCCAGAGATATAATTGCCGCAAGTGTCTCTGATAACCAATCTGTTTAATCTGGACACTACAACTAAATCAGTATTCTCTTTCTATAACCAGCCAGAAAAGCGCTACCTGTCATTTCTTGTTTACCAACAGGTTTAAGTTTGTCAATCTCTACAGCTTGTTCGCTACAGTTAATAACAAGTGTTCCATTACTGATATTTATCGTTCCTGGCTTACCGGAATTGTTAACAACGCGAACTTTTGTAAGGATTATATCCAAGTCTCCAAGTCGTGTCTTACTTTTAGGCCAACCAATGAGCGCCTGCACTTCTTGCTTGATCGTTTGAGCGGACTTATTCCAATCTACAACACCGTCTTCCTTGGTCAACTTACGCGAATAAGAAGGTAGAATACTGGTAGTTTCTTGAGGATAAGGTTGTTTGTGACCGCTCATATATTGAGGAATAGCATCTACTATCAGATTATGACTTAGTATGATAAGTTGGCGTGTAAGCTCAGGGGTAGTCATGTTTGGAGTAATTTCTTGAGTAGCTTGTGCAAGCAATGGTCCTTCATCCATATTTTTAACAATTAACATTAAACTTACACCAGTTGTTTTCTGACCACTAAGTATTGAGAAGGTTATAGGGTCTGCGCCGCGCCATTCTGGCAAAAGAGAAAAATGACTGTTTACTATACCTAAGGGAAAGTAGTCTATAACAGTCTGAGAAACTATTATGCCAAAATCAATCAACACTCCTAGTTTGCTAGAGAAGCGCTGTTCAGTAAATAATTTATCCAAAGATTGTCTATCGTTAGCTTCCAGAGTTCTTATCTGCAGTTTTTCTGCCAAGTCTAACACCGGTACGTCTCCTCTATGATGAGGTAGACGGGGTTTTGTAATTACTGCTTCAATTTGTAAATTCTTATATAGAAGTTGCAAACTTTCAGCAGCTACGGGTCCGCGACGAAAGAATACTATTGTGTTTGATGTCTTTTTCATAGTCTAATTGTTGTAAATCTCCACTAGGCATTAATTTGAAGAACGCTTCATCACTGGTTTTTATATGATCGATAAACAGCTTTCCATTAAGATGATCTATTTCGTGTTGAAAAACGCGTGCCAGGAATCCTTCCGCAGTAACTCGGAATTCTTTACCTTGGATGTTTGTAGCTTTTACACGAACTTTTGTGTGACGTGGTACTTTACCGTAAGTATCTTTAATACTTAAACAACCTTCAAAATCTTCTGCAATATCTCCATCGTACTTAGTAATAATAGGGTTTATAAATACATTGAATGTGAAGTCATCTTTGTTGTCAAAATTGTTACGAATAATAATAATTCTTAATAATTCGTCAATTTGTACTGCTGCTAAAGCAACGCCGACTTCGTGTTCACGACTCTGATCCCACTTAACAGTTGCAGCTTCCATATCTTTTACCACACGCATAACGTCATTGGTGATTAGACCAACTTTTTGAGACCTTTTCCTTAGGTCAATATGTGGAAGTGAAATAATTTTACCTTTAGTCATTAATTCTAGAGTATAAACTATTTATACTCCTTGGCCTAGAGAAGATTTATTGGGTCTATATCGTATACCCAACCACTCGGTAAAATATTGATTACTTTTATTAATTCATCACGTTGCTTAGACTTTATAACGATCTGCCACTGATATTTATTACCAACTTTTTCGTAAAATGACGGTGCGGGCCCTTCAATTAATATACGCAAAGAACCTTGTCTTAATTCATTTGCTAGTTTTTCTGATGCGTTTTGTGCACCTTTGACACTAGATCTCCTACACACCAGTTTTAGTAAAAAACAATAAGGTGGGAAAACAAATTTTTTACGCTCTTGTAGTTCATATTCGTAAAATTTATCCCACCGGCCCCTAACTGCTGCATTTATGACAAAATTGTTTGGTTCGTATGTCTGAACAACAACAGTACTATTCCTATGGCCCCTACCTACGCGTCCAATGACCTGTCTTAGTAACTGGTAAGTTCTTTCCTGCGAACTATAATCAGGGAATGATAAACTAGTATCTGCTATAACTACACCGACGACGCTGAGCTTTGGTAAATCGAAACCCTTAACTAATACCTGTGTGCCCACAAGTATGTCTACCTTACCAGACTTAATATTGTCATAGTGTTGTTCAATACGTTCAAGCTTTTTATTGTCAGTATCAAATCTTTGAGTTTGTGCTTGAGGAAATAATTTAGAGACTTCGTCTACTATAGCTTTCGTGCCTACGCTTTTAAGAATTATATTTGGGTTTTTACAATTCGGACAACAATTAGTTGCTGATTCCGAATAACCGCAGGTATGACAACGAAGTCTATATGCATCACCATGATAGGTAAGGGGTAGGTTACAGCGCGGGCAAATTGCTTGCCAACTACACTGTTCACAGAGAACAATTCTAGCCGTACCTCTCCTATTTAGAAATAAGAGAGTTTGTTCTTGAAGTTTTAATGCTTTACCCATTGCCTCTATTAGTTCATTCGATAAATATCGAGATTTACTGAAATGTGAGCGTTCTTTTAGATCGACAATACCTATAGATGGCGGACTATATGTGTTTACTTGGGCTATTTCTGCCATTCGTAACACTGGTTTTTTCATTGTCTGCGCCAAAAAGTAATCTGTTATTGAAGGTGTCGCTGAACCTAATATAAGGGTAGCGTTGTGTAGCTTAGCAAGTTGAGCGGCAACTTTACTTGCATGATAATGGGGAGATTGATCTTGCTTGTACGAAGACTCATGGGATTCATCAATAACAATTAGACCAACGTCTTTTATAGGAATAAACAGTGCAGATCGTGGGCCTATCACTACAATAGGGTGCGTAGTATTTATTGCTTTATTCCATACGTCCAATCGTTTTTTATCTGTGAGTCGCGAATGTGTCAAGACGACATTGGCATGACCGAATGTGTTTTGGAATTCGCTTGTTAATTGGGGAGTAAGGCCAATCTCAGGTGTGAGTACTATTACAGAACGACCTGCACTTAATGTTTTTTGCGCTAGTTCTATATACACTCGTGTTTTACCGCTTCCAGTCTCGCCATGCAGTATGTATGTATTACTATTTGTAACCTGTTTTATTACATTCTTTTGTTCGTTTGTGAGTTTTGGCAATACAGCTTTAATTTTATAAGCTGAAGAGCTGTATATGGGTAATTGATGTACATTCAACAATGATCTTGGTATAAAGTTCTGGGCGATAACTCCTATAGGAGCTGGATAGTATGACTGAATCCATAAAGCTAGCTCGACCATTGTGATTGGTAACGGTGGTAATTGTAATACCTTTTCAATTTGTTTTGTTTTAAATTTAGGAGCAACAGATACCCCAGATATAAAAGCCATAACACTTTTGTTTTTCAGGGGAACAACAACAACAGTTCCTACTGATAAATTTTGTTCATAGCTGTAGACTAATGGTGAATTACCCTTATACGATATATCATTAACAAAAGTCTGATAGTAAAACATAGCTGTAGACATAGTATAAATCTTATTTTATTGATTATTGAAAATAATTTGAAAAAGGTTTAATTAAAGGCTATAATTTATGTTGTTTGAATAACAATGAGAGCAAAATGTTAGATATCTTTATAACTTCACGTGTTAGGCGCAAGATTATAGTCATCTATTCAAAGTATCCTGGTTTTAAGACTCATGTTCGTGGTCTCGCTAAACTTATAAAAGAAGATGCCGGTAACATACAGCGCGAACTAAAAAGACTTGAGAAAGTTGGGTTTCTAATATCAGAGAAACAAGGTAACACGAAAATATATTACACAAACAAACAATTTCCTATTTTTAAGGAATTGCAGAGCATTGTGTTGAAATCACAACGTACTACTCAAAAGAAGACGAACAAGCCCTAAACATCCTTGCAAATTTTACTCTGATAAGATACACTTATCACCAATGATACAGGTAACACGAAAAGATTCTAAAGAATCGCTTGAAAATCTTCTTAGGCGTTTTAATCGTAAAGTACAACAATCAGGTGTCCTAGCTATTGTTAAACAGGGCCAATATTTTGAGAAACCCTTGAGTAAAAGTGAACGTCGCCAGAAAGCTATAGTTAGACAAGAACGCAAAGTAGTGAAATTAATGAAGATTAAGCTAGGCCAACGCTAGAGTTATGTTAAAGCAAAGCATTGAGCAGGATTTAAAAACTGCTTTGCTTGCCGGAGATAAGACCCGAACTAATGTGCTCAGATCTATTAAAAGTGCAATTACTTATAAAGAGGTTGAGCTTGGTGTAAAAGGTGGAGTCGGTCTAACCGAAGAGGAAATAGTAGACACTTTGATCCGTGAGTCTAAAAAACGACAAGAGAGTGCGGATATCTTTGCGAATAATAATCAACAACTTCGTGCAGATCAAGAATTGCAGGAGAAAATAATAATAGATCATTATCTACCGGCTGTTATTTCAGAAGAAGACCTAACAGTTTTAGTTAATCGTTATATAGGAGAAATAGAAAACCTTAGTCTAAAAGATACGGGACAAATTATTTCGAAGGTTAGACAAGAAGGTAAGGGTAGAGTTGACAGTGCGGTTGTTGCACGCTTAGTTAAAGAAAGGTTACAAGGCTAGTGATAGTTCTTTTAGGTGTAGCTGGATCTGGTAAAAGCATGCAAGGAAAGCTACTAGCCGACGAACATGGTTACTCCTGGATATCTACTGGAGAAATATTCCGCGTACTTGTAACAGGTAAAAGGCGTCTTCAGATGTTACAAGGCAAATTGCTTAGTGATGAGGAAGTCATTAACATGCTTGATAAAGTTCTAGAACTTGTTGATATGCGAGAAGAAGTTGTGTTAGATGGGTTTCCAAGAACAGTAAAACAGGCTGATTGGCTTATTGAACAATCTAAAAAAGACAGATTTAAACTTTCCGGCATCGTACACTTATCTTCATCTGAAGATGTGGTACGTACTCGTTTAATGGCTCGCGGCCGTCTAGACGATACTGAGAAAGCTATTACTAGAAGATTTGATGAGTATAAGGCTGTTACAGTTCCAATAATTTCCCATTTTAAAAAAGTGGGCATTCATGTTTACAATATTGATGCATCTCAGACTCCTAAAGCCGTTCATGATGCAATTATAAAATATGTAGATAATAATAAAACAGAGTAACAAAGTGTTTACACGCGTTAAAACCCCAACCGAGTTACGATCAATACGCGATAGTGGTCGTATGCTTGCCATAGTTCTTAAGCTGTTAAGCTCTAATATAAGTACGGGCATGAATACTAAGTATTTAGCTAACATAGCAGCGCAGGAACTTAAGAGATTAGGCGGCGAACCCGCTTTTTTAGGATATCAAGGATTCCCGGATGTTATTTGTATCTCTGTTAACAATGAAATCGTTCACGGAATACCTTCAGAGGATAGGATTATTAATGAAGGTGATATTGTCAGTTTAGATTTCGGTGTTACTTATAGGGGTATGATTACGGATTCTGCTATAAGCGTCATTGTTGGTAAAGCTATTTCACCAAAACATACGGCTTTATTAGTTAATACAGAACGTTCTTTAATGGCTGGTATAAGCGTGGTTCGTGATGGAGTAAAAACCGGTGACATAGGCGAGGCTATAGAAACAGAACTAAATCGTAATAAATATGGCATCGTGCGTGATTTAGTAGGCCACGGAGTTGGCGATCATGTTCATGAAGATCCGAATATACCCAATTACGGTAGGCGTAATACTGGCCCCGTACTTCTAAAAGGTATGACTATAGCTATCGAGCCAATGGCTACCTTAGGTAAAGATCGTGTATATGTTGGACCAGATGGTTGGACGGTGCTTACTTGGGATGGGTCATGGGCTGCACATTTTGAGCATACGATTGCTATAACCGAAGAAGGCGCAGAGATACTAACGAGGCTCTAATTCTTGCCCTACAGCAAGAATAAGCGTTATACTGCTTGCATGCGAGAATCTTCTGCTCCACACTTTGTGGGTTTAGATGTTGGTACAAGGACAGTGCGTTGTGTTGTGGGTATGGCTAATCAGAACGATAGCAGACCTTCAATTATAGGGCATGGTAGTTCTATGAATATGGGTATGCGTAAAGGCGTAGTGGTTCATGTAGAAGATGTAACTGAGGCAATCGTTAAAGCTGTGACTGAAGCAGAGAGGGTTTCTGGTATACGCATAGATCGAGCTACAGTTAATATAAACGGTGCTCATATCAGTGGCATTAATTCCAAGGGTGTTATAGCAATAAGTGCAGCTAATAGAGAAATTACATCTGAAGATAGATTACGAGTGGAAGAGGCTGCGACTGTAATACAATTACCGCCTAATCGCGAAATTATTCAAGTATTTGCAAAAAATTATAGTCTTGATGGTCAATCTAATCTAAAGGATCCCGTAGGTATGCACGGTGTTCGTTTAGAGGTTGAAACGCATATAGTAACGGCTGCAACTCCAAATCTCCGTAATCTTAATATGGCATTACATAAAGCTCAAATAGAACCTACTCGTCAGACATTATCGAGTCTTGCAGCAGCAGAAGCGGTTCTTAGTCGTCAACAAAAAGAGGCAGGAACAGTTTTGGTAGATATAGGTGCAGGAACTACCAATATAGTAGTTATAGAAGATGGTGAAATACAGCATGTAGCCGTCTTACCGGTAGGTGGAATGAATATTACTAATGATCTTGCTATTGGTCTTCGTACTGATCTTGACGTAGCAGAGGCTGTAAAAGTTGAATATGCCAGTTTTGAAGTAAATAATAAAAAGGCTTCCGTGACAGTGAATGTAAATGAGGTAAACCATACGTTTAAGAATGCCGATGTTATTATGATTCTTGAGGCCCGTGTAGAGGAATTATTTGAATATGTCGATAAAGAGTTACGCAAGATTCAAAAATCACGTAAATTACCTGGTGGTGTTGTATTGGTCGGTGGAACGGCTAAAATTCCTGGTATAGCAGAATTTACACGAGAAAAGCTTCAACTCCCAGCGCGAGTAGGTAAGATGCAACCCTTAACGGGTCTTGTAGATACTGTAGATGACCCTGCTTATTACACTGCAGTTGGTCTTATGCTACTTGATATGCTTCTTCTACCAGATACACATGGGATGCCGAGACAACAAGGCATAAGTAAAAGTGTTGGTGGTATAGTGGATAATATTTTTGGCCTATTTAAACGCTGACGACAACACCCGTATACATAAAATATCGTAGACTTGCCCTACACAAAAGTACTGTATAATTCATTGATCCAGGGCTATATAGTAGAGTATACTTATTTTATAACTAATGAACGTGAACTAGGGAGAGAGCAAAGGTTATGCCTCAGATTGAACCGGCTATAGAAACATTCGCTAAGATTAAGGTTGCAGGTGTTGGTGGAGCAGGTGGTGCTGCTATCAATCGTATGGTAGAAGCTGGTGTAGATGGTGTTGAGTTCATCGCAATAAACACAGACGCACAAGCCTTATTTCATTCAAAAGCTCAAAAAAAGATACATATTGGTAAGGATACGACCAAAGGTCTTGGTGCCGGAGCAGATCCTGTAGTGGGCCAATCTGCTGCAGAAGAATCAGCTGATGATATAAAGAAAGCATTTGAAGGCGCAGATATGGTTTTTATAACCATAGGTGCTGGTGGCGGAACAGGTAGTGGAGCTGGACATGTTGTTGCTCAAATTGCTAAAGACATGGGTATTTTAGTTGTGGGTTTTGCTACTAAACCATTTGTTTTTGAGGGCGAAAAACGTAGAAAAAATGCAGAGGCTGCTATAAATAATCTGCGTAAGTCAGTAGATACATTAATAATTATTCCTAATGACAAATTACTCCAAACTATTGACCGTCAGACTCCTTTACTCGAGGCTTTTAAAGTTGCAGATGATGTGTTGCGCCAAGGCGTTCAGGGTATATCAGACCTTATAACTGTTCACGGATTGATAAATCTTGATTTTGCTGACGTAAAGACAGTTATGAAAAACGCAGGCTCAGCTCTTATGGGTATTGGTCGTGCTAGTGGTGAAAATCGCGCAGTAGTTGCAGCGCAACAGGCTATTGAGTCTCCTCTACTGGAGGTTTCTATAGACGGGGCACGAGGTATCCTATTTAACGTTATAGGTGGAAATGATTTATCTATGCACGAGATCAATCTCGCAGCGGAGACTATTACGAGTGCTGCTGATCCCGAAGCAAACATTATTTTTGGAGCTACTATTAATCCTGATATAGAAGGTGAAATTATTATAACTGTTGTTGCTACTGGATTCGATGCTGCATATTTTGTTAAACAAGAAGAGAAAAACCCTACGTTAATTGGTGCATTGAATGATGATAGTGAGGTTTCAAAGGATGACAGTGTGATGTCTGATATAAATACTACTTTAGACGAAGATAAACCTAAAATCATATCTGATCTTGATTCTAGAGAACCAATACCAAATATTTGGGATATAGATAATGATAATGACAATGACAATCATCATAAAAAAGATGAACGTGATGAAAAAGAAGACGTAAATGACAGCCCTACATATACAACTAGTAGTATGGAAGATGAAGAACTCGAGAAACCATCATTTCTGCGCAGACTTGCTAACAGACATACTAAAAATCAAGATGATAGTGACCAGTCTAATTAGGCCATTATTGTATTAAAAAATACACCACAAAATATTTGCAAAACGCTATTGGTAGAACTACTATGTAGTGACGAAGCGCTATATGTGGCGAAAAGTACAGTGCTAGCACATTGAGAATGATATAAGGAGGGTTATAACGTGAAATGCGATGAATGCCAATATGACGATACAAAAGTTATAGAATCAAGAGATGTTTCAGACGGAGAATCCGTAAGAAGACGTCGAATGTGTACGCAGTGTGGACATCGATTTACTACCTATGAGCGTATTGAAAGACCTCAACTGGTAGTTATAAAAAATACAGGTGTGCGTGAGTTATTTAATCGTCATAAACTTCTAGCAGGGTTACTAAGAGCGTCAGAGAAAACTCCAGTAACGAGTTTACAGCTTGAGAGACTGGTAGCTGATGTTGAACGGGAATTATATGCGTGTGGTGAACCAGAAGTACGTTCTGCAAAGATTGGTGACCTTGTTATGGATAGGTTAACTAATCTTAATGAAGTTGCCTATGTACGTTTTGCTAGCGTATATAGACGATTTAAAAATATAGCTGGATTTGAAAAGGAATTATCACATATAAAGCAACGTAAAGTTATAGACCTTAGCAGAAAATAGAATTTTTATTAGCTCTTCCTGAGTTTCACAAAACTTGAAATTCGGGAAGAGCTAGTGAATGCCTTTTGAGAGCGGCATTCTCGAACTCTAATAAACAATAACAAAAATAACTTAATCAAAGTGAGGGTAATTATGGCACAAACAACTTCTTTGGGTGTCGGGCGTTTGTTTACACACCCCAAGACAAAAGCATACGAACAATTAAAATGGGTAAAACGGGATTCTATTTTAATGAATCCAATGACTAATGAACCTGTTTTTGAACAACTCGGAGTAGAGTTTCCTGAAGACTGGTCACTTAATGCCATAAATATTGTCGCTCAAAAATATTTTAGCGGTACACCAAGTAGTCCCGACAGAGAGAGTTCACTTAAACATCTTGTTGATAGGGTTGTTGATACTGTTACTAGACAAGGCTTACAGGAGGATTATTTTGATAATAAGGAAGAAGCAGAGAACTTTCGTGAAGAATTAAAATATGTCTTAGCAACGCAACGAGCTGCTTTTAATTCACCTGTATGGTTCAACATTGGCGCTCAAGGCCGTACGCAACAGGCAAGTGCTTGTTTTATTCTGGGCATTGAAGATACCATGCCTGCAATTCTCAACTGGTATACAGAAGAAGGTATGATTTTTAAGGGTGGTTCAGGTTCTGGACTTAATCTGAGTCCGATTCGTTCTTCATCTGAACAGTTAGGTAAGAGTGCAGGTAAAGCGTCTGGACCTCTAAGTTTCATGCGCGGCGCTGATTCTTCTGCCGGAGCTATAAAGAGTGGCGGTAAAACTCGTCGCGCAGCTAAGATGGTTATTTTAAACTCAGACCACCCCGATATAGAAGAGTTTATATGGTGTAAAGCTATAGAAGAGCGAAAAGCTCGCGATCTTGAAAAAATGGGATGGGATATGAGCCTAAACGGTAAAGATGCCTTCTCGGTTCAGTACCAAAATGCTAATAACTCAGTACGGGTTACCGATGAGTTTATGACCGCAGTGATTGATGACAAAGATTGGCACCTTAAGGCAGTTACAAATGGTAAAACTGTTAAAACTACCAAAGCAAGAAACATATTCCGTCAGATTGCTGAGGCTGCTTGGGAATGTGCTGATCCTGGTATGCAGTTCGACACAGTTATTAATAAATGGCACACCACACCTAACGCTGGTCGTATAGAAGGCAGTAATCCATGTAGTGAATACATGCACCTAAATAACTCTGCCTGTAACCTAGCATCAATAAATTTGCTTAAATATCTTCGTGAAGATAATACTTTTGATATCGAATTATTTAAACACACAGTGGAGCTTGTTTTTACAGCTCAAGAAATATTAGTTGGCTATTCAGAGTACCCAACTGAAAAAATAACTAAAACAGCGCGTGCTTATCGTGAATTAGGTATTGGTTACGCTAATTTGGGCGCTTTATTAATGGCACAAGGTTTACCATATGATTCTGATGAGGGGCGAGCACAAGCCGCAGCGATAACTGCACTCATGACCGGTCACGCATATGCTGTAAGTGCTAAGATTTCCAGAAAAGTTGGTCCGTTTGCAGGATTTCATAAAGATCGTGATAATACCCTAAGCATATTGCGTATGCATCGTGAAGCAGTGTCTAAGATTGATGCCAGCTTAGTATCAGAAGAGTTACTTAGTGCAGCAGCTAGTTCATGGGACGAAGCTGTTGAGCTATCAAAACTTTATGGAGTCAGAAATTCACAAGCTAGTCTACTTGCTCCTACAGGTACTATAGGACTCATGATGGATTGTGATACTACCGGTGTTGAACCAGACTTAGGACTTGTAAAAGTTAAGAAACTGGTCGGTGGCGGTACAATGTATATTGTTAATCAAACAGTTCCTAGGGCGCTTAGGGCTTTGGGATACAGACAAGAACAAATTGGCGATATCATAGCTTATATTGATGTAGAGAAAACAATACTAGGCGCCCCTCACCTCAAGAAAGAACATGAACCAGTGTTTGCTTGTTCAATGGGCGACAATGCCATTCATTACCTTGGCCACGTAAAAATGATGGCTGCAGTACAACCATTTTTGTCTGGTGCAATTAGTAAGACTATAAATATGCCAGAAGATGTCACTGTTGAAGATGTAGAACAGCTTCATATTGATTCATGGAAGATGGGACTTAAGTCAGTAGCTGTATATCGAGACAACTGTAAGATTGCTCAACCCCTAAGCATGGCTAAAAAAGATACTACCAAAGAAGAATTAGTTTCCGAAGCCACTGCTATTGTAGAGAGTATTGACAACCGAATTATTGTTAAGGGTGCAGTTCGTCGTGAACTTCCTAAAGAGAGATTTGCCAGAACTTTCTCGTTTACAGTATCAGATAGTCATGGATACCTTATAGTAGGGGAATATGAAGACGGAACACCTGGTGAAGTGTTCGTTAATTTTTCTAAACATGGATCTACCCTCAGAGGTATAATGGATGCCTTCGCAATTTCTATGAGTCATGGTTTACAGTACGGGGTGCCGTTAAAGAGCTATATAAAATCATTCCTAAACACATCATTTGCTCCTTCAGGGATTACTGATGACCCTAATATTAGAACTGCATCGTCGTTAGTTGATTTTATAGCCCGTAGATTAGCTATGACTTACTTATCATTTGATGATCGTCTTGAACTAGGCTTGTCATCAATTGATGATATGCCAGAAACACAAACTACTTTACTAGACGAATCAGTTGTTACAGAAGGACCAGTAGCAAATCAAGAATATGCAGATGATCCTAAAAAATCAACATATAGTGTAGTCCAAGACAGTACTGTGGTTGATACACACTTTACAATAGATGAGGCTGCGCCTATATGTTACAACTGTGGTAATCAGACACAGCGGGCAGGTAGTTGTTACGTATGTACATCTTGTGGCTCTACTACGGGTTGTAGTTAAATTCTAAAACATACTGATTTGATTGAAGGCTTTTATAGCAGCATGATATGCTTGGAATATGAAGGTAGTTGTTCTTTATCGTCCCAATTCAGAGCACGGTAGAAGTGTGGAGTCCTTTATTAGGGACTTCAAATATCAACATGGGACAAGCGCTAAAATATTAGACCTGATTGATATAGATACACGCGATGGTGTTTCCACTGCTAGTCTCTATGACGTTGTGCAATATCCAGCGGTATTAGTTTTGGCGGATAATGGCTCACTGATAAAATCATGGGAAGGTAGTGATTTACCTCTTATGAATGATATATCAGCTTATGTATATGGTGCTTAGTTGCTAATAAAATAGAACTTGTTTATAGTAAAGTCATACAATTTGGGAATGCGCTCTAGATTAATCTCTAGGTTAATGGCTATCAACCATGAATGCATCGAGAAGAAATTGGTTAGATCCAATGGTAGAACTCGACGGGAGGACTCGTAAATGTCCTGTAATTAAGTGCTTTTGAGATCACCTCGAAGGAAGTCGGATGGTAACGTCTCTAGCGGGGATTCCGACAACCAAAGGTGTTTTTAATTAACGGAGAAAATAATGAAATTCAAAAAAGGTAGCAGACGTAAAGCGATTGAATATGAAAAAGACCTAGTTCATTATTGGAAAGAACATAAAACTTTCGAGAAGTCTGTAGCTAATCGTCCACAATCCAACGCTTACGTGTTTTACGATGGTCCACCTTTTATTACTGGTATGCCACACTTTGGTACTTTGCTTAGTTCTATAGTTAAGGACGCTGTTCCACGCTACTGGACAATGAAGGGTAAAAGAGTAGAACGCGTTTGGGGTTGGGATTGCCATGGTTTGCCAGCTGAAGTATTCACCGAGAAAAAACTTGGCATACACGACAAACGCGATATTGGTACAAAAATAACCCTAGAGGAATATATAACTACTTGTCGAGAAAATATGGTTCAGACTGGATCGCTTTGGGAAGATACTATAGATCGTATTGGTCGTTGGGTAGATTTTAGAGGCGCGTATAAAACCATGGATAAGGAATACATGGAAAGTGTATGGTGGGCTTTCAAAAGATTATACGAATCAGGAAAGATTTATGAAGGTGAAAAGGTGTTATTGTATTGCACCCGTGACGCAACACCAATATCTAAGGCAGAAGTTGCTATGGATAATTCTTATCAGGAGGTTACAGATCCATCAGTTTACGTAAAGTTTAAATTACATGACTATGATGCGTACTTACTTGCTTGGACAACTACTCCTTGGACATTACCTGCGAACGTTGCGGTAGCGGTAAATAAGGATTTTGAATATGTTGAGGTGGAGGTAGGTGATGAAAAGCTTATACTTGCCAAAGATTTGCTTACCAAGGTTTTAACTGATGATAAACATCAGCCATTAGCTTATAAAATTCTAAAAACTTTCAAGGGTAGTGAGTTGGTAAATAAGAAAGTGGAGCCTTTATTTGAGGATCGTGGAAAAAATGCACATACGGTATATCACGAAGATTATGTAAGTCTTGAAGAGGGGACTGGTATTGTACATCTGGCTCCTGCATACGGAGAAGAAGATTTCATAATGGCCAAGAAAAATCACATACCTGTAGTCTCTAATGTAGATGATAGTGGTTTTTATACATCAGGCGATTGGAAGGGTCAGTACGTCTGGGATGCTAATAAGCCAATTGCTAAAGAACTTCATGATAAGGGTGTAGTTTGGAAGATTGAATATATACGTCATACATATCCTCATTGCCACCGTTGTGGAACAAAACTTATGTACAGGGCACACCCTAGTTGGTTTATGAATATTGATGAGCAACGTGAAGAAATGCTTAAACAAAACGGAGATATAAACTGGTTCCCCCCTCATATTAAGCAAGGTAGATTCGCAAAAACCGTTGAGAGTGCTCCTGATTGGAACTTAAGTCGCGATCGCTTTTGGGCCACTGCGATGCCAGTCTGGAAAGGAACTGATAAAAATGGTGTAGAGCATGTAAAAGTCATAGGTAGTTATGATGAACTTAAAGAGTTGTCTGGTATTGAACTTGAAGACTACCATCGACCATGGATAGATGATGTTACTTTTAAACTTGATGGTGTTGAGTACAAACGCATTGATAAAGTTTTAGATTGTTGGTTTGAGAGTGGATCAATGCCATTTGCTCAATTCCATTATCCTTTTGAGAATGTTGAGAAGTTTGAACAAAACTTTCCAGGAGACTTTATAGTAGAATACGTCGGGCAAGTACGTGCTTGGTTTTACTATTTACATGCAGTATCGGTAGGACTCTTCGATACAAGTGCATTTAGGAACGTGATTGTTACCGGGACATTAGCTGGTAATGATGGTAGAAAAATGAGTAAGAGTTTCGGTAACTATACTGATCCTAATGAACTTATGGATCAATATTCCGCTGATTCACTAAGATTTTTGTTGCTTAGCTCAACAGTGTTAAATGGTGAAGACTTTTCACTAACTGATAAGGATGTAGCAGATACATCACGAAAACTCAGCATGGTTTGGAATATGTATGATTTCTTTACGCTGTATGCAGATGTTGATGGTTGGGAGTGGAATGGTAGTTTTGACGATCCGAGTGAAGATTTAACTAATCCTCTAGATAAGTGGATTATATCAAGGGTGCATCAACTTACAAAAGAGGTCGAATACTCTATGGATCTTTATGACATACCAAATGCGATGCAACCCATCTTACCGTTTATAGAAGATGCATCTAACTGGTATGTGCGTCGTTCACGCCGTCGTTTCTGGAAGAGTATTAATGATGACGATAAGAAAGACGCTTACGAGACGCTACACTATGTGTTAGTACAACTTTCGCATGTATTAGCGCCATTCACTCCATTTATGGCTGAGGAACTGTTTAAAAAGCTAACAGGAGGCGAATCAGTGCATTTACGTGACTGGCCAGCTGTAGGTCATATTAACGAGCTAATGCTACAACGTATGACGTACGTACGTGAAGTTATAAACGAAGGTTTATCTCAACGAGCTAATGCAGGTATAAAGGTACGTCAGCCTCTTCAAAGTGTCTATGTAAAAGAGGCTACCTTGGCTTTGGATGAAGATGAAAAAGAACTTATGCAGATAGTGCTAGAGGAGTTAAATGTTAAAGAGTGGCTTGAAACCTCTGGTGACAGGAAAATATACCTAGATACTAAACTTACCCCAGAGTTAAAACGCGAAGGAATGGTACGGGAAACTATTCGTAATTGTCAGAGTGCGCGCAAGAAAGCGGGGCTAAACGTAGACGATCGTATTCAGCTTAACTTGTCGACTAGTAACAAAGAGTTACATAAGGCGATTGAGGAACATAAAGATATAATTATGGCTGAAACACTCTCAACAAAGTTAGTATTTGATCTTGCCTTTGAACACAACCTGGAATGCTTAATCGATGGTATAGTACTGACCATCTCACTACAAAAAGACAAATAAAGTAACCTAGTAGCCGACATACTTTACAGATACGATTATATCTGGTAATATCTGTTGGTAGTTAATTCTAATTTAATAGAGACAATATGAAAAAAGCTGTAATTACAACTGGTGGAAAACAGTATTTGGTTGAAGAAGGTGAGAATCTTAGCATTGAGTTGTTAAAGAACACCGGCAAAACGGTAGTATTTGAACCATTGCTTGTAATTGATGGTGACAATGTTACCGTAGGAACACCTAGGGTTGATGGTTCTAAAGTAACTGCAGATATCATTGAAGAAGATATACAGGCAGACAAAGTTACGTCTATTCGTTACAAAGCAAAAAAACGCGTTCACAAAGTACAAGGTCATCGCCAACATCAAAGCATTATAAAGATTACAAAAATAGTCTAACTTAAAAGACTGATATAAACCTCAAAAAAACAAACAAACATTTAAATATAAACTAGCCGTATAGTACTAGCGTCAGTTAAAATGAGCTTGTTGCTATTAAAGATACCAATTGGGTGTTGGAGCTTTAGAATGGTATACTTTCACTGTGAAAGAGGGCGCGTGAAAAAAAATATAATAGCTGTAGTTAATCAAAAGGGTGGTGTAGGTAAAACTACTACCGCTGTAAGTATAGCTGCACAATTGGCAACCACAGAGCACTCTGTATTAGTTATAGATCTTGATCCGCAAGGTAATGCGACCAGTGGATTAGGTATACTAAAAGACGAGCTTGAGCTAACAAGTTACGATGTGTTATGCCATAAGGCTCCTTTGTTAGATGCTGTACGTGAGACTCGAGTAAAAGGGTTATTTATTCTTCCAACTAATGCAAATTTAGCCGGTGCAGAAGTGGAATTGGTTTCAATGGAGGGTCGCGAACATAAGCTGCAACAAGCACTTATGCATGCAAGTTACGAATATATTATTATAGATTGTCCACCTTCATTAGGTTTATTAACGGTTAATGCACTGACAATGGCGCACTCAGTATTAATACCTGTTCAGGCTGAATACTATGCACTTGAAGGACTAGGTCAGTTGTTGAATACAGTTCAGCGTGTTCGTCAGGGACTTAACCCATCTCTAGATATACTTGGAGTTGTAGTTACTATGTACGATAAACGTACGAGTTTATCAGAACAAGTACTTAAAGAAATCAACGCATATTTTGGAGAAAAAGTATTTAAAGCGGTTATTCCTCGTAACGTACGATTAGCAGAGGCCCCTAGCTTTGGTAAAACTATTTTTGAGCATGATCGTTGGTCCAAGGGTGCTCGTTCTTATAAACAACTTGCTAAGGAGGTGTCAAAACGTGTCAACGGTTAAAAAACAAACTGGTTTGGGGCGTGGTTTTGATACATTATTACCCCAAAATTTTGACGATACTTTATTACTAAGTTCTTCAGACAAGATTGAGAAAATCCCAGTTGATAATCTAGTAGCTAATATATATCAGCCTAGACAAGAATTTGATAAAGAGTCTATCAAACAATTATCCAACTCAATAAAAAAATATGGTGTTCTACAGCCAATAGTTGTTACTAAATCTAAAGGCAGTAATAGCTATATGATAATTGCGGGTGAGCGGCGCTGGCGTGCCTCTCAATTGGTTGGTCTAGACAAAATACCTGCAATAATAAGGTCAACTCATGAACTCGAACAACTAGAAATTGCATTAATAGAGAATGTTCAGCGTGTGGATCTCTCTCCACTCGAACAAGCTGAATCTATAGAGTACTTACATAGAAATTTTGGAGCGAGTTACGAATCTATAGGTGAACAACTTGGAAAAGCTACAACTACTATTCATAATATTGTGCGACTTTTACAATTACCCGAGCGTGCTAACAAAGCACTAAGAGAAAAGCATATATCAGAAGGCCATGCTAGATCTATACTAGCTTTAAAAGAATATCCGGATAAGCAGGAAGCTTTATTAAATAATATTAAAGCTAATGGTTGGTCTGTCAGACAGGCAGAACAATTTGTAACAAGTGTTAAACAAGGCTTTCACGAGACAAAACAGACTCACCAACGAATGCAAACTGAAACACCAGAAACAAAATTACTGAGTAAGCGCTTACACGTGCCGGTTTTTATACGTAGGACTGCGCGTGGGGGCAAACTTGAAGTTATATTTAAAACTGATGCTGAGTTAGAAAAAATTATAAAACTACTAGGATAAGTTCTCTATTTTAGTTTTTAGGTCTTTAATTTAGAAGCGCTGTTCGTCACTTATAGGTAGAATGCGTAAAACTAGTTTTCCTATTATATTATTAACACTAACAGGTCCGAATATCCTAGAGTCAAGAGAGTTAGAACGATTGTCGCCACACACGAATATATGGGTACTATCCAGAGTTATATCTATATTACCCTGTGTTAATCCTATATCTTTGCCATAAGGTAGAGTTTTGTCAGGCTGAAAACCATTAAGATGCTCACTGTTATATATAGTAATAGTATTGTTTACTACAACTACGCGATCACCAGGTAGGCCTATGACACGTTTTATTAATTGTTTATCTCCAGCTTGCCCAAAATTTACAATACTAGGCTCGTTAAAGATAATGACATCTCCTCTATTAGGAATATAACTATGGTGTGTTATCCTTGCCCATGTGCGTGGGACCTTCCAAACAATTAGATGGTCATTATTATTAAGAGTCGTTTGCATACTAGATCCGTCAACCTGATAAGACTGAAAGACGAAGGATATTAATCCAAATGCTAATACAATTGCACTAATTAATACTAATACTACAGATAATGCATCTTTAATACCCTGAAATTTGCTCGTAGGCATAACGGTCTGTTCATCGTTAGGTAGCATGGTATAAAAACCTCTGATTATTTGGCGTGTATGATTTGTTCATATACATTCAGTCCTAAACTATATAGTATTTTCAGACAGAGCACCATAACCTTACCGTACAAGAAGAATTCTTATGTCAGTAAGCTAGATTTTATATTGGTGTAATCAAACAAATGACAAAGACTTTGTTATAATCATATGAATGAGGGCTTTAGTAGCAAAAATTAAGCCAGCCAATGGTTTTTCTTATCTTGCGCATTTACTTATATTAACCTTGTTGCCAATCGCACTTTTTATTTTAGTAAGGGTGCATTTTATTCAGCTAGCTTTCATATTAATAGTGTTAAGTAAGTGGCGTATGTTTGCAGTTAGACCACGGTTTTGGCCGGCTAATATTCGTGCTAATTCGATTGATATTATTCTTGGATTTTCCGTCCTTGCACTAATGATTCATAGTGATACAGCTTTAGGGCAAATCATATGGGTAGCATTATATGTGGTTTGGCTAACTATTATAAAACCTGGTTCAACTATTCTCATGACTTCTATTCAAAGTGGGATTAGTTTTTTACTTGGACTTAGTGCACTGTATTTAGCCTGGGGATCTGAGCCATTATACACACTAGTGTTTCTAACCGGCTTTATATGCTACCTTGCAGCACGTCATTTCTTTGATAGTTTTGATGAGCCTTATGCCAAGCTATTATCATATTTATGGGGTTATTTTGGTGCATCCATGATGTGGTTACTAGGACATTGGTTACTTTTCTACGGAGTTGTAGCCCAGCCTACTCTATTACTAGTTGTTCTTGGGTATGGTTTGTCCGCTTTATATTATTTAGATCATTTCGATAGGCTTTCTACTATGATTCGCAGGCAGTTTGTATTCATTATGGTTGCTGTAGTTGTCGTTGTATTCACTTTGTCTAATTGGGGAGATAAGATAGTAGGGGGGTAAACATGGAACAAACAGATAAATCAAACAACAATGACATCAAGAATAGCGTAGAGGCGATAGATAGGAAATTGCCAGTAGCATCTGTATCAACCAGTCGACGTACAGATAAATCTATCAATTCTGTGCATAGAACTAAATATCTTGGGGCTGCACTTTTCCTAATTGTTAGTATGACGTTTGGTTTTTTTGGGGGTTGGCTTGGTTCAAGAAGCTACAACGCAGATTTAAGCACTTCAAAAATAGCTCAGAAGCAAGTTGTATTAAGTGAGGGTAACCTTATTGCTAATATAGCAAAAGCAGTCGGCCCTAGCGTAGTCTCAGTAAATGTTACAAGTGAATCCGTAGTATCTAGTTTCTTTAGTCCTGCACAATCAAAACAACAGAGTGCTGGAACTGGCATAATAATTTCATCAGACGGAATAATTATTACGAATCGTCACGTTGTGCCAGCAGGCACTACCACTGTTAATGTGGTTTTATCTGATGGGACACAATTCAGTAATGTACAGGTTATAGGTCGTACTAATACGTCGGATAGTTTAGACATAGCTTTTCTTAAAATTAACGATCTGAAAGGCAAGAAACTAACCCCAGCACAACTTGGTGACTCAGGCAAGGTTCAAGTTGGTGATAGGGTAGTTGCTATTGGTAATGCTCTAGGGCAATTCCAAAATACTGTGACGTCAGGTATCATATCTGGCTTCGGTCGTAGTGTCCAAGCAAGTGATAGCAGTGGTATCACTGGTAATGAGAATCTTGAAGATCTATTTCAAACTGATGCAGCAATCAATGAAGGTAACTCTGGTGGGCCATTGGTTAATACAGATGGTCAAGTTATTGGCATAGATACTGCTGTGGCTGGTAATGCGCAAGGTATTGGTTTTGCAATACCAATAAACGATGTAGACGGTTTAATTAAATCAGTACTTTCTACTGGTAAGTTTCAACAACCTTATTTAGGAGTTAGATATCTTTCATTAACTAGTGACTATGCACAAAAATTAAATATAAGTGTTAATCAAGGTGCATACATCATCCCCTCTAGTCAGGACGGTGGCCAGCCTGGTATTGTCAGTGGCAGCCCAGCGGCCAGGGCCGGTTTAATTGAAGGTGACATAATAACCGCAGTTAACAGTACCGCTATAGATAATAGCCATAGTCTAACAGCACTTTTAGAGCACTACTCCATTGACTCGACAGTTACACTCAAAGTGTTACGCAACAGTAAACAGATATCAGTACAGGCAAAGCTTGGCGTAACGCCAAATAACTAGAATCTTATAGGTTTGAGTCTTAAAGTAGGACAAATTTTTGTATAAAGTTATCAGTTGCAACAAGCTTGTAGCCAGTTGCTAACGCTAAAGCCTCTAGTTTTATATGTTGGCTTTTTGGAATTGATTCAGTAATTACATATAAAGGCTTGTTTTGGACAATACCTATTTGTTTCCAGAACTCTCTATATAAATCTAATCCATCAAGGCCAGCAAATAAAGCGATAGGTGGTTCAAATTGTATATCAATAATGTTTTTACTATGACTTGGAACATAAGGTAAGTTAGCAACCATTACGTCATAATTTTTTGGCATTAAATTTTTCATTAAATCGCTCTGGTATATAGATACATTGGCTTTGTATCTATCTGCATTATTAGTAGCGACTAATAGAGCAGTAGGGTCTATATCATACAGATCAACTTGAGTTTTTGGTAACTCAAGTACAATAGTTATACCTATACAGCCTGACCCCGTTCCAATATCAGCAATTTTATAATCACATTCAGGTAGGTCTTTTACGAAGTTGATAATCTGTTCTGTCTCCGGGCGTGGTATAAGGACGTGTGAGTTAACAAAGAAGTCCCTACCATAAAATTCACGCGACTTGAGTATATATGCAAGTGGTTTATGGGTACAGCGTTGGTTTAACTGTCGATTTAACCACTTTATTTGTTCAGTCGTTAGATTTTTATCACCGTGTGCCAATAGGTGAACTCTATTTGTATTCAAACATGCTTCCATCAATATAAGACTGTCTAATCGGGCTGTTAAAATTTCAGAACTAACAAGTTTTTTAGTTGCAAAATTGAGCCAATTATCTATCGTCATATAGATTTTTAAACTTCGTTAGACAAGAGAGCGTGCTCATAAGCTTGTAGCTTTTCTAGAATATCCTCAATTTCACCATTGAGGGCTCCTGGAATATTACTTCGCGAGTAACTAATACGGTGATCAGTAATTCGATCTTGCGGGAAATTATATGTACGGATTTTTTCGCTTCTATCCCCTGATCCAATAAGCTTCTTACGGGCGTCACTAAGTTGTTTTTGTTCTTCATCGATTTTTATAGCTAACAGCCGAGAACGCAAAACACCCAAAGCCTTGTCCTTATTCTTCAATTGAGATTTTTCGTCTTGGCAGGTCACTACAAGTCCTGTTGGTATGTGGGTAATCCGAACTGCCGAATCAGTAGTATTAACGCTTTGTCCACCATGACCACTTGAGCGATACACATCTATCCTTAAATCATTTGGATTAATTTCTACATCCGACTCTTCAGCTTCTGGAAGTACCGCTACCGTAACTGTACTGGTGTGAATACGACCCTGACTTTCTGTAATAGGTACTCGTTGTACCCTATGAACACCGGCTTCAAACTTTAGAATTTTATAAATGTTATCGCCTTTAACACTAAAGATGATTTCCTTAAATCCACCAACTTCATTGGGACTTTCACTAACCAACTCCAGTCTGTAATGATGTAACTCTGCCCAACGCGAATACATTCTATATAATTCGCCTGCAAATAGACTGGCTTCGTCTCCACCTGCGGCAGCGCGAATCTCCATAATTACATCACGCTGGTCATTAGAGTCTTTAGGTGAGAGAGCTGCGCCCAATCGTATTTCGATGTCGTTAAGTAAAGACTTAAGTTTCATAAGTTCTTGATTTGCTAGTTCTATCATTTCTGGATCGGTTCCAATTATGAGCTTTTGTGTTTCCTCAATTTCTTTCTGTATTTTTGTCTTGTCATCGAATAAGTGAATAATAGATTCTAGTTCGCTTAGCCTCTTAGCAAGTTTTGGGTATTCTCGAGTAGCAAAAACATTACTGTCGCTTAACCGACTTTTGAGTTCTTCTAATTCCTGACGTAATTGTAATTCTCTTTGTTCCATAAGTGTCGCATGTATTAACTGTCTGATAAGTATATAGAAAACTATCCAAGATTAATATCAATTGGATAGCTTGTACTGAGAAATGCTAACTAGTTTTAGTTGTAGAAGCTTTTGCTTCTGCCTTGCTGTTCTTAGCACTTCTGCGCTTTGATTGCTTCTGGGCAGCTTTAGCGCGAGTATCACGAGCAGCTAATGCTGCAGCGGCACGAGCTTTGAATTTATCAACTCGACCTTCTATATCTACTATGCGTTCTTCACCTGTGAAAAATGGATGAGAACTACTACTGATATGTACCTTAATAAGAGGGTAGCTATTGCCATCCTCCCATTTAATAGTTTCTTCACTTGCTACAGTCGAGCGAGTCAAGAATGCAAAATTATTATTCAAATCCTGGAATACTACTGGTCGGTAGTTTGCAGGGTGTAAGTCTTTCTTCATGATCAATGTGAGAGTATACACATCTGTTGTTATCTGGTCAAGGAAGAATTTAGATTTACCCTTGCTTTATAGGTATGTTATTGCTATACTCTCGGTGTTATAAAACTAAGCAGTTTGGGAACTATATCCTCTTGTATATTGACCGTGTAGGTAGATCGGAAGAGCACACGTCTGAACTCCAGTCACGCCAATATCT
>OCZT010000964.1_pt1 | contig 29520 bp, 23 predicted proteins | sample 1539031 | NCBI WGS metagenome assembly OCZT01 (sample SAMEA3539308, study PRJEB22396) | soil metagenome | biome: tundra; feature: field; material: soil | place: USA | collected 2010-05 | depth 0.15 m | reverse complement strand
GCTGCATGGCCGATTTCGTCGGCGGCGGCCCGGTCCACGGCCGCGTCCATGGTCGCTCCCGCGGACAGCGAGGCGAACAGGACGGCCACGCCGAGGGCGATACCGGCTGCGGTGAGGAAGCTCCGCAGTGGCCTGGCACGGAGACTTCGCCAGGCGAGCGACGAGAAGCGCCGCACCGCCTACAAGCCCAGCTGGGCGAGTCGCGTAATGAGCGGCCGCGCGTCTCTGTCCGTGCGGCGACCGAGCTCGATCTCGTCGCGGATGCGGCCGTCGCTGATGACCAGGACGCGGTCGGCGTGGGCGGCGGCGCGCGCGTCGTGGGTCACGAGCACGATCGTCTGGCCCATCACGTCACAGGAGCGCCACAACTCGTCGAGGATCTCGCCCCCGGTCGCATAGTCGAGATTGCCCGTCGGTTCGTCGGCAAGCAGGATCGCGGGCTTCCCCAGCAGGGCGCGGGCCAGGGCGACGCGCTGCTGCTCGCCCGCCGAGAGCTGATCGGGGTGGTTGCGCTCCCGCCCCAGAAGGTCGACCAGCTCGAGAACCTCGTGGATCTGCTTCGCAGCCTCGCCGCGGCGCGGGTCGATGCCGGCGATCGTGAACGGCAAAGCCACGTTCTCGTACACGTCGAGAAGCGGAATGAGGTTGAAGAACTGGAAGACGAAGCCGGTCTTCTCGCGACGGAGGCGGGTGGCTTCCGCATCGCTGAGCCGGCTGACTACCTCGCCGTCGAGTATCACTTCGCCGCTCGTCGGCCGGTCGAGGCCACCCAGAAGCTGGAGGAGCGTGCTCTTGCCCGAACCGGACGGTCCCATCAGGGCCACGAATTCGCCCCTCCGGACCTGGAGCGACACGCCCTTCAGCGCCTCGACGTCGCGCGCACCGAGGCGATAGCTCTTCGTGAGATTCAGCGCTTCGAGGATGATCCCGCTCTGCTTGGCAGTCCCGGCCGATGCGCCGGAAACATGGGCATCGGTTGTTTGCGAGAGGCGAGGCAGGGTCGACACGCCGAGAGTGTATCCGGTCGACTCACACCCGGGCTCGGTGGCTTGGGACCGGGCTCGGCGCCGGGAGAAGTTATGAGCCCAAAACCCCGCCGAAGAGCGCCTGGAAGAGGGAGTCGAGGAGGCCGCCGGACGGGGCCTTTTCGCGTACCCGAAGACCCGATGCGTCGCCGATCACAACTCCCGAGTCAACAATGCCGGACTGAGAAGCGACCGCGTCGGGTGACGGGCTCGACACGGCGCTGGGCTCGGGCGACTGCGTCGGCGCCGTGGTCGTCGACGGCTGCTCGGTCGGAGTCGGCTGGCTCGTGGGGGTGGCGGTGGCGGCCGGAGTCGGAGTCGGAGTCGGAGTCGGGTTGAGCGTCGGGCGCGGGGTCGGCTTGACGGTCGCCGGGACGATCGGCTTGGCCGTAGGTTGGGCCGTAGGTTTGGCCGTCGGTTTGGGCGTGGGGTTGACCGTAGGCTGGGGAGCCGCACATGTGATCGAGAACAGCACCGCGTACAGCTTGTTTCCATTGGCAGCTTCGTACGCTCCGATGCCCATGTGATTCCAGTTACCCATGATGTTCTTCCGGTGCCCCGGGGAGTTCATGAATCCCGCTTCGATGGTGGCCGTCGCGACGCTGTCGTCGTAGGTGCTCAGGCCGATGTTCTCGCCGGCGACGGTGAAGCAGTACCCGTCCTGCTGCATGTAGGTGAAGACCATGTTGGTGCCGGGCGGGATCTGGTGGCTGAAGTAGTCCCTGTCGCCCATATCCTGGACTCGCCACTCGGCCTCCTTGTGGAGGTACGAGTCGTTCACGAGCGCGGGAAGTCCGGCGGATGCGCGATCCTGGTTTGTCAGGGCGAATAGGAGCTGCTCGTCCGAAGCGCTGAAACCTGTGCTCCATGCGGCGGCGGGCGCGACCGTGCCGGCGACTGCCAGCAGGGCTACCGCGACGGCGAGGCCCACCTTGCGCACGTTGCGCAGCCGGACGAGGGCGGCGGCGGTTTCCCTGGAGACGAGGCCGAGCATATTTGGTCGATGAGTTCCCAGTTTGCGGGCAGTGTCATGACGGTAAAACCACAAGACCCGACCAAACCACCGCTCACTCGTCCGGCGACGTAGGGTCGCGTCGTACCAAGGCAGCATGCGGAGCATTGATGGCATCAGGGCAAACACCTACAGGCGGCACCTCACAAGGAGTCGGCCGCACCAGTGCAGCGGTGTAGCCCGTTGTTGGGCGGGCGAAGCGTGAGCCGGCGACGGCGGCCTGCGTCGGCGGCCCGCGACTGGCGGCCTGCGATTGGCTGCCCTCAACCCTCGCAGCCACGCACCCGCTATACTCCCGTCGCCCCAACGCTGCGGCACCAGCACTCGACGCTGCGCCCCGCTGGGGTTCGCGACGGTGGCCTTAGCTCAACCGGCAGAGCAGCGGACTGTGGATCCGCAGGTTACGGGTTCGACCCCCGTAGGCCACCCCAAGATCTCCTCGCAACGAAGCGACCCCTCCAGGCATGGCCGGAGGGGTCGTCGTTTGTCACAGGTCGAGGCGGCGCGAGTGGAAGCCTGGCCGCCCGGAGCCCATCGCCCGTCGCGGGTTCGGGTCCTCCGAGAACTTCTACTTCGTGAAGACGAGTGTCGACTCGATCTGCTTGAAAAGCGCGAGGTCGTCCGCCTCTGTGCCCGGCGCGCTCATCCACATCAAGTCGTACGTCTTGTCGTTGCGAACCGTGAAGGCGTCGATGACGTACAAATCCTTGCCGCTCTTGGTGACGTGCCAGTCGGCCGCCCAACCGGCGACGCCGCCGATGCTTATCTCGCCCTCGTTGTCGGGCTCCGCGCCCACGCTGGCGATGTCGATCGGCTTGTACGAATCGAGGGTGGCGCCGTTGGCCGGCTGGGTCACCCACAGCACCAGATCGACCTGGCCGGAGGAGGCGACGACCGCTTGGCCGGACACCGTCGCAGGCGCCCATGTCGGCGGATAGGCGAAACGGATGCCGGCGGTGGCGTCGGTGTTGATCTTCCAGCCGGCGGGCGCGGGCACTGGCGTCGCTACCAGGCTGTCCGTAGGAACCTCAGTCGGCGTTGCGCTCGGAACCACGGTGACGTTGGCCGTCGGCCATGGAGTGTCGGTCGGCTTGGTCGTCGCCGTGGCGAAGTGCGTGGGTGAGGCCGTCGGCGAATGTTGCGCGCTCGGGGAGGCGCCCGTGGACGAGCAGGCTGCGGCAACCGCGAAGATGGCGTTGGTGAACCCGGCTCGCTACAACGCCCGTTGGATGCCCATGCTCGCTCTCCCAATCCCCCGGCTGATGACGGTCTGGTCAGGCCCTCTCGACGGGAGGGGCCTCACCTGTAGATACCGGGACCAACGGGAGATGGAAAGTAGCCAGATTGGCTACGCGATGGCGTAATACGCGTGAACCCAGTGGACGCCGATCTCGCGCTGAGCCTCCACGAGCGTCATCGTGCCCGCGCAGACCTTCTTCTTGAGCGCCGTTTCGAAGACGTCCTTGGTGCGAGCTCCGGCGGGCTGACCGTTCGAGAGACTGATGGTGTAAGGCTCGGGCCACAGGTTGCGCGGATCTGTCGGCGCGCCCCCGAGCTGGAGCGAGATCAGATGATCCTCTTCGTATGAGCTCGGCGACTTGTCTGCGTAGCCGTACTGGACGATCTGCTGAGCCTTGAGCTTGTTGGTGTACGAACTTGGCGGCCGGATGGTCGCGGTCCAGCCGGACACGCATATCGTCGAGTGGATGGTCGCCTGGGTGACGCCGGGATTGAAGGCACCCGGGGTCAGCGTCGGGTCGGGCTCGCCCGGAAGCCGGATCGCCCGGCTCGACGACGACCTCGCGACGGGCGCTCCGCTCGGCCCGGCGGTGAACGATGCTCCTGGGGCGTCCGTGGCGACGGATTCGTCCTCGGCGTCGGTCGGGTCGGGCGACGGGGTCGCGGTCGCTGTGGGCGTGGGGGTCGGCGTGGCGGTCGCAGTTGCGGCGGTAGCAGTCGGTGTCGGCGAAGACGCGGCCCGCGACGGGCTCGGCGTGATGGTGACGTCGCAGCCGGCGGCAACCGCCGCGGCCAGGAGCAGCGAGGCGATCAGCCTCATACGGTTGTCGGTGCGCATCCGAACCTCCTCCCTTGGATTCGCCACTCCCCATGTGGAGCGCCCCGAAAGCCTACGACGCCGGACAGGCGGCGTTTGGCCGGGCGCGGACGAGCCCGGAACGGCCATTCGGATACGATCGGCCGATGGCGACACCTTGGGGTCCCCGATGACACCGGTCGAGGCCGGCGCGATCCTGTGCGCGGGCCTTGCAGCGGGGACGATCAACACGATCGTCGGCTCGGGGTCGCTGATCACGTTCCCGTTGCTGCTGGCCTTCGGTTATGCGCCGCTCGACGCCAACGTCTCGAACACGGTGGGCCTGGTTCCGGGGTCGATCAGCGGTGCCATCGGGTACCGCCGCGAACTCGCCGGCCAGCGGTCGAGGGCGATCCGTCTGGGACTCGTTTCGAGCGTGGGAGGGCTGACCGGGGGCGTGTTGCTGCTGGCGTTTCCGGGCGCCTTCGAGGCGATCGTCCCGGGCCTGATCTTCGTGGCGTTGGTGTTGGTGGCCATTGGGCCGCGCCTGTCGAAAGCGCTGGCTCGCCACCGGCATGCCGAAGCCCACAAATCCTGGCCGCTCGCGGTCACGCTCTTCGGCACGGCCATCTACGGCGGCTACTTCGGGGCGGGTCAGGGAATCATCATGATCGCGCTGCTTACGATCTTCCTGCCCGACGCCCTGCAGCGCCTCAACGGCCTGAAGAACGTGCTCGCGGCGCTGATCAACGGCGTGGCCGCGATCCTGTTCATGCTGGTGGCGCCGGTCCACTGGGACGTGGCGCTGCTGATCGCAGCGGGCTCGATCGTGGGCGGCCAGGTCGGGGCTCGGGTGGGCCGGCGGCTTCCGGCGCCGCTGCTGCGCGTGGCGATCATCGGCGTCGGAGTGCTCGCTGAAGTAAGGCTGCTGGCCGGCTAGAGAATCGGCTGATCCTGATCGCCGGAGGTCCACGCCGGGGGCTGGGCGGTCGATTCCGGGGTCGAGCCGGCTGCGGGCTGGGAGCTCGGGCGCGCTTCGGCTTCCGCCCGGACATCGGAATCCGCGGCCGCTTTGACGCTCGGGTTCAACGACGGTAGCTGGACCCAGAAGCGAGCCCCGCCCTCGGGCCTGTTCTCGGCTCCGATCGTGCCGCCGTGCTGCTCCACGATCCAGCGGGCAATGGAGAGCCCGAGGCCCGTGCCCCCGGCGGGCGCGTTGTCGGCTCGCCAGAAGCGCTCGAACAGGCGCGGCAGGTCCTCGGGCTTGATCCCGTGGCCCTGGTCTTCCACCCACAGATATGCCCCTCCACCCGCGGGCCGAACTCGGACCGCGACCGTGGACCCGGGAGGGCTATGCCTGATCGCGTTGTCCACGAGAATCGTGACGAGCTGCCGGAGACGCAACGGATCGCCGAGAACGGGCGCCGGAAGCGGATCGGCGACGACGCCTACTCCCCTCTCCTCGCCAAGAGCGGACAGAGTTGAGGTCGCTTCGACGGCCACGTCGGCGAGGTCCAGCGGCACGCGGTCCACCTGCACCACGCCCGAATCCGTTCGAGCCAGGAGCAGCATGTCGTCGACGAGGGCGGTCAGGTGCCGGACTTCGGCTTCCATGTCGTCCAATGCGTCGCCCACGTCTGCCACGGGACTCCGGCTGTTGCGTCTCAGGTCCTCGACGCTCGCCCTGATCACGGTGAGTGGCGTGCGCAACTCGTGGCTTGCATTCGCCGTGAACTCGCGCTGCCGCTGCAAGGCCGCCTGGCGCCGATCGATCGAGGCCCGAATCGGGACGAGCGCTCGGCCGGCGTAGAGGTACCCCGCCAGGACCGATGCGAGCAAGGTCAGCAGTCCGCCACCGAGCAGCACGTTTCGGAGAGTGGTGAACAGATTGACCTCGCCGGTACGGTTCTGCGCCCACTGGACCTTCAGGCCCGCTACGTTGAAGCCGCTGATGATGCGGCAGGGCGTGCCATCCGGCAGTGTGATGTTGCGTATGTCGACGCTACCGGGCTGGACGGCGGCGAGGCTCGCTTCGTCCGGCAATCCCGCTGGAAGCCTGAAGCCACGCGGACCCTGCGGCAAGCCATTCGGAAGAATCACTATCGGGATCGCGGCATCGACGCTGAAGGCGTACGGATTGTCGGGATCGACGGGGCCCCCAGCCGCCTTTTCTAGCTGGGCTTGAGCGCCATTCTCGACGAGCGTGGAGACGGTCCCGTAGACGGCGGCCCCGAGGACCACCAGCAACACCAAAGTCACCGCGCCGCTGACGGCCATGAGGCGCAGCCTCGTACGACGGAGAAGGCGCGCGTCGTCTTCGGGGGCGATCCGGGCAAGCGCCGACGCCTCTTCCTCAGCATTCGGTCGGCGTCTCCGCAACGACGGCCGCGGGATTCTCATGGCTCAGCCTTCTCGCAGCCGATAGCCGACGCCGCGAACAGTTTCGACGAAGGCCGCCGCTTCCGGACCGATCTTTTCGCGGAGCAAGTGGATATAGGCCTCCACGGTGTTCGGAGTTAGCGCCACTCCATAGGGCCAGGCGTAGTCGAGCAGTTGATCGCGGGACAGGACCTGGCCGGGACGCCGGAGCAGGCATTCGAGGATCGAGAACTCGCGCTGGCTGAGGTCCACCGGCTTCCCAGAGACGGTCACCCGGCGCGTGCCTTCGTCCAGCTCGAACGGTCCCGCGCGCAGGGCCATCGACTTCCGCGTGGGCGGACGCCTCGCCAGGGCGCGGAGCCTCGCGAGAAGCTCTTCGTAGGCGAAAGGCTTGACGAGATAGTCGTCGGCACCGGCGTCCAGGCCTTCGACCCGATCGCTCACGGCGTCACGCGCAGTGAGCATCAAGATCGGGACCGTAGAGCCTTTTCGACGGAGCACTCGAGCTACTTCGAAGCCGGAACGATCTGGCAGCCCCACGTCGAGGATGACCGTGTCGAGTTCGGCCGTGGAGGTGGCGATTTCGAGGCCATCCTCCGCCGTCAGCGCCGTTTCGACGACGTGGCGGTCCTGGGTCAACAGCCGTTTGAGCAGCCGGCTCAAACGGGCGTCGTCCTCGACGACTAGCAGATGCACAGCAGCTCCTAAGGGGTAACGACGAGGATGTCGGAAGCGGTCAGCGTCCGACCGCCGGACGCGGAAGGATTGGGCGATGCGCCGGCCGACGCGGCACTGCCTATCTGGACTTGCACTTTGCTCCCCACCTTCACGTCGCTCGAGCTGCCTGCCGTTTCGTTGTGGTAGGTCGTGCTGCCCGAGAGGTCGATGGTAACTGTCGTCCCGGTCGAGAGCAGCAGAGTCAGGGTCGAGCCGTCGATGGTTTGAACCGTTCCGGTCACGCCGCCCGTCAGGGCGCCCGCGCCGCCACGTCCAAAGCCGCCGTTGCCGAAGGCGCCCGGATTGAGGGTCTGACCCGGTGCGAGAGACGGGCGATTGAACCCACCGTTGCCACCGTTGCCGAAACCGGCGGCGCCCAGGCGGCCGCTCGCGGCTGCGGCGGCAGGGGGCGCAGTCAAGCGACCCGCGGCGAAGGCCACTCCGCCGATGGCCACCATGCCCGCAATGAACAGCAGAATCATGGTGCTGCTGTCTCTCTTGGGCGGTCGGGCCTTGAGGCCCGGAGCGGGCTTTGCCGGCCTCGATGGAGGCGAGGGATCCAGCTCCGGCTCGGCCGTCTCCTGCTGGGCCCATTCGGGCTTGGTATGTTCAGTCATCTGTGATCCCCTTTCGTTCGCTTCCACGTCTCTAGTTTCCACGTCTCTATTCGTACCGAAGAGCTACAACGGGATCGAGCCGGGCCGCCTGGCTGGCGGGCCAGACGCCGAATACGATCCCGACGACCAGGCTGAAGCCGACGGCCACCAGGACCGTGGCAGGGTTGAAGATGAAGCCCCACCCGGCATAGATGCCGATGCCGAATGACGCGAGCACGCCGACCGCGATTCCGATCAGGCCGCCCGCCAATGAGAGAAAGAGCGCTTCCACCAGGAACTGGGACAGGATGTCGCGGCCTCGGGCACCGATGGCCTTGCGAATGCCGATCTCACGCGTCCGCTCTCGGACGGAGACCAGCATGATGTTCATGATCCCTATCCCGCCCACGAGCAGGGATATGGACGCGATCCCGGCGAGAAGGATGGTCAGCACGTCGCTCACGCCGCTCACCGTGCCGAGGAGCTGAGCTTGCGTGGTGATCGAAAAGTCGTCCACGCCGTTGGTGATGCCGTGCCGCTGCTCAAGGAGAGCGGTGATCTCCCCGGAAACGGTGTCGATCTGGTCCGCGCTGGCCGCGCTCACGCCGACCGAACGCACTGAGTTCGTGCCCACGAATAGCTCACGGGCCGTGGAGACTGGGATCAGCACTTCGTCGTCGGGATTGTTGAAGCCGGTTCCGCCCTTGGGCTGCATGATGCCGATGAGTTCGAACGGCAGACCGCCGATGGAGATCGTCGAGCCGATCGAGCTGCCGTCGAGGCCCAGGTTGTCGGCCGTGGTCGCTCCGATGACGGCAACCCGCAGGTTGTTGTCGATCGAGGCTTGGCTGAGGAACGTGCCGACCCACATCGAGTAGGCCCGCACCGTGGGGTAGCCGGGCGTCGTGCCGATGACCGTGGGAGACTCGTTGAGCGTGCCGGCTATCACCAGTTTGGTGGTCGATAGCTCGGGCTCCACGGCCTGGACGCCGTTGAGCTGCGAAATTGCGGCGGCGTCGTCGAGGGTCAGTGTGGTTGCCCCACCTGCGGCACCGCGGGTGAAGCCGGTGGTCACGGAGCCGGCGTTGACCGTGAGCAGGTTCGTGCCGAGGGATTGGAGCCGATCGCTGATCCCCTTGGTGGCGCCCTGCGCCACGCTCACGAGGGCGACTACCGAGGCCACGCCGATGACGACGCCGAGCATCGTCAGGGCCGCTCGCATCTTGCCGGTTCCGAGCCGGGAGGACGCCAGTCGAAGCAGGTCGGAGAGCCTCATGCCAGCACCGCTTCGTCGAGCAGGCGGCCGTCGCGAAGATGAACTCCGCGGTCGGCGGCAGCCGCCACGTCCAGATCGTGAGTGATGAGCACGATCGTCCGACCCAGAGAGTGGAGATCGCGGAAGAGATCCAGCACTTCCGCGCCGGAGTGGCTGTCGAGGTTACCCGTCGGCTCATCGGCCAGCAGCAAGGCAGGCTCCGTGACGAGCGCCCGGGCAATCCCCACGCGCTGCTGCTGCCCGCCGGAAAGCTCGGACGGCACGTGACTCAGCCGATCGCCGAGGCCGAGCCGTTCGAGCGCCGCCCTTGCCCGCGCCAGCCGTTCCTTTCGCGGGACGCCCTGGTACATCAGCGGCGCGGCGACGTTCTCGAGGGCGCTGGTCCTCGGTAGCAGGTTGTAACTCTGGAAGACGAATCCGATCGAGCGGCTGCGCACGAATGCCAGGCCGTCATCGTTCAGTTCGTCCACCGGCTGACCGTCGAGAACGTAGCGTCCTTCGGTGGGCCGATCCAGGCAACCGAGGATGTTCATCATGGTGGACTTGCCCGAGCCGGACGGACCGATGATGGCGAGGAACTCGCCCCGAGCGACGTCGAGGTTCACGTCCATCAGGGCCGGAACCTGGACCTTGCCCGTGTCGTAGATCCGGCTGACTTCCTCTAGCCGGATGATCGAGTCGGAGGCGGCAAACGCGCTCACCGGCCGAAACCTCCGGCCCCGCCGGTCAAGCCGTTGAGGCCGTTGCCGCCGAGGCCGTTGGCACCCGTGGTCGTCGTACCGGTGCGGGAGGTAGTAGTTCCGACCACGACTTCCTGGCCCGCCGTGATCCCGCTGGTGATCTGCGCATACGAGGTCGTAACCAGACCTACTTGCACCGACTGAGTGCTGAGACCGCCGCCGCTGCCCATGACCTCAACGCTGTATCCGGCTGCGGCCGATCCCTGGAGGGCGGTGGCCGGCACGCGCAGCACGTTCTCGACGGAGTCGGTCGTAGCCGTCACCACCGCGCTCATACCGGACAGCACGGTGGCCGGCGGATCGGTCAGCGTCACGGTGACGCTGTACGTAACGACGCTGCTGGCGCCTCCCGTCGAGGATGCCACCGGCACGATCTGCGTCAGTGTGCCGTTCACCGTTTGTTTGGCGGCCGTGACCGATACCGTCGCCGCCTGGCCGATCTTGAGACTGGAGATGCTCGCTTCGGCGAAGCTCGCGTTGGCCACCATCGGCGCGACCGACTCCTCGATGGCGTAACCGGACGGAGCGTTGACCCCCGCGAGAATGTTGACGGCGACGATCAACCCGGCGGCGGGAGCGGTAATCGTCGCGGCGGCCACGGCAGCCTGCGCACTGGCGACGGAAGCCTGGGCCGAGGCGACCTGGGCATCGTCCGCCAGGACCGTGGCGCTGGCGGCCGGCGCGACCTTGAGCTCGTACTGGTGCTGAGCCGAGGCCAGTTGCAGCTGGCCGTTGGTGACCTGCTGGGCGGCCTGCTGGTTCGACTGATCGCCTTTCAGCTGCGTCGAGGCGAGCGCGGCCTGTGCTTGGGCGACCGCCGCCTGGTCCTGATCGAGCGTCGGCTGGGGCGCAGCCGCGGCCGTATCTGCCGCCAGCTTCGCCTGGGCGGAAGTGACAGTCGTCTGCGCCTGGCTCAGGTTCAGGCTGTTCTGCTGAACAGTGAGCTTCTGGTTTGCAACCGCCTGGTTGAGGCTGTTCTGGGCCTGGTTCACCGAGTCGCGCGCCTGGGCGGTGACGGTGGCATTCGGACCGCTCTGGTCCGTCGTCAGCTTGGCCTGAGCGGAGGACAGCGTGGCCTGGGCCGCCGTGAGTTGAAGTTGGGCCGCGGAGTCGTCCGCCGTAGCCAGGACATCGCCCTTCTTGACGGTTTGGCCGACGGTCGCGGTCGCGGTCTGGACCGGCCAGGCGACGGAACTGCCGGTGGACGAGTTGGTCGAACTGTTGCTCGAGGAGTTGGTCGAAGAGTTGGTCGAACTGTTGCTCGAGGAGTTGGTCGTCGAACCGCCGCCGCCCGAGGTCGTACTCGTCGAACTGACGACGTCGGGCGTCGCGCCGAACTTCAGGCCGTACACGGTGCTGGCGGCGATCGTGCCGGTGGCCACGGACTGGGCGGTCACGGCACCGACCGTAGCCGGGGCCTTGATGTATTGAGCGCCGGAGTTGCTGGCCCAGATCGGTCCGACAATGGCGAACGCGCCTGCCCCCAGGCCGACCACGATCAGACCCAGCGCCGCGAGTTTGAGCTTCATCGGACCATGCCTTTCCGAATCCCCTTTCTGCAGCCTATTTCTTGCCCGGCCCCGACCGGACGCGCCTGTGCCCCGCTGATATATGGCTGTCCCGGCTGAAGCTTCCCTGAAGAAACGCGAGAGAGGCCCTGGTGGGCCTCTCTCGACAATCTTGGGGAGCCACCGTCTAGGCTCCGATTGCTGCGGTCACCATCTGCTTGGCCTGGTTGATCGGGATTGCGAAGCCAATGCCCTGGGTGCTGGCCGAGCTGGCCGTCACGATGCCGATCGCCGCGCCGCTGGCGTCGAGGAGGGGCCCGCCGCTATTGCCCGGATTGATGGCGGCATCGGTCTGGATGAGGCCCGTCAGATCTTCCGTTGCCCGCGACCCGGGTTCACCGACGGTGATCGAGCGATTCAGGCCGGAGACGATCCCCGACGTTACGGTCTCGGTGAACGTGCCGAGCGGGCTGCCGATCGCGATGGCGAGCTCGCCGACCTGGAGCGAACTTGAGTCGGCCAGCTTCACGGGCGTCAGACCGGTTGCCTGGATCTTGATCAGCGCCAGGTCATGTGTCGCGTCCGCGCTCACCACCGTTGCCGGCAGCTGTCGTCCGTCGGCCAGCGTGACGGTCAACGTGGCCGCACCCGCGATAACGTGGTTGTTCGTGAGGATCAATCCGTTGGCGCTGACGACGAAGCCCGAACCGGTGCCGCCCGACGTTCCGAACGCACTCGCGGTGTCGACCGACTCGATCGTCACGACAGAAGGCTTCACCAGGTTCACGGCGTCGACGATGGCCTGCGTTTGAGTCAGGCTCACCAGCTGACCGGTCGTCGTTTGGTTGACCGCCGGGGTGACGGTGGTCGATACGTGCGTCGACCCCGACAACGACGCGACGGCGTACGTGCCGGCGGCGGAGAGCGAGGCAGACAGGAGCGCCGTCAGCAGAACGACTGAGAAGAGCCGCCGGCCGCTCCCCGTCGGTCGGGATCCGGCCGGAGGTTGCTGCCACGCCTGTGGCGGTTCCTGCCAGGCCGGAGGTTGCTGCCACGCCTGTGGCGGTTCCTGCCAGGCTTGAGGCTGCTGCCACGCCGTCGAGGGCGGCCACGCAGCCGGTTGCTGCCAGGCCTGGGGCGGTACCTGCGGTACCGGCGGTTGATCTCCGGTAAGGGGCGGCGACCAGTCGGGCGCCACCGACTGCGTCAACTCGGGCGCCACCGACTGCTCCTCCGTTACCGGCTCCGCGGGCACGTCGCTCGCGGTCCATTCGGTCTTTTCTTCCATTTCATTTGGCCAGTCGGCGCTCATTGTCGCGCTCCGATCATTCTGTCTTTGTCCTCCAGCGAAGGCAGTTGTAGGCCCATTCGCTGAACTGCTCCTGAAGGTGTCCAAAGGCCGGTCGGGCCCGGCACAAGCCTCGCGTTTCCTGCAACGACCCTGAACGCGCCCAACCGTACTAAACGTTTAGGTACTCCCGCGGCAATGTGTTGCGGCAGGCCGGCAATCGCCTGCTAGCATGCCCCGATCGGCTCAAACCCGGACTAGGGAGCTCAGGCCCATGGCCACAGTCACTTTCGAGAACGTAAGCAAGCGGTACGACGACGTCGTCGCCGTCGATGACCTCAACCTCGACATCAGAGACGCCGAGTTCATGGTCCTGGTCGGGCCCTCCGGCTGCGGCAAGACCACCAGCCTGCGAATGATCGCCGGCCTCGAAGAGATCAGCGCCGGCGTGTTGCGGATCGGCGACCGGGTCATCAACGAAGTCCCGCCGAAGGATCGCGACATCGCGATGGTCTTCCAGAGCTACGCGCTCTATCCGCACATGAGCATTCGCGACAACCTCGCGTTCGGCCTGAAGCTGCGCCACTTCCCGCGCGCCCAGATCGACGCCCGCGTCAAGGAAGCCGCCGCGATCCTCGACTTGACCCGCTACCTCGATCGCAAGCCCCGCGAGCTCTCCGGCGGCCAGCGCCAGCGCGTCGCCCTCGGCCGAGCAATCGTGCGCGAGCCCGCAGTCTTCCTCATGGACGAGCCGCTCTCCAACCTCGACGCCAAACTCCGCGTCGAGACCCGCGCCAACATCCTGCGCCTCCACCAGCGCCTCAACACCACATTCGTGTATGTGACCCACGACCAGATCGAAGCCATGACCATGGGCACTCGCATCGCGGTCATGAACGAAGGTCGCCTCCAGCAGGTCGGCTCCCCGCAGGAGCTATACGACCGGCCGATCAACCGCTTCGTGGCCGGCTTCATCGGCAGCCCGGCGATGAACTTCTCGTCCGTGGAAGTTGCCGGGACCGGCGACGGCGTCCAGCTGACCGGCCCGAACATCGTCATCCCGCTCCCGCCGCAATTCCGCGAGGCGATCGGCACCGCCGGCCGCCAGCTGATCGCGGGCTACCGCCCCGAGCACCTCGTCCTCGGCCCGGTGAGCGGCACCACGGCCGTCGTGAATTCGAAGGCCGAAGTCGTCGAGTACCTCGGCAACGAGGAACTGATCCACGCATCCGGGGCCGGCCGCGACATCGTCGCCGTCGTCGACTCCGCGTTCCGGGTCCGCCCTGGCGACATGCTCGAGCTCCGGGTCCCGCTCGAGAAGATCCAGCTCTTCGACCCCGACACGAACTTCGCGCTTCCGTTCGGGCCCATTACCGCCTGACTCCGCGTCGCTCTGCACCGACGCCCCGGCCTTCGGTCGGGGCGTCGGCATGTCCGGCCCACGATCACACGTATAGTTCGCTGATGCCCGACTCCCCTGCGCGCCGCACACCCGGCCGCGCCTCAACGCAGCAACCCGTCCTGGACGCGTTGCTGGCCCAGCTTTCGGCCGCGGACGCCGCCCTGGCGGAAACCGTGATCGAACGCCAAACGCTCTATCGCGGCAAGTACGTGACCTTCGAGACGGATCGGGTCGTACGCAACGACGGCGGCGAGTCGAGGCGCGACCTCGTCGTCCACCCGGGCGCCGTCGTCATCCTGCCTCTCGACGACCGGGGACGACTGCTGTGCGTTACCCAGTTCAGGGTGGCAGCGGGCGGCGCGATGCTGGAGATCCCGGCCGGCACTCTCGACGTGAACCCGGACGGGGTCGTCGAGGAGCCCGAAGTCGCCGCCCACCGCGAACTCGAGGAGGAGACGGGCTATCGAGCCGGGTCGATGGAGCGGTTGGGTGGCTTCTGGTCCGCGCCCGGGTTCTCCACCGAGTACCTCACACTGTACCTGGCCACCGATCTACGACCCGCCGACGAGAACCGTCTCGGCCCCGACGCAGACGAGCGACTCGAGCTCGTTCGCCTCGATTGGCGCGACGCAGTGGCCGCGGTCGAGGCCGGCGTCGTGGAAGACGCGAAGTCCGTCGCCGGGATCCTGTGGCTGGCACGTCGGCTCGAGGCGCAGGCGAGAATACAAGACCCGGGCTAGCTCGACGAGGAAACCCGCTTGCGCTCGGCAGGTGGGCTGGGTAACACCGCCGCCGCGCGTCGGGGCGATACGATCGCCGCCAGTAGAAGCAGCAGCAGAGCGGCAGCCACCGCCGAGCCGCCCAGGATGCGTGCCTGACCGGAGCCGTTGGCACCCGCCCAGGCAGACCGCGCACCGTCGGCCAGTGACTTCGCTTTGGTCGCGTCCCCCTGAGAGAACGCGTTTTGGGCAGCCGCGAGATCCGCGCCCGGATCGGCCCCGAGAAGCCCGACCGCACGAGCCGCGCCCTGACTGTCGACCTGCGCCTGCCGGGCCGCGGCAATGGCCCCAAGTGCCGCCAGCTCGTTCTGAGCTTCAAGGGAAGCGGCCGCGACTGACTTCCCCTCGAATGCAACCCGTAGCGACGCGGGTGGAGTCGTGCCCTGCATCGGAGCCAGAAGAGCAATCTGCCGACTGTCCGACAGGACGGACCTGGCGTCTGCGATCAAGCCATCCGCTTCTGCGAACTGCCACGATTCCATGGCCTGACGGATGTCGGGCGGGAGGCTCCATGTCCCGGCCGCAACGATCGCCCCGGCGTAGTCGGCTCTTGCCTGCGTGCGCAGAGTCAGATCGGCAGCCTGCGAGGGATCGACCACCCACTTCCGCCAGATCGACTCGTACGATTTGCCGGTGGCCTGCTCGAGGTAATCGAGCAATCCCCGCCAGTCGATCCCGTGGCCGACCAGCGAGGCGGCAGCACCGGCGGTCGGACCGGCCGAAGGATTCGCAATCGGACCCGAAATCGGACCCGCGGTCGGCGGGTAAGGCGTCCCGTTGGCCCGGATATCGCTCCACACACGCCGCAGGCCATCGAGCCCGGCGAGCGCCGCAGTCTCCTTCGCCATCTCGATAGAGGCGGCGTACATGAAGGCTGTCGTCGTCGAGTCGGGCGTGTCCGGCCCCACCCAGTCGTTGAGCGGCAGGGCGGAAGCCAGCAATCGGCTCGTCAGTTGCGGTGAGTGATCGGGCATGCCCAACTGCAGGACCACTTGTTCGGCGTAATACGAGGCAAAGCCTTCGTCGATCCAGCGATCGGTGGCGAGGCCGGCGCTGAACCACAGGTGAGCGATCTCGTGCAAGAGGACGAACGAGTCGGCGAAGTAGGAAACCTCCACGTGGTTCGTGATCAGGTCGTATTGGCCGCTGAAGCCCGCGATGGACTGGCTGGAGGCTTCCTGGATCGTGATCGCGGGGCTGGCAGGGCCACCCAGGCCGATCATTTCGTTCAGGATGGGGTAGCCGGCCTGCAGGGTGCGCTCGACCTGGTCGGCCCAGGCAGGGTCGTCCTTCCAATACCGCAGCGTCACCTGCAGGTGCCCTACCGCCGTGACGCGCTCCAGGAAGTCGCTGGCAGGAATGGGACGCGCTGCGGTGAACCAGGCGTTCAGCGCAGTGGCGTCAGGGAGCGGTCCGGTGACGAAGACGGCCCCGTTCGAGCCGTCGGTCGTTCGGGTCAGCTCGCCGAAGTCCTGCTGCACCGTGAAGCCGGCCGGGAACCCGACGGAGACGGAACTCCCAGGGGTGTCCTGCGTCCCGAAGGCCGTTACCGGGAAGGACATCAGGTCGCGATCGATCCGCAGGTCCCGGTCCGTGGAGCCGCCACCATCGACGAGATCGAATCGGAGCTCGAACGAGACGCTCTGCCCGGAGTAGATACGTCGTTCGAAGGCCACGTCGAGCACCACGCCGTAAACGGTGCCCGACCGGACCGAGACGGCCATCGACTGCCCGTCGGGGGCACTTGCCGTGAAGCCCTGCGTAGATGCCGGAAGCGTCAGCTCCATGCCCGGGAAGTAGTAATCGCGCAGGCTCTGATCCACTGTGTGAGAGGTCGCCGTCACCGCAACCGCCACGTGAACACGAGCCGCATTGGGATCCGCAGTCCAAGTCGAAGCCGACGTGAATGTAAGGCCGGGCCCGGCGGCCATCGCGGTGGCGGGAGATGACCACTGGATGCACAAGGCTCCCGCAGCCATCAGCGCTGCGATGGCTCCGCGCCAAGAGGCCCTGTGCAAGACGCGCATGTTCTGCAGCCTAGTCGCCCGTCTCCCCACCGGACCTGCCGCCGCCCGATCCGCCGCTGCTGCTGGCATCGATTTCCGGTTGCGGCGGCGCCGCCTCACCGGCGATCGGGGCTTCACGCCCATCGCCGCCGGCTTCGGCAACCCGCGACCTTGCTCCGGGACGTGTCATTCGCTCGCGCGGCCGCTCGATCGTGGATCCGCTGTGCACCACCCTCGAAACGAAGTCGGTGGCTCGAACGGCCTCCCCGATCAGGACGTTGCGACCGATGCGGACACCCCGAGGAATGACCGCGCGCTTGCCCACTACCGTGATGCCGGTGTTCAGCCGGCCGGGCTCACGCCGGTTGGGCGTGTCGTAGTCGGTGCCCTCGCCGACGATGGCTCCGGGCCCGACCGCGACCTCCTTGTCGAGGATCGCCCGATCGACGACCGCGCCGGGACGAATCACCGAGTCGAAAAGGATGATCGAATCGCGGACGCTCGCTCCCACGTCGACCACGACTCCGGGCGACAGAATCGAATTGACGACCGAGCCGTTGATGACACAGCCGTGGCTGATCAAGCTGCGGTGAACCTGGGCCGTGGCGCCGATCTTCGCCGGAGCTCGCTCCTCCGACCGAGTGTGAATAACCCACTCTCGATCGTAGAGGTCCAATTCGGGAGCGTCCGACAGGAGAGCCAGATTGGCCTCCCAGTAGGATTGCACGGTTCCGACGTCCTGCCAGTAGCCATCGAACCGGTAGCCGAAGACCCGGGCGCCGGCTTCGATCATCGCCGGAATGACGTTGTGGCCGAAGTCCGCGCGATCGTCTCTCAGCCACTGGCGAAGAGCTCGCTTCGAGAAGACGTACACGCCCATGCTCGCCAGATCGCTCTTGGGCTGGCGTGGCTTCTCGGTCCACTCGACGATGCGACCGGCGTCGTCCATGGCCAGGATCCCCATCCTGGTGGCGTCGGCGAGCGGTACGCGCCGCACCGCGATGGTCACGTCCGCTCGGTGGCGACGATGCGCGGCCACGAACGGCTGGTAGTCCATCTTGTAGATGTGGTCGCCGGCGAGGACCAGGACCGCGTCACCCTGCGCCTGCTCGATTACGTTGAGGTTCTGTAACACGGCATCGGCCGTGCCGCGGTACCACTCGGCGACGCGGCCGCGGGAGATGTAGGGCTGCAGAATCCGAACGCCGCCGTTGTTGCGGTCGAGGTCCCACGGCTGGCCCATGCCGATGTGGTCGTTGAGCGAGCGCGGGTTGTACTGAGTCAGGACCACGACGTTGTCGACGTCGGAGTTGACGCAGTTAGAGAGCGTGAAGTCGATGATCCGATACTTCCCGCCGAACGGGACGGCGGGCTTGGCGCGCATCGAAGAGAGGATCGACAGCCTCTCGCCTTCGCCGCCGGCAAGTATCACCGCGAGAGTTCGCTTCATCAGGCGTCCTCTTGGGTCGTGGCCCGCATTCGTCGGGCAACGGCGATGCTAGCACCAGACAGCGGCGTCTGATACGAAGCCAGGAAAGTGCCGCGCCAACGGGCGCCGGTTCGACGATCCGCGGAGCCGCGAACCATAGCGAAGTGCCTCGGAACTACACGAACAGGCGGGGATGCGAGAACACGCCATTCAAGCGAACGGCCCAGTGCAGATGGCAGCCGGTCGAATGGCCGGTCGAGGCCTCATGGCCGACGAGCTGGCCGGACACGACCTGGGCCCCGTAGCTGATACCCGCCGGCGCCGATGCGGCCATGTGGGCGTACCAGGTCTGCAGGCCCGTGGAGTGGGCAATGATCACGATCCAGGCCCGCGGCGGAGCGTCATACGGGTTGTAGCCGACGAAGACGACGGTGCCCGCCCCGGATGCGACTACCGGAGTTCCGCACGGAGCGGCGAGGTCGATGCCGATGTGGAAGTGGGCGCAGCTGCCCTGGGGCGGCTCGGCCGGGAACCCAGTGCAACCGAACTCCTGGGTGATCACGCCGCCCATCGGCCATCTCAGGGTGCCGTTGTACTGCGAGGGGATGCGGCCCTTGGAAACCTGCTCCGCGATGAGCTGGTCGATCTTCCTGCCGAGATCGTTGAGAGCCTGACCGTTGGCCTTCATCGCGGCATCCAGCTGGGCCTTGTTCTGCGCCAGCTTGGCGTCCTGGGATCGCTGATCCGCAAGTTGCTGCTGCATCTGCTTCTGGAGTGTCACGAGTTGCGCCTTGGTCTGGCCGAGCTGCGTGACTTCTGAGTCGAGGTCGCCCTTCCGGGCCGCCACCTCATCTGCGAGCTCTTGCGTGGACGCCTTCGTCTGGACGACGTTGACGTGCATCTGGGCCAGAGTGGCCTGGTCCGCCACTATCTGGTCGGCCAGCGTCCTGTCGGCAGCTCCCAGGGCGGTGTAGTAATCGACGTCGGAGACGACGTCCGTGAGCGATTGCCCGGTCAGCAGCTGCTCCAGGAACGGGGTCTGGTAGGTCTTGTACGCGGCGACGATGCGGTCGCCCAGGATCGAGCGCCGTTGGGCAAGCTCCTGCTCTTTCTGAGCTTCCTGTCCCTCGATCCGAATCAACTCGACCTGGAGGTCGTAGAGCTGACCGGCCAGGCCGTCGTAGGTCGCTTGCTCGTCGGCAATCTGTGCCGAAAGGGACGTCACCTGAGCCTGCAGATCGTCGAGGTTCTTGCTCAGGGTGGCGAGGCTCTGGCGGGTCTGGGTAATCTTGGTTTGCAGCCCGGCCTGCTCTTGCGCCAATTGCGCGAGCCGCTTCTTCTGGTCGGAGATCAGCTTAGCCAGACGCTGCTGCTCTTTGACCGCGTCCGAAAGCTGGTCTGCTCGGACAGGCTGAACCGGCGCCTGCGCGGTGACCACAGGCGCAAGAACCATCAGTACGAGGAGGAAGCGAAGCCACCGCCAGCTAATGCGGCGGCGGACACGGCGGTCGTACGAGGCGGTCACTGCGAGCTAGCTCCCGTTGTGCGCTGTCGAGGAAGCGCGTCTTGGCGGCGTCGCCCGCCGGTGAACTGCCGTCCTTCGGGAGGGGCACAACCTCTGGACGACTCCGGCTCCGCGAATCATACAACTCCCACGAAGTGATGATCGGAGCATCGGACGCGCCGACCACCTACCAGAAGGTCCCGGTGGAAGCGGGACACTCAGGCTCGCAATCGACCCCCCATCGGTGCTAGCCTCTAGATCGCGCAGCCGCTTACGTTTTTCCTGTCCGTCCAATGCGCCGGAAACCCGGCGGCGATCAGGTAGGGAGCAATCGATGCCGCTCTTTGGTCCCCCCAACGTGGCTCAGTTGGAGGCCAAGGGGGATGTCCAGGGCTTGATCAAGGCTCTCCTGTACAAGGATGCCGCGGTCCGCCTGGCGGCCGCCGAGGCGCTCACTCCCCTCAAACACCCGATTGCGGTGGATCCGCTCGCGGCGGCGCTCCATGACGACAACCCCGGTGTCAGGAAGGCGTGCGTAGGCGCGCTCGCCGCCCGGGGTGGGCTGCGGGTCGTCAACCCGCTCGTCGGTGCGTTGCACGATCCCGACGCAAACGTACGCTCAGCCGCGGCCGCGGCCGTCTACCGGCGCCTGATGACAGACCCGGACCAGGACGCCCGTCAAGCCACAGTCACGGCATTGGGCAAGTTGCGTCCCGCCGACGCCGTCGACCCCTTGATCAAGGCCATCATGGACGCGGATGAAGGCGTGCGCGTCGCCGCCATCAAATCGCTCCAGGCAATCGGTGACGTCCGGGCGATCCCGTCGCTGGTGGTCGTGCTGGCCCACGAGCAAGTTCGGCAAAAGGCTACCGGACGCTCGAGCGCCAACGTCGAGCGTGCCGCATCGGCTGCACTCGATGTTCTCTGCGGCCCGAATGCGATCGAGCCTCTCACGGCGTCGTTTGGCCACGACGATGCGGACGTACGCGAGATCGCGGTTCGCAGGCTTGCAAAGATCGGCTCGCCCCTGGTCGCCGACTGCCTGGTTGTCGCGCTATCCGACGAGGACCCGGTCATCCGGAGATCGGCAGCCCGCGGCCTCCAGGAGATCGGGTGGCAGCCTCCGGCCAACAAGATCGGGGCGAACTATTGGGCCGCCCTGCGTGAGTGGCGCCGTTGCGGCGAATGCGGGTCCGATGCCATCCCAGTCCTCATCTCGGCTTTCCATCATGTCGATGCGCTGGAGCAGGCCGAGATCGTCGCCAGCCTGCTGCAAGTGGGGTGGAAGCCGGACGAGGCGGAAGTGGCGGACGACATGGCCGGCCACTACTGGGTTTCCCAGCGCCGCTGGGACAAGTGCATCGAAATTGGCGAACCGGCCACCCACGCCCTCGACATGTTCGTTCAAAGCGCACCCGTGTGGCGCGAGCGCGTCGCCGCAGCTACGACGCTGGCAGCGATCGGACAAGCGCGGCCCTACCCGTTCCATCGACTCGACCTGATCCGGGACGGGCTCGCTCTCCTCGACAGCGAAGAAACTGCGGACGAGAAACGAGCGGCACTCGAAAGCTTCCTTGCCCACGCCCACATGTACAAACCGGCCGCCGGCGAGCGGATCGAGTTTTGCCGCTGCGGCTACCCGGCAGCGCGGGTCCGCAAGGACGGACTGCGCGAACCGCTGACGGACATGCTCGGCTTCGAACACACCGGCGCGAACTCGACGACCTACTACTGCCCGAGCTGCGACACCCGCCGGATCTCCGTCGCCAGGTAGCCGCACTCAGCTAGCCGCGGGCTTCAGCTGGCTGCCGGCAGCAGCATCGCCCAGACCGCACCGGCGATCAGGAACGGCCCAAACGGCACGTAGCTCTTGAGCGTCACGCGTCGAGCGGCCAGTAGAACCACGATGCCGACTCCGCCCAGCAAGGCTCCCGCAAAAGCGGCGAGGACGATGCGCGACAATCCGGCCACCAACCCAACGCTCACCAGCAACTTCACGTCGCCGAGGCCGAAGGCCCCCTCGCCGAACGGCAGCGACACCAGGAGCAAGACGCCGGGAACTGCGATAGCGCCGGCAATCGCGAGCCACGGCTCCTGACGCGCGACGAGCGAGTCGCCGCCTGAGGCCAGGGCCGCCAGACCCAGCACCATCAACGGCAGAGTCACGACGTCGGGCAGCAGCCGCTGATCCAGGTCGGTGGCGAGGAGCAGCACCAGCGCCGCGAAATAGAGGCCGAACAGGCCCCGCTCCCCGACGGTGTCGAACCGGACCGGGACCATGGCCAGCGCCACGATCCCGAACGCGACTACCACGGCGCTCCGCCAGTCCACGCCGCGAACGGAGCCATCCTCGTGGGCGGGCCAGCGGGCCGCGATCCGATCGGCCACGACACCCCAGACGGCGCCGCCCAACCCAAAGGCTGCGACGAGCGGATCGAGCCCACCGGGCAGAGTCCCCACGATCACTCCCTCAGGACTTGCTCGCGCCGGACAGCGCCAGCTCGACGAGCGTGGCGTGGGCGACGCCCGTGGCGCCGGGAGGCGCGTAAGCGGTCTTCTTGCGGAAATAGGCCGTGCCGGCGATATCGAGGTGGACCCATGGCACGGTGGTGAACTCGCGCAGGAAGAGGGCGCTCCTGATCAGGCCGCCTTCCGCCGGGCCGGTGTTGGTGAAGTCGGCGTACCAGCTGTCCATTTCCTTGCGGTAGTCGTCGATCATCGGCAGCTGCCAGTAGCGCTCGCCGGCCCGCGCTCCGGCGGCGGCGAGCTGCTCGTACCAGGCCTGGGGCGTGCCGAAAGCGCCGGTCATCTGGTCGCCCAGCGCCCGCGCCACCGCGCCGGTGAGAGTGGCGATGTCGACGAGGTGGGTGGCCCCGAGCTTCTCGGCGTATACCATCGCGTCGCCGAGAATCAGCCGCCCTTCGGCGTCAGTGTTGAGGATGTCGACGGTCTTGCCGTTCATGGCCCTGACCACGTCGCCGGGCCGAGCGGAATGCGGGCCAGGCATGTTCTCGACGGCCGGCGCAATTGCCATGAGCGGCGTTCCCGGGGCGAGCCTGGCCACGGTCGCGATCGCGGCAATGACGGTGCAGGCGCCCGTCTTGTCCATCTTCATCTCTTCCATCCGGTCGGCCGGCTTGATGCTGATGCCGCCCGAATCGAAACAGACTCCCTTCCCGACCAGCGCCAGCCGCCGCCCGGCCGAGTCCATGGCACCAGCCTCGCCGGATCGAAGCACGATCATGCGTGGCGGGTTGTCGCTCCCCTGCCCTACCGCCAGGAACATGCCCATGCCCAGCTCGGCGGCCTTCTCGGGGCCGATCACGTCGATCGACAGGCCGTAGCGCTCGGCGATTGCGCGCGCCTCCTGAGCGAGAACCTCCGGCGTCACGTCGTTGGCGGCTCGATTGGCCAGGCTGCGCGCCAGGTTGGCGCCTTCGCCGACGACCATGCCGCGTTCGGCGGCCCGCGTCAGTGCCGGGACATTCGCTCCCGGAGCCACGACGATCAGCTCGACCAGACTCGACGGCTCAGATCCACCGTCCGGAGCGCGGTACAGGCCCGCGGGATCGAACTCGCCCTCGACGACGCCACGGGCCAGGAGTTCGGCAACGGCTTCCGCCCCGCCTTCGACCCTATCGCCCAGGTCGGCGAGCCAGATGGCGAGCGTCCGAACCTTGCGATCGGCGGCACGTCGCACGATGGCGGAGCCGATCCGGACCACCACCTGGCGAGTGAGCGAGTCGGCGGCGCCGGCGGAAACCGCCAGCAGCCTCGGGGCGCGGCATTCGCCCCCGGGGAGCAGCGCCGCTGCGTATCGCTCCGACTTGAGCTCGCCGAAGGCGGCCAGCGCCCGCAGCTCGCCGCCCGTCCGCCGATCCAACGGCGCCAGGAGCCCGTCGAGCGGCGGCTCGTCCGTGAAGGGAATCGCCAGGAGATCCGCGGGAACGTCCCATGGCTGATCGGATACCACGCGCAACTGCACTACAAAGCCCTCCGGCTTGCTGGGGCCGACCAGGCGCCCGGCGGCCCGTCGACGCTGTGGAGCGAACGTTGTCGTAAGTCTATCGAGTCAGAGATCGGGGCTCGCCCGGGCCGCGGGATGGGGCCGAGGTTACGGTCCGACGACGGTGCCGCCTGTGAGGCCATTCACGGCCGTCGCAAGCTCGCCGCGCGCTGTTTCGATCGAAATCCCGTCGGCCGTGAGCCGGTTGGCCATTTCGAAGAGCGAGACCTGCAGCGCCGAGTTGTCGGTGGGAAGCAGAGCTTTGGCGTCGTTGACGCCCTTGAGGGCGGCGGTGACCTGGGAGGTCACTCGACCTTTCGAATCGATCATGGTTTTCCACAAGATGCCCAACGCGTCGTCGAAGTCCTTGGCCCGAGTCAACCACGTGGTCAGCGTGGAGAGGTCGGCCACCGTGGCGAGCGCGCTCGCGATCGTCGTGGCTTCGGAGAGTGGCTTGTCGGCATCCGCGAGCTTCGCGAGCGCCTCCGGGTAGCGGCCTGCCGTCGCGAGCTGGAGTGCGTCCTTGCCCAGGTTGTCGTGGTCGGCGATGTCCTGCGCGACCTTCATCGTCTCGGTGCTGCCGCCCACGAGCGAGGCCCAGTCGTCATGCAGAGGCGTAACCGAGTCGAGGGCGAGGCAAACGCTGCGATAGCGGGCGATGGCGTCGGGACTGTAGGTTTCAATCAGCTGGGTCAGTTTGGCGTCCGTCCAGGGCCCGCAATCCAGTCGCTGGCGAAGGTTCGCGGTGCGGCTCTCGATCGCGGCGAGCGCCGTGGTGCCGTCGCCCTGCGCCGCGGTCACGCCCACCTGGTTCACCTGGGTCAACTTCGACAGGACGTCTCGAGTCATCGTGCCGAGCTGGGTCACGTCGTCGGATAGCAGGACCAGATCGCGAACGGCACCGTCGAGCTTGAGGGTCAGGCTGTGATCGGCGCCCCACGTCAGCTCCGACCGCGCCCCCAGCGCCGGCGAGTGGCTCGTGGCGGCTACCATGCCGGCCGATCCGAGGGCCAGCACGGCGGCAAAACCGAGCCAGCCGAGCCTCATCAGCAATCGCCCGATCCAGCTTCGGACTCGCGCCCCGAAGCTCGGCCCGTAGTCGTAATCCTCGTAATCGTCGTAATCGCCGTGGCGGCCGGAGTCGTAATCCCCCGGCATGCTGAAATCGAATTCGGAGCCACGTCCCGCGGGGTCGCTGCCGGCCGCGCCGGCGGTGGGCTGTTGAGTGGGCCGTCCGGGGGTCAGCATGGTCGCCGCGATGCTACACCGGCACGACTGGCTTGCGTTTCCAAACGAGAGCCCTACCCAAAGATCGCCTAGACGACGTAGGTGTAGACCCTCAATTGGGCCGCTTTTCGGCCGACGCCGAGAAGGACCGTCATATAGTCAGATTGAGTCTTTGTCGAAACTCGCCCAACCCTGGGAAAGGGACTGGCTTTCTTGGTGCGAACGAAGATGGCGGAGAGCATTGCGAGCTTGCGCGCCGAAGCGACGCCTCGCGATCTACTCGGCCGCGTCGAGTGGCTGCTGCTGGCGTTCGCCCTGCTCAACTCGGCCGGTGCGCTGGTCGTAGTCCTCGCATCCGACACGGTACCGGTCGTCCTCGGCATTGGCGGGCTGATCGCGGCCCCGACCCTGGCAGTGACCTGGGTACTCGCCTTCCGGCGCCGTTCGTTCGGGTTGGGCTCGGATGTCGTGGCGATCGGCTGCATCTGCCTGATCACCATGGCCGTCAACGTCCGCTGGAACGGCGACGCCCTGGCCCTTCTCTCCGCGGCGGTCTTCTTTAGCGCGGCGTACGGCTCCCTACCCCACGTCTTGATCCGAACGGGCTTCCTAGCCTCGATCGAACTGGGGCAAGGAGTGAGCGACCCGGCGACTCTGCCGACCGCGTTCGTGTTCTCGATTGGCCTCGTGGCGATCGCGATCCTCATGCACGGCATGGCGAGCTCGATCTCTCGCTACGAGGAGACTGCTCGCCGCGAGCGGATCCTCGCCGCAACGGGGCTGGGCCTCGTGGCGGCAGCGGACATGCCGGACATGGTGGCCGCCGCTATCGAAGGCGCGAGCTCTCTGTGCGCGGCAGTGCCGGGGGTCAGAGTGAGCCTGGCCATGACCGAAGGAGGCAGTTGGTCGGCCGCATCAGCGGAGACTCTCACTGGCGCCGACGGACCGGGCTGCGGACCGGCCGCCTCCGCGCAACGCTTCAAGGTGCTGGCGGCGGCCGGCGAAGGTGCGGATCGATGGCGAGACCAGATCCTCGACGCCGAACAGATCGGCCTCAACGGAAGCCCCACAGCAGATCAGTGGCGGCTGCCGACGACTATCGCGGCCGACGACCCAGTGGCGGCGACCGACGACCCAGTGGCGGCTGCCGCCGACGAGGCGGAGCGCGCCGACGGGGCCGAGCCCGCCGAGCCCCGGCCCAAGTTCCTCGTCGGTGAGGCGCTGCTGACCAGCATCGTCGTCTGCGGCGCTCCGCGCGGCTACCTCATCGTCGAATCCCCCGAGTGCATCACCGGGGAGTTGCCCGGCGCCATACGCGCCCTGACGACGCAGCTGTCGCTCGCGATCTCGCGCTCGGATCTGCAGAAGAACACCCTGGAGCGGAAGGGCACGCAGCGCTTCCAGGCTCTGATCCAGAGCTCGAGCGACGTCATCAGCATCCTCGGCCCCGATGGTCGCATCCGCTTCCAATCGCCGGCCACACGGTCGGTGTTCGGCTACGACCCCGAGACGACCATCGGCATGGACATCGGCGAGTTCGTCCATCCCGAAGACGCGGATCGCATGACCTCGACCTTCCGCCAGGTGATGGCCGGAGCCGGCCCGTCTCTCGTTTGCGAGTGCCGCATTCGCCACTCGGACGGCTCCTGGCGCAACACCGAAACGAGGATGTCGAACCTGCTCGACGAGCCATCCGTCGAGGGCATCGTTCTCAACACGCGAGATATCACCGAACGGCAGATGCTCGAGGCTGAGCTTAGGCACCAGGCATTCCACGACTCGCTCACCGGACTAGCCAACCGCGCCCTGTTCACCAACCGCGTCGAACACGCCCTGGCAAGCTCAAAGCGCGATGGGAGCACGATCGCGGTCCTTCATTGCGACATGGACGGCTTCGAACGGCTCAACGACGGGTTGGGGTTTCGGTCCGGCGACACCGCCCTCGGGTTGGTCGCCGACCGGCTGCGGTTGTGCGTGCGGGGTCAGGACACCGTGGCGCGTTTCGACGGCCACGAGTTCGGGCTGCTGCTCGATCGCCTGAATTCCCCGGCGGACGCGATGCTCGCGATGGAACGGATCATGGCCGTGCTGCGCCAGCCATTGCTCCTGCCGGGCGCGTCGGTGGAGTTGCAGCCATTCATCGGCATTGCCGTTGCCATTGGCGGAGACGGGACGCCCGAGGACCTGCTGCGAAACAGCGCCCTGGCAGTACGCATCGCCCGGAACTACGAAGGTGGATACGCCATATTCGACCCGGACATGCATGCTGAAGCAATTCGGCGGATCGAGATCGAGTCGCAGCTGCGAACCGCGATCGACGAATCCCAGTTCATCCTCCACTACCAGCCCACGATCGATTTGAAGACCGGTCGCATCACCGGCGTCGAAGCTCTGGTCCGCTGGCAGCATCCCAAGCGAGGCCTCGTGCCGCCGCTGGAGTTCATTCGCCTGGCCGAAGAGAGCGGGCTGATCGTGCCGCTCGGGCTGTGGACGATCCAGGAGGCCTGCCGCCAGGTCCGGATCTGGCAGAGCGAGATCCCCGCGGACGAGCCGATCAGCCTGGCCGTCAACCTCTCGGCCCGCCAGCTTCGCCACCCGAACATCGTGCGCGACATCGCCGCGGCCCTCAACGACAGCGGCCTGCTGCCGAGCCGGCTCACGCTCGAGATCACCGAGGGCGTCCTCATGACCGACACCGCAGCCACCCTCAACCGACTGTTCCAGCTCAAGTCCCTGGGCGTGCGGCTGGCGGTCGACGACTTCGGGACGGGCTACTCGTCGTTCGCCTACCTGCGCCGCTTCCCGTTCGACATCCTAAAGATCGACAAGTCGTTCGTGGACGGCGTGGCCACGGAGCCGACGGCGGGCGCCCTGGTCGACGCCATGATCCGGATCGGCAAGACTCTCCGACTCGAGACGGTCGCCGAGGGCGTGGAGCAGCAGGAGCAGGCCGATCGGCTGCGAGCCCTGGACTGCGACATCGGACAGGGCTACTACTTCTCGCGGCCGCTACCCCGAGACGCGGTCACCGCGCTCTTGCGCGAGCGCGCGGCCCAGCACCAGGCGAACGCGGCATAAGGTCGGGGGCCGCTGGGCGGCGGCGCGGGCCGGCGGAGCGTGGGGCGGAGCGTGGGGCGCGTCAGGGCGGGGCGACTCGGCTCTCAGGCCCGGCGGTTCAGGCGAAGCGCTGCTTCATCTTCAGGATTCGGCTGCAGGCTTGATTGACCCGTTCCTCCGCGATCTCGCCCCGGGAGACCGCATCGAGGATGATCTGGACCGCCGCCGGGGCCCGCTCGTCGTCGTACGGGATCATGCCCGACTCGTTGCAGAAGAGCAGCATGTCGAGCCCTGCGTTGACCGCCAGGATCGTCCCGCGCTCGAACCCGAACACGTCCCAAATGGCGAGCATCTCCATGGCATCCGAGATGGCGACGCCGTCGTAACCGAGCTCGCCGCGAAGCAACCCGTCGACCACCTTCTTCGACAGACAGCCCGGGTATTCGGAGTCGAGCTGCGGGTGCGTGATCCGAGCCGTCAGAACGCAGTCCATCAGGCCTTCGCCGATCAGCGCCCGGTAGGGTTCGAGCTCGGCCGTCGTCCAGTCTTCGATCAGCTCGCCCAACCCGGGAGCGTGGGGCCGGAGGACGCCACCCATCCCGGGAAAGTGCTTCGGCGCGGTCAATACGCCATACTCTCGATGGGCCAGGATGAACTCGCGGGCGTGCGCCGTGACCTTCGCCGCATCCGACGAGAAGCTTCGACGGCGGGCGCTCACGGTCAGGTTCGCCGGGTTCAGCAGGTCGACCACCGGGGCCAGGTTCATGTCGATGCCGACGTCCGCGAGAGCTTCGGCCGTCAGGCCCGCGGCGGACCGCGTGAACGTCAAGTCGTTGCGTTCTCCCATATCCTGGGCCGGCGTCGCGGGCGGAAAGCCGTACTTCTCCTTTAGCCGATGGTAAAAACCACCCTCGGCATCCACGGTGGTGAGCACCGGGATTTCGCCGGCTTCCTTGAGCGCGAGCACGAGATCGTGGACCTGGTCCCGGGACTGGATGTTCCTCAGGCCGCCGGTCTCGGCGTCGACGTCGTACAGGACGACCCCGCCGATCGATCCGTCCTTGATGTGGCGCAAGGTCGGGGCTGCCTCGAGCGGCGTCAAGCCCCGGAAGCCCACAAGAATCATCTGGCCGACCCTGCGACGCAGGTCAGCGGGCATCTGGAGCGTGGGTCTGATGGTGGGCTCGTGCTCGTCGAAGCTCACGCGAGCGTCCATGAAGCTTCCCCTGCGGCGGTAAACGGACTTCCGCCTCCGGCCGTGTTGGAGCGGAAGACGGGCGACGTGGACACGTTGCCGCAATATTAGCGCACTGACATCCTCACAACGACTGATTGTGTTTGCTCGCGCGCACCGTTTGGACTTATCCACACTGGTTTGGACTTATCCACACTGAATATGGTGCATTCAGTAATTTGATACGGGATCGGGCCGCCGAAACGGGGGTCGGGCGGCGCCGGGGCCGCGGGCGGCCGGGGGTGTCGAGATCGGAAGAGCACACGTCTGAACTCCAGTCACGCCAATATCTCGTATGCC
>OCZT010000963.1_pt1 | contig 29522 bp, 23 predicted proteins | sample 1539031 | NCBI WGS metagenome assembly OCZT01 (sample SAMEA3539308, study PRJEB22396) | soil metagenome | biome: tundra; feature: field; material: soil | place: USA | collected 2010-05 | depth 0.15 m | reverse complement strand
CGTTATTTTCCTGGTAGCATGCACTTTTGCGCGGGCCAGAATACAGTCCCCAGTGGATAAACATTCCAAACTTGTCGTTTAGCAGCCATTGCATTTTGGAGTCAGGCTGCTGCGAAATACCCAAGTCGGTTTTCGGGATTCTTGGAGCAAGTTGTTTGATGCCTGCCTCTTTTGTTGGAGTAAATTTGCCCAGGTATTCAATATTAAAATCATCGGCCCAGGCCCTGTTTTTCGCTTCGTTCTCCGGATTTTGGATTTCGATGATTGCCGTTGATTGTTCGGAACCGGTCGCAAATTTCAGTTCAACCTTTTTCCAGTTGGCCAGAGCGCTTGCGGTTTCGGTGTTATGTTGACCTAAGCCATTTACCCCAAGCCGGACTTCGTCGGAACCGCTTTCGGTCTTCAGCCATCCCGAGAGTTTATAACTTGATGAGGGTTTCAATTTTACATCTGCCTGAATAATGGTTCCTGAACCTAGTTCAAGAGCTTGATTTCCAGCATGAGCATTTGATTTTGACAACATTTCGCCATTGCCAATTACTACCCAGGGCTTTAGCGATGAACCTTCAAAATTGGAGTTTCTGAGTTGTACTGCAGATTCCTGTGACATGACAGCCATGGCGCCCAAAGTCAACCCAATTAATAAAAACAGTTTTAGGAATGTTGGTTTTTTCATTTAGGTTATTGATTAGTAGATTCATTTTATAATTATCCTAATTTTTTTTAAGGATATCACTTACCGGAATATTGCGATTACCATTGTCGTAAACTTCCATGAGGATGCCACTTCGAGTCAAAATAAGCTAATAATTTGTATATGCTACCAATAAAAGTCACCTTCAAAATTGTTATATATTTACATTTTAGAGCTTTCTCCTCCATCGAAAAACACCTAAAATGCCGCATTGAAAATACATGAACCTTCTTTATCTACTTCAGTCACAGTTCGTAAACGTACTCATAACGGAAGGAAGAACACAAGTAAAGTTCAGATCCCGCCAACGAAGTTGTCTTGCAGATAAAATGATATTGGTGGTTATACAAACGAAGTCTTTTTCATATCTAATTGGAATTGTCTTTGAATTATAGCTTCCAATATGACGTACCAATTAAGATTAATTGCCTTTTGAGAATTCTATTTAGAAAAACCCCAAGATTCAATAAACCATAGAATTGACATTCAAGATAAAGATGTACCTCCCCGGAAAGGAGAAGTACACCATATTTTTAAAGATTTCTTTAACTGCTACCAGCCTGGATTCTGAACCAAATTTGGATTTAAAGTTAACTGGTCGTTCGGAAGAGGATCTAAATATAATTTATCATTCCATTTACGAGCCATAGTTGAATAAATTTGGAGCAAATTCTTTGATTTTCCATCCCAATCATTCAGGCTGTAAAGCGCTCTGGTACTGAACGGATTTGTGCCTCCATTGTACTTGGTATATCGGGCAACGACCCCATCAGTTACAGTAAGTCCAAGCATCGTTTTGGGATTCTCGATTAGTTTACCTGCATTCCAACGACATATATCATCCCAGCGGAAACCTTCGAATGCCAGCTCAATACGCCGCTCTCTCCTTATTTCGTAAATAATCGGTGAAACCGGATAGCCATAACGAGGGCTTCCATTCACGGTGGCCAAAGGATCTGCCGGAGGATTAAGGCTTAATCTGCCCATCGTAAATTTACCTGGCTCATCCAAACGGGCGCGAAGTTTATTGATTGATATATCTAGATCACCTTGATTGAGCGTTCCCAACTCAGCCTTTGCCTCGGCATAAATCAATAATACTTCGGCGTATCTAAATACAAACCAATCAAAAGTTGCATGGAGCGCTTCGTTTTGAGCTGGGTCAGGATTACGAAATTTGAATGCCATATAACCCGTCGGGCATTGATTAACGCCGATAGGAGTAACGGGATAGCTGATTGGTTTGATGCCGTCAAGATAATAAGGCATGAACTTATTATCAACCATATTCCGCAGACGTGGATCACGATTGGTCATTTCCATCTGAAGGGAGTCGTCACCCATGTATAGCGGGCTTAAAGCGATTGGCCTACCATCAACACATAAAAAGTCTTCGATAAAATCCTTGCTGATCCCTATTCCAGTTTCGTTTTCCAAACGGGACACATTCTGCATAAGCAAATCTTGTTTATAAATCCGGGGCAACACACATTCATTATTGGAAGTTAAATCTTCCTGAATAAATTGTTGTTTATAATACAATGGGTAGCCGTCGTACATATAAAGAGCATTGCCCCTTTCGATATCATAATTACCCGAATTCATTATGGTTGTTGCCGATTCAACAGCTTTAGTCAGATAGGGTTCCCATCCGGATAAACTGCGGTATTTTAACCATGTTCCTTCATACAGGCAAACACGGGCTAACATCTGAAGGGCTGCATAATTATGCAATCTTCCACTTTCAACGTCCGCTGGATTTTTCAGATTACTGACAGCAAAGTCAAGATCTTCAATCACTTTATCGATTACAACCTTTTGCGGATCACGCGCTTTTTGCAAAAGTTTGTCATCAGTCGTAGTCAGGTCTTTATCAATCCAAGGTACATCACCAAAGCGTTTCACCTTGTTGAAATATTCATTCGCCCTGAAAAAATGTATTTCGCCAACGTATTGATTGATCTCCGCTGCATCTCCTTCGACGGTCTGGTAATGTGTCAAAAAGTAATTTGCATTCCGAATATTTGTCCAATCGCCAGAGCTCCAACCACCTCCGCTCACCGGAATTGTCATGTTATTAAATAACCGGTCATCCGGAGAATTCGGCACCATATTGTCACTAGTCTTGTCTATAGTTGCATCCGGAGCAGACAACGTGGTATAAAACTGGTTGGCAAAAAGCTTCATGTCATCCGTCTTTTTCCAGTAGTTCAAATCGGTAATCGCGTCTTCCGGCACCGTATTGGTAACTTCGCATGAATAAAATGCAGTTAGCAATAAGACAAAAATGATATATATTTTTATTTTCATTTCAGTTATAGTTTAAGATTTAGAAAGTGAGGCTTAATCCAACAGAATATGATTTCGGAACGGGATAATTATCGACATTTAGACTTTCCGCATCATACAACTTACTAAGTTTAGTCAGAGTCATTACATTCTGGCCTGTAAAATAAATGCGCGCTTTACTTAATTCAGCTTTCTTTGACCATCTTTCGGGAAGAGTATATCCTAAAGAAATTTGCTTCAACCGAAGATAAGCGCCATTTTGCAGGTAAAGCGTAGAAGCCTCCCAGTTCCCATGTCCTCCGTTGATATATGGACGGGGAAGATAAGCACCCGTGTTATCCACTGTCCAATAATCCAGTGTGGCTTTCATTGGCACGTCCCATTCGCTGCCAATTCCAAAAAAACGACTATCATTTGTCCATATGTCACGTTTAGCGGTACCCTGGAAAAACAGGCTTAGATCAAATCCTTTCCATGAAGCGCTGGCCTGCAACCCATATTGATATCGCGGAGTATTGTTTCCGATAATTTTCTTGTCTCCATGATCAGCAAGCGTATTGCTACCCCAGTCAATTTTTCCGTTATTACTGATATCAACATATTTTACATCACCCGGATTCCAGGTTCCGCCATATAGCGCCGATTGTGACGGAGAATTGTTAATTTCATCCTGGCTTTGGAAAAGGCCTGTTGCTTCATATCCCCAGATTTCCCCAATTTTTTGCCCTACATAATGAGTGCCTAAATCACCTGTAGGATTATCAAACCTGGTAATTTCGGACTGAGCGTCCGACATATTGAACGTAACTTGGTATGAAAAATCCTTGATTTTATCTTTCCATGTTACAACTGACTCCCAACCGTAAGTTTTCAGATCAGCGGCATTTTCATTTGGGACATCGGTTCCAAGAATTGCCGGAAGGGGCGCTCCCGTTGTTAACATCCCAATGGTATTACGTTGAAATACATCTAGCGAGAAGTTAAGTTTATTTTTTATGAGGACTAAATCAAGACCTATATTTCCTTGGTTTACTTTTTCCCATGTAAATGAAGGACTGATTAATGAACCGGAGGCAATACTAACAGGTAAAACTCCTCCAAGCATATATTGGGTTGAAGTAGTAATATTGTAATTTGAGATGTAAGGGAAGTTTCCGGTAACATTCTGATTTCCCAATGAGCCATAAGAAACTCTCAGTTTTGCGTCATTGAAAATGTGCTTAATACCTGTCCAGAAATTTTCTTCAGACATACGCCAAGCTCCTGAAACAGATGGGAAAAAAGCATATCGATCATTTTTAGGAAACTTGGAAGAGCCGTCGTACCTTCCATTAACTTCGAAAATATATTTTCCAGCAAAATCATAATTAAAGCGAGTAAAAATACCCTGTGTTCCCCAGCTTGTAATACTTTCATCATCATAAATCGCCCCTGTTGCCCTGTTTATTGATGGCAGGTCATTATTAATCAGGTTCTCTCTCTTGGCTGAAACCCATTTGTATTTCTTCTCTTCCTGATTATAACCTACCAACAATTTCAGATTGTGTTTTCCAAAACTCTTTGCATAATCGACATAAGCATTGATTGCAGTGTAATAATCTAACTCATTTTCTAATGTCACTGAGTTTGGATTTACCCAAGGATAAATATCATATTTCCCAGGCGCAGCCCAGTATTCCTTAAAAAGACGTACCGATTTTTCTCTATTCCATGAATAAGGATTAAATGTAAAATCTCCTTTAATAGAAAGCCCTTTTAATGGATGGATATCAAGATTACCGGTAAACCAAAGATCATTCACCTTTCGTTGATCATGTCCGCCATCGGCAGAAACTGCAAAAGGATTGGTAAAACTCCCTTGTCCCGCCCAGGTTCCATCGGGGTGCTTTATCGGCATTATCGGGCGCAGATCGCCTTTCATCTGTCCACTATAGGCACTAATGCCAGACCAACCAGTACTTCCGCTGGAAGGATGATCCTCAAAAGAATTGGTGTATTTCACCCGCGTTGAAACAGTAAGCCAATCCAATACATCTGTATCAAGAGCAACATTAACATTATGCCTATTATATTGGTCGTCATAAGCCCTAAGAAATCCCTCCTGTTGCAAATATCCATAAGAAATGTAATATCTCGATTTTTCAGTTCCTCCGGAAAGGCTGGAATTGATTTGCTTCAATGCCCCACTTTTATATAATTCCTTCGCCCAGTTTGTGTTACCACAATATTTGTATTTACCGTCGGTATCAATGTTAGGGTCGTAATAAACCGGTAAATTATTTTTAGGGTCATCATAATATTTCTTTGTATAGTCCATTAAACGTTGATCAAAATAATTACTCCCCCCCGCATTAACACTGGCTGTATTCATATAATTGACGTACTGCCAGCTATCAACATACTCGGGTATATTTGTCGCCTCAGTAGTTGATAATGAACTTGTAACATTCAAGGTTGGTCGCTGTTCTTTTTTACCTTTTTTAGTTGTAATCAACACTACTCCATAAGCAGCCCGGGCGCCATAAATGGCTGCCGATGCAGCATCTTTTAATACAGATACACTTTCCACATCATCCGGATTTAATAAATTTGGATCCTGAACAACACCATCGACGAGGATTAAAGGATCTCCGCCGTTTAATGAAGTATATCCCCTAATATTAAAAGAAGCTCCCAGCCCTGGGGCATAATTTGACTGTGTAACCTGCAAATTTGGGATAACTCCCTGAAGTCCTTGCCCAATATTTGTAATCGGACGGTTTTCAAGCACATCACCTTTAACAGCTGAAACTGCACCAGAAAGATTAACTTTTCGTTGCGTTCCATAACCAACCACCACTACTTCTTCCAGTCCGATGGCTTCCTCTTTCAACACAACATCAATCTGCATTCGATCGCCTGATGGGATTTCCTGCGTAGTCATACCGATAAAAGAGAAGATCAGTGTGGCATCCTTAGGTACATTGTTTATGATATATTTACCTGATGCATCTGAAAGAGAACCAATTGTGGTTCCTTTTACAATTATAGTAACCCCAGGTAATGTATTGCCTTTTTCGTCAGTAACAGTACCAATAATTTGTTTTTGCTGGGGATCTGTTGCTGATGCAATAGCCAGTAAGTTATTCTCAATGGGATCTGTAGTTAATAAGATTTTTCTGTCAAAAACAACATAATTGACATTAGTTCCCTTAAATAATTCAGGAAGAATATCGGTAATCAGTCTGTTATCTGCCTGAATATCAACAGTTCTGTTTACATCAATCTGTTTCTGGTTGAAGATAAAATAAAACTCGCTCTGACTTTCTATTTCATCCATTACCTGTTCAAGACTTCTGTTCTTCATGTCAAGTGAAACCTTCGCTACCTGGGAATAGGTAGGAGTAGCCAAGACATTTGAAACACCAACTACAACAAAAAGGATTGCAATTTTTAGTTCCATGATTAGTTTTTTTAGGGTTGGGTTTGAATGCACCCATAAGTCCAATTTTTTTTTCATAACTTTGAAATGTTTTTAGTTAGGTTATTATTTAAACTAGTAACTTAGCAACATGTGCAGGAAGGCGGTTCCATCGCTTTCCTGTTTTTGCTAGTAGAGGCTGATAGAAGATTGTTCCATAGGCAAATGTGTTTTTAGTTTATATTCAGATTACTTAGGCCCAGGTGATATAATCACTTTTGTTTTTCTGAAAACGCCATCTGTTTGTATGTACCCGTTTTCAATCTTGTAACTTACATGTAAACTACGTTTCAATAAATTTAAAACTTGCTCAAGATTCTCATCTATGAAGGTTGCACGCAACCTTAGGTCCTCAGTTAAACTGACATTAATTTCAACATCAATATTATACCACCGCTCCAGTCTCCTGGCAATAACATCCAACGGATCATTTCTGAATATCAGCTTACCTTCAGTCCACGACAAATATTTATTAGGTTGGACTACTTCAGTTGAAAAATCCTTTTGAGTTTTATTATATACAATCAAATCATTTGGATTCATCGTATAGGAACTTTTCATTTCCTTATTATTGAATACCAGTTTACCTTCTTCAAGGACCACTTCAACATTATTCTCATTCTCATATGAGGCTATATTGAACCGTGTCCCTAATACCGTAACATTAACTTCATTGGTGGTTACTACAAAAGGTCTTTTTTTATCCTTAAACACATCAAAAAAGGCTTCTCCATTAAGAATGATCTGCCGATCAGCAACAAAATTCCCATTATATTTTACACTTGAATTACTATTTAACCACCCTGTTGTGCCATCAGGTAACGAGAATTGAGCCCGTGTCCATGCAGGGGCTTTAATTTCAACCCAGGTTTCTTTTTTTAAATAGGCTTCTTTATGAGATTGTACTTCAAAAAAGACTATAAGTGGAAGGATTAATACACCTGCTATTCGTAATGTCCATTTAGTAATATTATCAAATGACCATATATTTCGTTCTGATAATCTGGTGTTTATATCGTAATGAATTCTGTAGAGGATGTGATCAAGATTCTTTTTGTCAGAATCATCATCAGCCATTAATTCGTCAAATTGTCTGGATAAAAGACACCTTAATTCTTCCTCTTTGTCACTATCGCAAAAAACTTCATCAACATAAGGTGTATCCTTATCAGAATATTTTCCTTTGAAAAAACCATCTATCTTTTCACCATTAAAACCAATCTCTGCCATATTATATTCTCTCTATCAGTTATTATTAAATTACATGATTATCAGGAATGAATAATTATAAACTTGTACTCATCCCCCCGACCCCCTTCTCTTGCAGGCAAAAGAAGGGGGAGTACAGTGTTTTGCCCCTCTTTGCGAAGCAGAGAGGGGTTGGGGTGAGTTCATATTATTAAATAATTGATATTTATCTATTTAAAATAAATTATTATTGATGACCGATACTCAAATTAAATTATACAACATATTGTAATATCAAATTCCTTTTTTAGTTTATCTGAAAAAAGCAGCTCCCATACAAACGAGAGCTGCTTTCTACCCTAATCAACTAACCTCAACCTACTGACATTATTTTGCCAGATAAATATTATAACACATTGAAGTTCCAGTATAGCCTTCATCCTGATTATGTGCTTGTGCAGCAAATTAACTTACCTCAATCCAAAAAGATTCTCCCCTTTTCTTCAAGTACGGAGAGCTAATCTTTTTCAAATAATTCTAAATTTTATTTTCAATATACTGTAATATCCACTTCTCCCTAATTGCACCTATCGGCAAAAGGTAAAAAATATAAAAAACTGTTGTTTGATTAATTATTGACCTGGTACCGACGTTTCTGATTGAGTAACATCATGCCATTAAAAACAATAATATTATGATGAAATGAACAGAAAGAAGAATAAAATAACAGGAATATTTTCCCTGTTAAGATTTGTCCGTATAAATTTTAATGCATCTGTCAACTGATTTTCGACAGTTTTGTGGCTGATCTTCAATTTTTCAGCAATTTCGTTAATACTCAATCCTTCGAATCTGCTTTTTATAAAGATTTCTTTACGTCTTTCGGGTAATTGATTGACTAATTCGGTTACATATTGATATAGTGAATCATAACTTATCTTCTGAGAAGTCTGCATATCCGGTTCAGAAATAACTCCGGTTTTAAAATACTCAGACAAATAGGCCTTGGTTCTGAAATGTCTCCTGATAATGTTGAAAGCAATTGTAAAGAGGAATGATTTAAAAGATAGTTCCCTTTTGAGATCTGCCCGTTTCTCCCAAATTTTAGTAAATACTTCCTGAACTAATTCCTCGGCTTCAGCTTCTGATTTTAAATATCCAAGAGCAAAACGGTACAAGCGGTTGCTATACTCATTATACAAGGTATTAAAGGCTAAAAGATTACCTTTAGATAAGTTTTGTACCAACAGCGACTCGTTTTTTATAGTATGATATTGCATCAACCAGCATTATTACAAATAATATCTTCCGATTCAACCAATCATAGTGGCAAGTTAAGTAATAAAATGTTTCAAAAATGAAATATGTTTAATAAGATCAATTTTTAAAAATGGTAAATGAGATTACCTGAAACCTCGACGTTTCTGATGGGTTTCTAATGAACCAAAGATTTGAACGCCGACTCATTGCACTAAACTCTCTTTCATACCTCTTCAGGTTATTGCGGAATTTATTTACTTTGTATTAAATTCTACATCATAAAAAAATGACCAAATTATCAGATATTCTTCTGAACCGCAGAACAATACGGAAATATTCTACCGAACCAATTGATGATAAGCTTCTTAACGAATTGCTTATAATGGGATGCAGAGCTTCCACAACCGGGAATATGCAGGTTTACAGTATTATCATAACCAGGAATGATCAAATGAAGAAGGAACTCGCGCCTCTTCATTTTAATCAGAAAATGATTTCAGAGGCTCCGGTTGTTCTGACATTCTGTGCAGATTTTAACAGATTTAACAAATGGTGTCTGCAGAGAAATGCCGAGCCTGGGTATGATAATTTTCTTTCTTTCTTTACCGGAGCTATTGATGCATTACTTGTTGCACAAACTGTCTGTATCGCTGCCGAGTCAAAAGGCCTTGGAATATGCTACCTTGGAACTACAACTTATAATGCCAATAAAATTATTGATCTTTTGAAACTTCCGGTAGGAGTTATACCTGTTACGACTGTTACATTGGGATGGCCTTCTGAGAACCCGGAGCAGGTTGACAGGCTGCCGCTTGAGGCAGTAATTCATAAAGAGATTTATACCGATTATTCCGGAAAGGATATTGAAAAATATTATAAGGAGAAAGAGGGAAGAAAAGATTCACAACAGTATGTTACTGAGAGTAATAAAGAGACATTGGCACAGGTCTTTACTGATATCAGGTATAATAAAGCAGATAATATTTATTTCTCCAAAATGCTAATGCAGGTACTGAAGGATCAGGGGTTTATGGAACAATAGCCTCCTACCTTTTTTTGCCCATCTGTGGGCTGTCTAAAAAGCTGAAATCCATTAACCACAAAGATCTCAAAGGTTTTACACAAAGGTCACAATGAAGCCAGAGCGTTAAAGGACCGACCGTTAAAAAATTAGCCTTTTGGCTGATTTTAGGGAGGGGCCAGAATGAGCGATGGCCCTGGTAGGCTATTTTAGCGAAGTGGCCAGATTGCTGCGGTGGTTGTCAACTTTGTGCCCTTTGCGCTCTTTGTAGTTTATTTGAACTGAGAACAAAGAACAAATGAATTTCGAATCATGAATAATTAAAAACTTCTGACTTCTCTGATCGTTTGTTCTTTATTCTTACTTCTCTTTACTTTTTTCTTTCTACTCTTGTCTTTTATCTTATTTCTTCATTTTCTCATAATATGGAGGTCGAACAGGTGCTTCCGGCGGATTCTTCTTCAACTCCTGAAGTGCCACTTCAATAGCCTTCTCAAGTTGCGGATCTTTTCCATTGTTCACATCGGCGGGCCATTGTTCGACTTCAATATCAGGAGCAACCCCGGTATTTTCAACAACATATCCGTCTTTTGTCCAGATAGCAACATTTGGTGCAGTAACTGACCCTCCGTCAATGAATTCCGGAAACCCCAGAATTCCTACCAGCCCACCCCAGGTACGCTTACCTACCAGTGTTCCGACTTTGAATTTTCTGAACATCCAGGGCAGCATATCACCACCCGACCCGGCTGTTTCATCAATAATCATAACCTTTGGACCTTGTATTGAAGCGCTCGGAGATTTAAGATCCACCCCGTATCTCATATTCCAGTAAGCCTGCAGAGGACGCTGAAGGATGTCAATATAATAGTCAGCCAGCGAACCGCCTCCGTTGAATCTTTCATCTACGATTATCGCTTTCCTGTCAGCCTGAGGAAAGAAGTATCTCTTAAAATATTCATGCCCGGAGGAGGATGTATTAGGCACATAAACATAAGCAACCTGGCCGTTTGTAGCTTCTGTTACTTTTTTAAGGTTTCCCTCTACCCAATCGCGGTTTCTTAAGGCATACTCATTAGCTATAGGGACAACCTTTACAACTCTCGAACCGGAATAGTCAGGTTTGCTGTTTATAGTCAGCTCTACCATCTGCCAGGCCGTGTTTTCGAAGAAGCTGAAAAAATCTTTGTCAGCAGTTGCATTTTTGCCATTTACAGCCAGGATATAGTCCCCGGTTTTGATATTCAGACCAGGTTCTGTTAACGGAGACCTGAGATCAGGGTTCCAGTTAAGACCTCCGTAAATTTTGGCTATCCGGTATCTGTTTTCAGAAATTGTGTAATCGGCTCCGAGCAAGCCCCCTCCAATTGGTTTAAGCTGATGTAGTCTGTCGCCCGGGGAGGAGATGCGATGATGACCTACGCCCAGTTCGCTGCACATCCATTGAATAATCCTGTTCAGATCGCTTCTGCATGCAAGATCGGGTAAGAACTTTGCATATTTGGCTTTCATAGCATTCCAATCGACTCCATGCATTCCGGGATCGTAAAAATAGTCGCGGTTTATTCTCCAGGCTTCATCGAAAATTTCCAGCCATTCTGCAACAGGATCAATTTTAACAGATATCGCTGATGTGTTGATAATCCCTTTGCCTGGTTCAGGTTTCTTCCCGGTTGCTGTAATTCCATAAACTTCACCTTTCTCATAAAACATTTTCTTCCTGTCGGCAGAAACTATATAGTAATCAAGCTCCATTACATCGTTGTCTTTCCGTTCTTTTAAATCGTATTTGTGAAGCATGGATGATCCGGAAGGATCTGATGGCCTGACAACATACAGGATTTCTCCTGTTGCACCGATTCCAAGATCATAGAAGTTGCCTGCTCTAACAGGAATATTTACAATTCTGTCAGTAATACCTGAAGTTTCAACTTTCAGTACTTTAGGTTTTTCAGTAATAGGGGCAGGCATTTTAGTATCTTTCTTCTCCTTATCTGCCTGCTTATCAGGTTCTTTATTTTCCTGTTTAGCACTCTCTTCATCGCTCTCTTTTGTAAGTGGTGAGACAATATCACTTCTGAGAGTAGCCAGATATATGGAATTTGTCATTCTCATATCCTGATTGGAAAGATCGAACCAGTTAACGACCGGCCCATCATCAGTTGATGCAAAGAAATAAATATATTCACCGTTCGGATCAAATACCGGTTCTGAAGCATCACTCATTCCATCAGTGACCGGATATGATGTTAGCTGATCGACCGAATAAAGATATATAACCCTGAAATTCGTTTTGAGCACTTTTGTATAGAGTAACCATTTTGAGTCGGAAGACCAATCACCAGCCATCTTTCTGAAATCCCCCGGCGTATAAACTTCATCTGAATCAATCTTCTTAATTGTACCGGATTCAATATCAAGTATATATAAATTTCTTCCATTATCTGAATATGTTATTTTTCTGCTGTCGGGCGACCACATTGGAAAAGCATAAAACCCGGTGCCATTTAGTTTGAAAGATTTGGGATTTCCTTTTCCATCCTGAGATTTTATAAGAAGAGCATATTCACCGGATGCATCAGAGAAATAGGCTATTGATTTACCATCAGGTGACCATGAAGGATATTTCTCATGAACACCCGTAGTAAGAGTTATATTCCTTGGATCGCCCTTTTCGGCAGGCAGGGTTATGATGTCGCCCCTGTAATCAAATACTACCCTCGATCCAGCAGGAGATATGTCTATCGAACGGATGTAATTATTACCCTGTACAAACCTGGGCCTAAGCTCAAGCAGATCTGCAGCAATAGGAATTGTAAGCTTATTCAGGGTATTCAGTGCAATATCAAAGATGTGAAGATATCCTTCCTGTTCGAAAATAATTTTCCCGTTCACGGAAGTAGCTTTTAAAATCGGAAATTCTGTAAAGAAGGTTAACTGAGTCACCTCTTTTGTTGCCTGATCATATGAAAACAGATTAAATTCACCTTTACGATCGCTGATAAAAAATATTTTCCCTGTTTGCCACATAGGCTCAGCATCATTGCAACCTCCCTGCGGTTGAGGAATTTTTGTAACAGAATGATCTGCAAATGAGTAGAGCCATATATTTGAAATAGTACCTCCTCTGTAATTTTTCCATTGCAGGTATTGCGGTCCAAGAGGTGTATAAGCCATAAACTTTCCATCAGGAGAGTAGGAGGCTGACCATGCGTTCGGAATATCAAGTTTTTCAGGAGATCCACCGGCTAATCTTACAGTATATAACTGAAAATATCTGTTTGAAAATACAGCGCGCTGGGAAGCAAAAAGAACTCGTTTGCCGTCGGGAGTGAATCCCCTGACCAGATCAGCTCCAGGATGCCATGTAAGCCGGGTCGGTATACCTCCTTCAACCGGAATAGTGAACACATCGGTATTGCCATCATATTGTGCGCTGAATGCGATTAGAGACCCATCTGGTGAAAAATATGGATCTGATTCAATTCCTTCATCTACAGTTAATCTCTGTGGTTGCGAACCGTCGGTATTTGCAATCCACAGATCCTCTGCATAAATAAATGCTATATGGTTGGCACAGATTGCCGGTTGTGACACCATACGTGTGTCTTTTGTATTTATTCCGAATAAACTTATCGGATTAATCACCATGAGCAAGAACATAGAAATCAGAATAACTTGTGACTTTTTCATAGAAGATGATTATTTGGAAATAAGTAGAAATATGTTGAAATAAATTGAAATGAGTTTCTATATTTTGCCCCGAGCCCTGTGCCTTTGACCCTCAGCCCTCAGCCCTCTGCCTTCAGCCTTCAGCCCTGAGCCCTCAGCCCTCAGCCCTTCTTACACTATGATTTACACTTGCCTGTTGTGTCGGAGTAATTACAATTTCATTTATGCATAAACGATCGGGAAGGGTGGCGCAATAATAAACGACTTCAGCGATATCATCCGCAGTAAGAGCGTCAATCCCTTTATATACGGTTTTCGCCTTTTGTTCATCTCCTTTAAAACGAACCAAAGAAAATTCCGTTTCTGCCATTCCGGGTGCAACAAGAGTCACTTTTATATTGTTTTTTAACATGTCGATACGCATCGATTTTGAAAGAGCATCAACTGCAGATTTTGAGGCACAATAGACATTCCCGTTTTCATATGTCTCTTTACCTGCAATTGATCCGATATTAAATATGTGACCTTTGTTCCGTGTAATCATGAGCGGTGCAACTGCCCTTGTAACGTATAGTAATCCTTTTATATTAGTATCGATCATCCTGTCCCAGTCATCGGTATCACCATCCTGGATATGACTTAGACCTACAGCCAGTCCGGCATTGTTTACAAGAATATCAATCTTTTTCCACTCCTCAGGAAGATTTTCGATAACCGATCCAACTTCCTCTTTTTGTCTGACATCGAAACAAAGAGAAAGTACTTTTGTTTTTCCTATTGAATGAAGATATTTCTCCAGCTTATCAAGTAAATCTTTTCTCCTTCCGGTTATTATTACATCATATCCGTTTTTGGAAAATTTTATGGCAATAGCTTTCCCAAAACCTGCTGTTGCTCCGGTAATCATTATGGTTTTATTCATTTTGTCCGAGTTGTTTTTATTTTATGTAAAAATAGAAATTAATTTATCTCCTAAATGAAATACAACTTAATAACTCCAGGTTTGGGATTTTCAGAAAAGACGATGTCTATCCTGTTTTTCCTTTGTGTGACTTTTTGATCACTTTGTGACCCTTTGTGGTTCATAGTTTTAATTTTTACCACAAAGTACACGAAGGTTTTCACTAAGGTTCACAAAGGAGATTAAGGAAGCCAACATGCTTTCAAAATAATTCTATCTTTACGTTTTAAAAAATTAATGGAGGATCAGCCTGAGAATTTGAACACCGGGAAGAAAGCTGCTGTTGAGTCGATGTTTGATTCAATAGCATGGAGGTATGATTTTCTTAATCATTTTCTCTCTTTTAATTTTGACAGACTATGGCGGAGGAGAGCAATAAAATCGATCTCAAAACAGTATAAATCGCCTAATATCCTGGATGTTGCAACAGGTACAGGCGATCTTGCGTTGGCAGCTATGAAGCTTAATCCTGCGAAGATTTCAGGAATTGATATATCATACAAAATGCTTGCAATCGGTAAAGAAAAAATTGAAAGAAAAGGCTTTGCAGGAAAAATAGATCTTATGTTTGGCGATTCGGAGAAAATCCCTTTTGAGGACAATGTTTTTGATGTTGCCATGGTAGCATTCGGAGTAAGAAATTTTTCTGACCCGCTGAAAGGCCTGACGGAGATGTATAGGGTTATATGCAACAAAGGCATGATTATGGTACTTGAATTCTCTAAGCCATCTGGGTTCCCGTTTAAGCCACTTTATAATTTCTATTTCAGAAATATTCTTCCACTTTTAGGAAGACTTTTTTCAAAAGATAAAGCTGCTTACAGGTATTTACCTGAATCGGTTATGAAATTTCCTGATAATGAAGAGTTCCTGAAATTACTTGTTAGGGCCGGATACTCCAATACTCATCAGATAAAATTGACAGGAGGTGTGGCAAGTATTTATACCGGCATCAAATTATCAATGCAATAATTGAAATTCAAACGAGTTTATTATCTTGTATTACTTTATTTAAAATATTAAAGAAGGTTGAAACAAAAAGCTGCTTTTTTAGTCTTAGTTATCGTTTTTCTTCTGAACAATCTCATTGTATCAGGACAGAAGCAGAAGCCTAAAAACGAGTCATGGTATGATGAAAAGCCACTTCACTTTGGATTCAGCCTTGGGTTTAATACAATGGATTTCAATATAACTCCATCTCAAAAATATCTTCAGCTAAATTCTCTTTACCCTGAGGTTAGCAAACTCAATCCTGGCATTAATATCCAGATTGTCACTGATTTAAGACCAGCCAATCATCTTGATATAAGGTTTCTTCCCGGTGTAGCTTTTGGTCAGAGAGTTATCAGGTTTTATAAAAACGGAGTGCTTGTAAACAGTCAGCAAAGTCTCGAATCTTCATTTCTTGAATTCCCGCTTCTGCTTAAATATAAAGGAGATAGATTAAATAACGTCAGACCTTATGTAATAGGTGGGTTCAATTACCGGTATGACCTGGCCGGCAAGAAAGAATTTGATGATACAAAAGCAATCTATCTACGAATTAAAAGGCCAGATCTCTACTATGAACTGGGAGCAGGTCTCGATTTTTACCTGGTATACTTCAAACTTTCTGTTGAGCTGAAGATGTCCAATGGTTTCGGCGATGTGCTGGTCAAAGAAGCGGCTCCGGGACATCCGGAGTATGAGAATGCCATTGAAAAAATGAAATCTCAGATTTGGATTCTTGCATTTCATTTCGAATAGAAATGGGTAAACAGGTTCAGATTAATCTTACACCTTCTGCTGCAGCCGATGAAACAACTATCAAAAAGATTGCTGCTTCTCTGGCTGGTATTGATCTTGCAGCTGTCTCTTCATTGAGAGTTATTAAACGGTCGGTTGATGCAAGAAAGAAAAATATCCGTATTAATCTAACAGTTGAAGTTTTTTCAGAAATAGATTCTGCTCTTCCAGAAATTACACTCTTTAATCCTGTTGATGTTTCTTTAAAACAAGAGGTTATAATTATTGGTGCCGGACCCGCCGGACTGTTTGCAGCTCTGCGATTAATTGAACTGGGTCTGCGTCCAGTAATAATTGAAAGAGGCCGCGATGTTTCATCCAGGAAAAAAGATATTGCTCTGATAAGCCGCGAACAGATTGTTAACCCGGATAGCAATTATTGTTTTGGAGAGGGAGGTGCCGGTACCTTTTCTGACGGGAAGCTATACACAAGATCGAAAAAGAGAGGAGACAACACAAGAGTTCTGGAATTGCTGTGCCTGCATGGGGCTAATGAAAATATAATGTATGAAGCTCATCCCCATCTTGGTACCGATAAACTGCCGGGAATTATCACTGAAGTCAGGAAATCAATAATGGATGCAGGTGGTCAGTTCTTCCTTGAAAAGAAAGTAATTGATTTTCTGATTGAGGGAGATACAATAAAAGGTGTCGTAACGTCGGATAATGAACAGTTCAAGTCAAAACATGTAATTCTCGCAACAGGTCATTCGGCAAGAGATATATATGAATTATGCAAAAAAAGAGGAGTGGAGCTTGAGATGAAATCATTTGCCATGGGTGTACGAGTGGAGCATCCCCAGGAATTAATAGACAGGATTCAATACCATGGAAATTCGCGGGGAGAATTTTTGCCAGCTTCATCATATTATCTTGCGAAGCAGATAGATGGGAGAGGAGTTTATTCTTTTTGTATGTGCCCAGGCGGGTTTATAGTACCATCGGCTACTGCTCAGGAAGAGGTAGTTGTAAACGGGATGTCGCCTTCAGAAAGGAATTCACCCTATGCAAATTCTGGTATTGTGGTTGAGATTAAACCCGAAGACCTTATTAAATACAGCAGTTATGGTGAAATGGCCGGACTTGAATTTCAAAAAGAACTTGAACGTGAAGCATGGAAGAATGGTGGACACACACAAAGAGCTCCGGCTCAGCGCCTTGCTGATTTTGTTTCAGGAGACAGTTCCGGCTCACTGCCTAAAGTTTCCTATTTTCCGGGAGTAACTTCCTCTCCCCTTCATAACTGGCTGCCAAAAGCAATAGGAAGACGATTGAGAGATGGATTCAGATTATTCGGCCAAATTATGAACGGTTACCTTACAAATGATGCCGTAGTTATTGGTGTCGAATCACGAACATCCTCACCGGTACGGATTCCGAGAGATCCTGAAAAGCTTCATCATATAAGGATCTCAGGTTTATATCCATGCGGAGAAGGATCTGGATATTCCGGAGGTATCGTATCTTCTGCAGTTGATGGCATGAGAGCTGCGGAGGCAATAGCAAAGAAAATAACCTTTAACGCTCGGGCCTCTTTGTGATCTTTGTGTAAACCCTTTGTGACCTTAGTGGTTAATTGAATTTGTTATGGGAAAAATAAACTATTCTTTTCCAAATATTATATAGATTTGTCTAGAAGATATCACTAATGGAAAATCCATTTAGAAAACCATACAGCAGGATCGAAACACCAAGGGAAAAGCTTGTTTTTATCCTTGTATTTGGACTTTTTATTTTCCTCTTTCTCTTTCTGTTTAAGCCATTCGGAATGGCTCAATTAAAGACCGAATATCAGTTCTTTGTTTCACTTGGCTTTGGCATTGTTACAACATTTATGCTTTCCATTTTCAAGTTCTTACTTGAACCTCTTGTGATAAAAAAGAACTGGACTTTCGGGATGAGTCTTCTCTGGGGTTTGCTGATTGCTTCAAGCATCGGAGTAGCTAACTATTTCTACGTGAGTATAATATTCCCCAGTATTTTTATTTTTAAATATTTTTTATTTTCTATCTGGACTGCTATACTGGTAGGAATTATCCCGGTTACAATAGGCTATATCGTTACGTTCAACAGGATTTACAAAAGTGCTTTAAGAGAAGCTGCAATTCATCCTGAGGAAGTATTGTGGGAAAGTGAAGTTATAATAAGGGGAGGAAACCCCAAAAACGAATATAAATTTAACCCGAAGAATATCGTATATCTTTGTTCTAATGACAATTATATTACGATTGTTACAATTAAAGGAGAGACATTAATCAAAACCCATCTTCGTGGTACTCTGAAGGAAGCTGAATCGGAGCTTGCAAAGAACACCTCCTTTTTCAGATGCCACAAATGCTATATAGTCAATGCTGAATATGCGGATCATGTTTCGGGGAATATTCAGAATATGAGAATTAAACTTAAGCCGCAGGGTCTCGAGATCCCGGTTTCTCGATTAAAAGCGGGTGAAGCAATAAGAAGATTAAAGTGAACTGAGGCAGGTCATTAACGAAATACATGGATGTCGTATAACCTTTTGCCCCTTATCCAGGCAGTTCACCCCAGGCTTAAATCCTTTGGCCACAATTAAAGTTTGTTTACCACTTTTTCCTTGGAGTCAATCTGTCATGGGTTTAGATTTGTATAAAAAAATTAATGACAGATTCCCTGATACTTGGCCTCAGCAGCGGTTCAGCATGTCTGGCAACATGCGGAATGGTGATGTTTCCATACCTCATGGCTGGTTCAGCAGGTGTTAAACGAATTGCAATTGATCTTTCTCTCTTTTTATTAACGAGGTTCGTAATATATTTCATTCTGGCAACATTGGCCTGGTATTTTGGTCAGGCAATCTTCAGTAACTCTGTTGTAAAAAACATACTTCCGGGGATTCTATATATAGTATTTGCCATTATGCTTGTGTGGTACAGCATAAGTAAGAACCGCAACCCGAACTGTCCCGCTGAAATTGTAAAGGCGGTTAATAATCACAGACTGGTACCGATTTTACTCGGGATTGTAAACAGCCTGGGCTTTTGTCCGGCTTTATTCATAATATTGACTAAGGGTGCAACACAAGGGACATTAGTTCAGAGCTACATTGCCTTTCTGGCATTTTTCATAGGGTCGTCACTCTGGTTTTTGCCATTACCGTTAGCTGGTAAAATAAGGAAAAAAGAGGTTCTTACAAACATCGGAATCCTTGCCACCGGTCTTGCAGGGATAATATTCATGATAAAAGGTTTAACTAACTTAATAGGAGGAATAATTAATGGATAATGTATTAAAAACTACAGAAATGAGAAAATCATTTGGAAAATCTCTTCTGTACACTCTGCCTATGTTTCTGATAACATTTATGTTTATTACCGGAGGTAAACCAAATTTTTCAGATCCGGCTTCAGGTCTTGCAATGATTATAGTTTTTTTTCTTGTGAATGTTCTTTATTTCTTAATGCATTTCAAAGGAAAAACCGACAAGTACAGGGCAGTGTTGTTTATAATTTTCGCCCTGTCTCTCTCTTATACATTAATACACAATATGATTGAAGTAAGAAAATCCATGGCTTTTTCTCAAGCAGATATACTTGAATGCAGGATTCCTTTCTGCCATCTTGTTATCCCGATGATGATCCTTCCTGCAGCATTTACAAAGTCGATTATTTTCCCCGGGAGTATTATAAGCGGATTTGCAAACATATCATCTATGGTTGTGCTCTGGTTAGTCGCAACAATTGTTCTGGGAAGAGGTTTCTGCAGCTGGGGATGTTTCTATGGCGGCTGGGATGATGGTTTTTCAAGAATAAGGAAAAGACCGGTAATTAAAAAGATTGGTGAATTGTGGAAATGGATGCCATTTGCTGTTCTTCTTATGGTTGTATTAACCGCAGCTCTGTCTATGATGCCTACTTATTGTTCGTGGATCTGCCCTTTTAAAGCTGTAACTGAATTTGAACAGGTTACTTCAGTTGAGTCTGCCACAAAAGCCGGAATATTCCTCTCCCTATTTGGTGGATTAGTTGTTGTTTTGCCTGTAATGACCAGGAAAAGAACACAATGCAGTTTTCTATGCCCCCTTGGCGCTATTAATTCCTTTTCAAATAAAATTACTCCGTTTACTGTAAAAATCGATAAAGGTTCCTGCAATGAATGTTTTAAATGTGTTGAGGTATGCCCCTTGTACGCCCTGACACCTGAAGATATCAAAGCAGGCAAAGTCTCGTTATTTTGCAGTAAATGCGGCAAGTGCGTGGATGCGTGTTCTAAAAAAGCAATTCATTATGGAATCAGAGGCATTCCTGCTGGAACTATGAAAAATTTCTCAAGAAATCTCTTCCTGTTTGTCTCATTCCTTTTTATGGCGGTATTCTCAGCAGGTTCAATAATAAACACTTTACATGGTTTATTAAAACTCATCTTTTAAATCTTCAAACAATATGAAAAAAGTAAAGATAATTGCAGGAATTTCCTGGGCCTTTTTTTGTCTGATTCTGATAATTATTTTATTCCCGGGGTTAAATAGTTTCTCACTTTCCGTATCGAAGCTGCCCTTCATGAAACTGAATCCAAGATATACTGGCGGAGAGATCGCAGACCAGGTAATATCAAAGAGCTGCACACTCGACATACGAAAACCGGTTTTTAATGGGTTTCTGAAAGAAAGAAACTCGGGTTTTGTACAGTTGGACTGGCATGGAACCATTCCTGAAATAATAAAAGATTCAATCGATTATGATCATGATGGGATCAAGGATTTTTGTGTATTAATTGACAGGAAAAATTCGAAAACCGTATTGGACCCGATTGACAGAAAAATTAAAGGTGTGCTCATTTCGACTCCGACATCTTATGGATGGGCTGTAAGGATCGGATTGATAAAATGAACTCTGATGTTTTGAAACAAATATTTAACAAGCACTATGAGAATCAATATTATTCAGCTCATAATTTTTATGTCATTTGTTTTTGCCTTTTCAGAGTTTCTGCTAATGCTAGTCAAGCATTCAAGGATAAAAACTGTAAAAACCAGAAAGGATCAGGGTTCAATGATACTAATATGGGTTACGATAACTTTTGGATTTACAGCCGGCTTCTTTCTTGCCAAACATGATTCATGGAAGTCTATGAACTCTATCATTACTGCTTTCGGATTACTGTTAATCCTCTTAGGGATAATTATCAGATGGATTGCAATTGTTCAGCTAGGGAAATCATTTACAGTCGATGTAGCCATAACCGATGCAGCCAGACTTAAAACGGATGGTCTGTTCAGAAGAGTAAGACATCCCAGTTATCTCGGCTTATTAATAATAATAATTGGTTTTTCTGCCACAATGAACAGTCTTATTTCATTTTTTATTTTTGTGATTTCTGTTACCCTGGCAGTCCTTAACAGAATCAGGGTGGAGGAGAAGGTTTTAATACAGGAATTTGGTGATAATTATACAGAGTATAAATCAAAAACAAAAAAGCTTATTCCCGGGATATATTGAGCAGCTAATACTTTTTAAATCAGAATTTATTTATCTGTATCTCTGGTTAATATAACCGATTCTTTTAATCTGAAGGAGATTAAAATACTCAGCAACATAAGCCCGATAAGAAAAACTAAAGATCTGGTCATTGACCCGGTAGATTGAGACTTCAGGCTGTCCATACCAAATATGAATGCAATGCCTGATATCTGGCCCATCAAAAGGAGCATTCCGTTTGATGTACCTTCAGAAGCCGGGTAGGTTATTTCGGCGCCATATTGAAATCCTATTGGTCCTGAACTAAGGAGAAAGAATCCAAGCACCGTTCCCGAAAAAAGCAAAAGCCAGTAGGTGGTAGCAAATGCGATACCGATGAGGCCAATTGTAGCACCTATAAGGGCTAATATTATAAAAGGAGTTCTTTTCCTGTAAAAGTCTGAAAGTAAAGGAATAATCAAAGCGCCGACAATTCCTCCAATAATCATTAATCCTCCGGTAATACCCGCCTGTGTAGCTGAAAATCCACGGGGTCTCATTATATCCTCAATCCATGTAGTAACCGCATTGAACACTCCCAGACCAATAAAAAAGATAACCATTAACCAGAGAAAATCTTTTGTTCGCAGGGTCTGCATGAAACCATCAAAGACAAGCGACCGTTCTTCCTGATCAGGTCTGCATGGAGCTGTAGGAGGTCCCTCTTTCATAGCTACAAGAAAAACAAAAGCTGTAACTATTGAAACAACTCCATAAATGACTAACATTCCACTTATACCCGATCCAATTATTAGGTAAGGAGTAAGGGTCATTCCACCCAGTATCCCGATATACATTGAGAGAGTTCCAAGTCCAGCCGCGGTAGCCCGTTCCTCCATGGGAAACCACCTGGCAGCCAGTTTAGTAATTGCATTTAATATAAATGGTTGTCCGATTGCAATGCCAATTTGTGCCATCAGAAGCAAATTGTAATCTGTACCGGCAAATCCGCGCAGCAAACCAAAAATTCCTGTAAATGCCGCACCGATTCCAACGCCTATCCGTATTCCAAATTTGTCGATTGCCCATGATGCCGGGATTGAAACTACTATATAGACAATCATAAAACACATGGAAAGGAGCCCGATCTTAAGATCAGAAACACCAAAATATTTTGTTGCATCTCCCGTTATAGGTGCAAAAGTTATCCAGAGAAGCTGGTTTACTGCAGCCATTAACATATAAACAACGAGCATTAACCAACGTGAGCTATAGACTTTGAACTTTGATTTTGCCATATCGAAATAAATTTGAACAAATATAATTTTATTAATCAGGTACGCAATCCGATTTTCGCAGAAACTCGGAAAAAACTATTGAGGCAGCCATTCCAACATTTAAAGAATCAATTCCTTCCAGAGATTTGCTGAATTTAGGTATTCTGATTTTTTCTGTAATAAAAGGAATTAGTTCATTGGATATACCTTTTGATTCATTTCCCAGCAAAATAATGCCTTTATTATCAAGTTTATGATCATATATCGATTCGCCTTCGAGCAAAGTTCCAAAGACCGGAATATCATTTTGTGCAGCTGTGGTAAAAAGCTTTTTGAGATCCGAGTAAAACACATTTACCTGCAGTAAAGCGCCCATGCTTGCCTGGATTACTTTTGGGTTATAGACATCCACACAGTCAGGTGAACAAACTATATTTTTAATTCCGAACCACCCCGCAGCACGTATTATTGTACCCAAATTGCCCGGATCCTGAATAAAATCGAGGGCCACACAAATTTGATTGATTATCTTTGATATGTTCATTTCATGTTCTGGCATATTAACTACTGCAAGAGCATTGTGCGGTGTTTTCAGGGTGCTTATCTGCTTAAGTTCATCATAACTTATATCCTCAATCACATTAACTGAACTCGTAAGTTCAGGAAGCAGACCATTAATAAATTCAGATTTGCCAAGAAGTATCTTAACGGGAACATTCGCAGATAAGAACTCTTTGATGAGCTTATCTCCCTCAATTACAAATAATCTATCTTCATCTCTTACTTTTTTGTTTTGAAGAGACTTTATAAATTTTATTCTGGTCTTGCTTAGCATTCTTTTCTGCTTTGAATTCAATTGGACTTTTGCAAATTAAAGAAAAATTTAACAGACCTTTTGCTGCTGTTGAAAAACTCCTTTGTGAACCTTGGTGTAATCCTTTGAATACCTTCGTGGTTAAATATAATTCATTTGACCACAAAGGATCACGCAGGAAAAGCCAAGGTAACATAAAGGGAAATCAATGATTGCTTTTTCAGACATTCCCTGGATTTTGAAGAATACATGGGACTTAAATTCTGTTTCATTAATTGATTGGAAGGTCTACTCGTATAGGTGGATTTTTTACTTTTAGTTCAGATTATTATTGATATATTTGAGTTTAAGTTTTAAGCCATATTTTGAAAAAATCCTTTACATATATAAATCTGTTTCTGCAAGAATATTGTATTTTAATAGTTTTCATTTTACTGTTCATAACATCCTGTAATTCAACAAAATATGTACCTAACGGAGAGAGCCTTTTAAATGAAAATCATATAAATGTAAATAAGGAAGGTGTTAAGAAAAACGATCTTGTGCCATATATTAAACAAAATCCGAATAAACGAATTTTTGGTGCCAGGTTTTACCTGGGATTGTATAATCTTTCCAACATAAATAAAGAAAAATGGCCTCACAACTGGTTAAGAAACATCGGTGAAGAACCTGTTATTTATGACCCTGATGCCATGATCAAAACTAAAGAACAGATGAAGTCGTATGTTGCATCGAAAGGTTATTTTGACGGACGGGTAACAGATACGGTTATAACTGCCGATAGGAAAACAGACGTTTTTTACAATGTCGATTTATTACGTCCCTATACAATCAGAAACCTCACTTATGAGATCGCAGACAGTAATATCAAAAAGCTTTGTTTTTTCGATTCTGTGAACTGTGTTATTGTGAGAGGAAAACCATATGATGTCGATGTTCTGCAGACAGAGCGGACAAGATTTGAGCGATTTATAAGGGATCATGGTTTCTATGGATTTTCAAACGATTATATTTCTTTCAAAGTTGATAGCACGATTGGGAACAGGCAGGTCAATATTAAGTACAGTGTAAGGAATTTTACTAAACTTGATGTAAATAATAATATCAGTTCCGAGCCTTTCGCAGTTTATACTATAAAAAATATTTATATCTATCCGGATTTTGTACCACAGGAAGCTCTGGAAGGTGGAGAGGCATATTTAAACAGTCTGGATACAACTTTCTATAAAGGCTACTATTTTGTTACTTCAAAAAAGAAACATGAAGTAAAATATGATCTGATTCTACAGTCATTATATCTGAAAGCCGGATCAGTATTCAATGTGACGAATACAGAGCAAACACAGTCGCATCTCCTCTCTTTGAAAATATACCGGCTTGTCACTATAACTTATAATGATGCAAAAGAAAATGAGAATCTGCAGGGGATGGAATTGAGGCTCGATTGCAATATTCACCTTACTCTTCTGAGTCAGCAATCTTATAAAATAGAACTTGAAGGAACAAACTCCGGGGGGAACCCGGGTGGCGCTCTAAACCTTATTTATCAGCATAAAAATCTCTTTCATGGAGCAGAACTGTTCAGCACAAAATTGAAAGGAGCTTACTCAGCTTATACTCAACCGAATGCAAGACTATCGAGCATACAGGAATATGGATTGGAGACCAGCTTGCGGCTTCCGGAATTTCTGGTTCCTTTTGTTAAAACAGAAAATTTTATTAAGAAATATAATCCTTCAACTACTTTGTTAGCATCTTATGACTATCAGAGCATGCCATTCTATACAAGGACTATCGCCATTGCCAGCTTTGGTTATAACTGGAAAGCCGGGTTCTATAAGGAACATATTGTGAACCCGGTTCAGTTAAGCCTGGTGAATGTTCCGAAAATAGATTCAGCATATAAAGCATATATAGCTGCATCTTCTTATCAGGTTCATAGTTATGATAATGTATTGATTCTTGGAGGAAGTTATTCATATATATTTAGAAACCAGAAGATTAAGAATTCAAGAGATTACTGGTTTATCAGGGTAAATGCTGAGACAGCCGGCAATTTAATTGGACTGGCTGAAAAGCTTGCAGGCGGAAATAAAATAGATAATACTTATCATATATTGGGGCAGCCATTTGCACAATACGCTAAGACTGATTTAGATTTAAGATACAATTATAAATTTAATGATGTAAGTTCCATTGCATACCGGGGTTTCTTTGGCATTGCTTTACCTTATGGGAACTCGAAAGAAGTACCATTTGAAAAGCAATATTTCGAAGGCGGTGCAAATGATATCAGAGCCTGGCAGTTAAGATCTCTTGGTCCGGGGTCATACGCGGATTCATCCAGGTTATTGAATGAAACAGGAGATATCAAGTTAGAAGCAAATGCAGAATACAGGTATAAACTTTTCTGGATAATCGAGGGTGCAATTTTCCTCGATGCAGGGAATATATGGAGTTTTAAAAACGACCTGGCACGTCCAGGATCGCAATTCCAGTTTAATAAATTCTATAAAGACATTGCTATTGGTACCGGTACGGGATTTAGATTCGATCTTAAATTTGTAATCGCGAGGGTTGACATAGGAATGAAACTGCGCGATCCTTTGCTTCATGATCCAGTTTTTTCGGAAGGATCGCATTGGATATTTCTGAACGGACCTTACAAAAGAAGAGATTTTACCATTGTACTGGGTATCGGATATCCATTCTGAGAATTAAATTCATACATTCTTTCCCGTGTTTCCACGTAATTGTACCCCCTTTCATTTTCCTCTACGGGGGGAAGGTTTTGATACTGAGGTATTTTAGCGAAGGAGCCAGACTGCAGAGGTGGCCTTTTATATCAGGATCACAAAGTTCCGATAGCTATCAGTCTGAATTACATGGTTTTAACTTTGTGTCCTTTGTGCCTTCTTCGCGTGCTTTGTGGTTAAAAAGGACTTTTTCAACAATCCCTTGGGAAGGGGTAAAAAATAATAAAAAACTACTTAAAATATTTCATTTTACTACCTGTTTTTTAAAGAGATTTGTATATATTGCAGAGTCTCATTGCATTTATGTCAAAATGAATTTTAACAGCGAACCAATTAAGGACTGGTTTGGATTTACCCGGAGGGAAAGAAGATCAACTTTTATCATGTTTTTGATCATAATCCTGATAATTGGATTGAGGTATACTATACCTGATAGCCAGATCGCCATTGAAGATATAACAGGCACAATACCAGATACGGAAAATGATTCTAAACTTTCGGGGAAGGATAGTATATCTATTGCCGACGCTATATCAGGTAATCTAATTAATAACGGGAGTAAAGGATCGGCTTACATTAAAAGAGCTTATGGAACTGAAGGGAAGCGTATTCCGTTTGTAAAAAATAAACAAACGCCTCTCTCAAAAGTCAGCAGTTTTCCCAGACAAAAGAACCCACTTATTGAAATAAACCGGAGTGATTCTGCAACACTCATAAAACTCCCAGGAATTGGTCCTGTTTTATCAGCAAGAATTATTAAGTACAGGCGACTTCTTGGAGGGTACGCCAGTATTGACCAGTTAAAAGAAGTTTATGGGTTGCCGGTCGAGACATATGAGCTTATAAAGGATAAAATCTTTGCAGATTCATCAATGATTACAAAAATCAATGTTAATTCAGCCAGTTATAAAGAGCTGTCACATATCCATTATTTTGAAAAATATGAGGTGACTGCAATCTTAAAGTACAGGGAGATTAAAGGCAGAATAAAGTGTATTACTGATTTGACGGAGAATAAATTGATTACTCCGGAAAAGGCTGGGAAAGTTAGACCCTATCTAAGGTTCGATAATTAGTTCTATATACAGTGTATTTCCCCCTTTGAAGGGGGCAAGGGGGATGTAAAACTTACTAAATGACAAAGAATAAAATTATATTTTACAATCCAGATTTAAAAGAAAAGGCCCGTCGTCTTCGAATTAATTGTACTCCTTCTGAAACTTTGCTCTGGTCTAAGATCAGAAGGAAATCATTCGGGTACGAATTTCACAGGCAGGTACCTATAGATGAATATATTGTTGATTTTTTTTGTCATGAACTCAGGTTAGCAATTGAGGTCGATGGAAGCAGTCATATTAATAAATATAAATATGATTTGCGAAGACAGAAGAAACTTGAAAGTTTTGGAGTCAGATTTGTAAGGTTTGAGGATGACGATGTTAAACGGAATGTGAATGATGTTATAAGAGCATTGGGAATAGTTATTTCTGGCCTGGAGAAAAGTAATGATGCACCACACATACCATGACATCCCCCTTGCCCCTTCAAAGGGGGAATTATACTTATTATTATTTGTAATAGTCCTGAAAAACTCGTAATTTTATTGAACTATGACTGGTATGTTAATTCAATTTATATACTTGAAATGTCAAAAATCAGATTGTCGGGATAAATTATTTCCTTAAATGTTTTGAAAAGACTTTTTCTATTTCTAACTTTGCGCCTCGTTTAAAAACTGAAATAGTAATTATGATTATTGTACCATTAAAAGAAGGCGAGAATATTGAAAGAGCTTTAAAGAAGTTCAAAAGAAAATTTGAAAAGACAGGTGTGATCCGCGAATTACGCTCACGTCAGGCTTTCATTAAGCCTTCAGTACGCCGGAGGGAAGAAATCAAGAAGGCAATGTATGTTCAGAAGATGCAGGAAAGCGAAGAGTGATCAACGCTGACGCATCTCATTTTTTAACATCACAGATAAAAGGGTTCCTTCATGAGCCATAAGGAATCGTTCTTACAATATCTGCAAATTGAAAAGCGGTATTCATTACATACTGTCAGATCTTATTTAAACGATCTGGACCAGTTTTACTTATTCCTTTCATCACTTGGACTACCTGAAGACCCTGTTGCAGTTACTTCTCACGATATCAGGGCCTGGATTGTCAGTATGCTCGACAAGAACTATTCTACAACAAGCATTCATAGAAAAATTTCATGTCTCAGGGTATTTTATCGCTATTTAAGGAAAGAGGGGGTTATTAAAAATGATCCTCTGGAAAAGGTTGTTCTGCCAAAAAGAAAAAAGAGTCTCCCTGTTTTCGTTGACGAAGAATCTCTTACGAATCTGCTTGATAATTATAGTTTTGGGAATGGCTTTGCAGGCATTAGAAACCGGACAATTATTGAGCTTCTTTATATGACAGGGATGAGGCGATCGGAGTTAATCGGACTGAGGGATAATGACCTCGATTTGTCTGAGGGCTCTTTGAAAGTGACAGGTAAAAGAAATAAACAACGTATAATTCCATTGGTTCAGCGATTTGTTAAACGATTGGAGGAGTATATTATGGTCAGGAATGACAATGTTGTGACAGAAAAAAATGGTTGGTTTTTTATTACGGATAAGGGAAACAAGTTGTACGATAAATATGTTTATAATACGGTAAATAGTTATCTCGCAATGGTGACCACAATCGAAAAGAAGAGCCCTCATATTTTACGTCATACTTTTGCAACACATATGCTTAACCGGGGCGCAGATCTGAACTCAATAAAAGAATTACTTGGGCACGCAAATCTGTCAGCTACGCAAATCTATACACATAACACCTTTGAAAAACTCAAAAAAGTATATAAACAGGCTCATCCCAGGGCTTAAATATTAATAAAAAAATCAGGAGGTACTACT
>OCZT010000962.1_pt1 | contig 29525 bp, 29 predicted proteins | sample 1539031 | NCBI WGS metagenome assembly OCZT01 (sample SAMEA3539308, study PRJEB22396) | soil metagenome | biome: tundra; feature: field; material: soil | place: USA | collected 2010-05 | depth 0.15 m | reverse complement strand
TTGAGGTCGATCAGCTTGGAATGGTTATTCTTCGCGTTGACGCTCGTGACCAGGCGAGTCAGGAATCAGTTTTTGATGAAAATGCCGTGCGTATGGCAATGCTCGGAGAAAAGCTGCCGGATGAGCAAAAGAAGTTTATGGCAAAGCTCAGACAGGACGCCTATATAAAGATCAATGACGCGTATAGGCCGCTAGTCTCGCCGTTGCTTTTTGCCGACGAGAGAAAAGAGAAGCCCGGAAAGTAGTCTGAAGGATCGCCGTTCTTGCATTTAACCTACATTGCCCCGCGGTCGACGACCGCCCGCTTAACAGTGGAACGGGAAGACGGCCAACTATTACTTTAGTATTTCCTTGATCGCGGAATCGTAGATATCTACCCGCCGCTGCATCCGCTTAACTTCCTGATGGTCCTTGTTATACGTCCGCTGCAGACGGTTCAGGTCCGTTTCAAGTTCCGCCTTTCTAACTATCATCTTTCCAAGCGCAAGCGTTAGTTTTGACGTTTCGGTAGGCCTAACGGCAAATACCCTCTCGAGAGATTTATCCAACGCACTAAGCTCAAAACGCAGGTCGATGATCTTCGGGTTCGCCTCGGTATAGTCCGCCAGAAGAGCTTCGAGATCAGCCTGTATCTCGGTCTTTCGCAAAAGTATCTCGGCATAGGCGGGCGACGAGCGGATGGGGCCGGGATCGCCCTGACTTCCGGTCTGCGCATAGAGAGCAGATGGCAAGAGCAGACACAGCATGCAGAAGGCAATGCGAGGAAACGCTATTTTTCTCATTGATTTGATCAAAGCTGTCCGGCCGACGCCTGTGCCGCCGTCGAAACATTACATGACAGGTATTCGAGGTCGCGATCGCCGTCGGCTTCGACCGCGCCGTCGCCAAAAGTATTGCTCTCAGCCAGCGAATTGAAATAGGTTGTTATGTTATCGAGTATCTCGTCCGCCGAATGCGAATGATAAAGCGTCTGTCGAAACTGGGCGCCCCCGACGAGTCCCTTGGTGAACTGCCCCGCCAGTTGTTTCATCTTACCCAAAGAGACGATCTCAGGCATTTCTTCACGGCACATCGAGAAGAATTCGAGCAAAACCTGCTTTTTCTCCTCGATGTCGGGTTGGTATGGCTCACGACCCTCGATAACGTCCTGAAACTGCCGAAAGATCCATGGGTTTTGCATCGCTCCGCGGCCGATGAGGATGCCGTCTACGCCGGTCTCGCGCCATTGTCTTAGTCCATACTCGATGGTCGTAATATCACCGTTACCGGAGACGGGGATCTTCACGGCCTCTTTCACGGCTTTGATCAGTTCCCAGTTGGCGAGCCCTTTATATCCTTGTTCGCGGGTCCGCCCGTGGACCTGTATGTGCTCGACACCGCATTGCTCGGCCAGCTTCGCGACATCGACCACGTTGATCGAGGATTCCGTGTAACCGGTCCGCAGTTTTAGCGTCAGCGGGACTGTGATCGCCCGCTTGATCTCTTTAAGAATGGTTTCGAGCCGTTCCGGCTCTCTGAGTAGGCCCGACCCGCCACCGTTCTTGACAACCTTTGGTGCCGGGCAACCACAATTGACGTCGACGATGTCGGCACCGACCTCCTGCGCCATTTCGGCGCCTAATGCCATTCGTTCCGGCTGCCCGCCAAAGATCTGCACGGCAAAAGGGCGCTCCTCTTCGTCAAACCGCATCTGCCGTTTCGATTTCGGATTATTGCGCGTCAATCCCTCGACCGAGATAAATTCGGAAACGACCAGACCGACACCGCCTCGCCGCTTTATCAGCCGACGGAAAGTATAGTCGGTCACCCCCGCCATCGGTGAAAGGATAAGCGGCGGGTTGATCTCGATATCTCTGATCTTAAAGCTCTTCATGCAAAAAACCCGTTTAGATGCAAACCGCTGGCGATGCGACACGAGAAAAGAAATTATACCGCGAGCCCTACCTATTTCTGGAAAAGGAACTTAGCGACCCCCCGGGATAACGACAAGAGTGGTCGTCGAAGCGGTCATTATGCGATAGTCCTCAACTACGACAGAGTCGATTTCGCTATTTACATCTCTGGCCGGTAAAAACTTGATCTTCTTTGCGGCCTCGACGCAAGCCTTCGCGAAGCTCTTGCTCGAGTCCGAATAAACGGCAATTTCCGCTATCTGGCCGCTAGCTAGAAACTTAATGACGAGCCGCGCGCTCATATTTGCCGGTGGCCGCGTACCCGGTTGCATAAACAACCGATGGTCCGGATTTGGCTTTTCGAGAACTATAACGGGCCTAACAATAGTGCCAGAGGCGACAGGTATCGCAAATTTAGCTTCCGGTTGATACTGGACAGCGATCTGCTGATCATTTGTCTTGCGGACATACGCGTCCTCGACAGAATGATTCGACGTGAGCGATGCTGCCATGACCGTTTCTTCCGGTAAACTCACCAATGTTTTGCGTTCATACAGCGGCTGGCCCCCAACAAGTATTGAATAGTTGAAACGCCGTATCTCCTCGCGATCTTTGATCGGAGATTTCGCACTTACTGTATAGAAACGATCGCCGGCGGCGAGATAGATCCGCTCCGAGAAACCTCCGCCTTGTATAGATGTCATTTGCCGACCCTTGATTCCGCCGATCTTAAAAGAATTACCTTCTTCCCCCGTGACTGGAAAAATGCGGTCGAGTCGATTTTCGCTATCTAGAGCTTTTACGACCTTCAATTCCATCAACACGCCATTTTGATACGAGATAATCCTAAGAGATTGGCCGTCCGCCAGTTTATGAGCATCGACAAGGTACCCCTTCGGAAATGAGACTGAGACCTCGTTCTTTTCCGATGCGACTCGTGTCCATATTTCGCCGGTAACGTTCTTCGCTTCACCCAAAAGGGTGCACCCGAGAAGAATGACGATTACGCCCAGTGCTTTTATCCTAAAAACTTGCATTTGTAAGGTCGATCTCGTCGATCATAGCAACATACCCGTCCAACAAGTGACGGGCTTCCGCTGATTTTTGTATGCGAAACTCGACAACACCCATCGCCGGTTCGGCTTTGAAAATATCTGATTCGCCGCCGCCAAGTAAATCAGCAGGCGGATCGGGCGGCAGTCCGGGCCTGCTTTCAAAAAATTCAGGTTTGCGTTCGAATAAGACCGCTCCGAACTGATATTGGCGACCGACGAAGCCGATCACTGAAAATCGTCCATTCGAATCCGTTTCCGGTTTCCCAAAACTGACCGATCGATCAAATTTCACATCCCGAAAGCCTATCCATGCACCGACGACGGGCGAACCATCTTCCCACACCACTCTCCCCATTATACGTTTCTGGACGAGGGTTGGTGGAAGGCGAAAAATAAGCCCGCGGATCAATGTGTTCGCTTCGATCTCGAATGTCTTTGCCAAGGACCTCTCGACTACGTTCGGATAAAAATAGGTTTCATACGGCGACAAGTCGGTGGGTTTGTCATCGAAATTTATACTTAGCGTATATTTTCCAGCCGGTACGTCCAGGAAAGAAAATTTACCGCTAAGGCTGCTAACCGCAATAAGGTGACTGTCGTTGATAATATGCTGCGAAGACAACGGAACCAGCTCAAGCTCAGTATAGGCTAATGGCCTGCCATTCGACTTTAACAATTGTCCTTGAACGACAGCGGTTCGCGGGGTTATTTGGGCGGTAACACAAACCGCCATTATGACAATGCCGGCAATTAAAAGTAGCAGGCGCATCCCCGAACTCATATATCGAAAAACGTTCATGGAGAGAAAGCTTTGATTAAGACAACCATTATTGAGTTGCTCTCTTCAGCTCGATCCCGCTTGCCTCAAATGAGACTTCCGTAAAATAACTGCCGCCCCTGCCGCTGCTACTTCCCGGGCTCCCGCTCCTACCGCCGCTACTTCCGTTCGTACACCACCTTTCCATCCATAATCGTCGTCAATACTTTCACATCGCGGATCTTTACCGGATCGATCTTAAAGATATCATCTGAGACGATCACCAGATCGGCGAGTTTGCCAACCTCGATCGTTCCCTTGACGTTCTCCTGGAACTCGGAATAGGCCCCGCCCCAGGTAAAACCTCTCACGGCCTCGTCGACCGAGATCTTTTGCTCGGGTATCCAGCCGTTCGGATTCTTATCATCAAGCGTTCGGCGTGTAACGGCGGCATAGATGCCGAATAACGCATCCATCGATGCGACCGGCGAATCGGAGCCGAATGCCAGTATCGCCCCCGAATCGAGCAGCGTTCGAAAAGCATACGTTCCCTTAAGACGCTTTTCATCGAGTCGCTTCCATGCCCAGCGTCCGTCGTCGATAATGTGCAGCGGCTGCATCGATGCCACGACCTTTAGTTGCCCGAATCGCGGGATGTCCTGTTGTCGCAAATGCTGTGCGTGCTCAATTCGGAAACGGCGATCTCGGATACCGTTCAACTTCTCGGCATTCTCGTAATAATCGAGAATTGTTGCATTGGCGCGATCGCCTATCGCATGTATATAAACCTGCAGCCCATCTTTGTCGGCGTCGACAATGTTTTGCTTCATCGTCGTCGTAACCTCGGCCCGCGGCAAACCTGTCGAATTCGGAGCGTCGAGGTATGGATCAAAAAACCATGCGGTCGTCGAACCCAGGCTGCCATCGGCAAATCCTTTCAAACAGCCGATCCGAAGCATGGCGTTTCCAAAGGCGTAATGCACACCGGTCCGTTCCCAGCGTTTGTAATCGGCGAGCGGTGAGCAGCCGTATATCCGCGTTTTTAACGTTCCGCGTCGCATTAGCTCCTGGTAGACACCGACATCGGTTCCGGCTGACATATCCTGAACGCTTGTTACACCCAGGCTCGCCGCGTGATCTGACGCGGCTTGGGCATTCTCCAGTTTTTGTTCGAAGCTCGCGTCAGGAATCACCTTTTCTATTAACGACATCGCGGCGTCTTTGAACACACCTGTCGGATTGCCGCGTGCGTCGCGCACGATCATCCCGCCGGCAACGTCTTTAGTGTTGCGGTCGACCCCCGCAAGTTTCTTTGCAAGGCTGTTCGCGAGGGCCATATGGCCGTCGAGACGATTTATGAAGACCGGATTATCGGGTGTTGCCGCGTCGATCATAGCCGCCGTCGGCAAGTTGTTCGGTTTCCAATTCTCGTGGTCCCATTGACCTCCAAGCATCCAGCGGCCCTTCGGCATTTTGCCCGCAAAGATCTTAATTCGCGAAACAAATTCCTCGGGCGTTTGGGCGCTCCTTAGATCGACCGACGAGAGCTGGGCGCCGGTTTCCATAAAGTGCACATGCGAATCTTCAAAGCCCGGCAAAACAAGCATGCCCTTGGCGTCAATGGTCCGCGTACTTGGTCCGATCAGCGATTTTGTATCGGCATTGGTGCCGATCGCGATAATGTGACCGTCGAGGAGCGCAATTGATTTGGCCATGGTGCGGGTTGCGTCCATGGTGCGAATGTTCCCATTGATAATGATCAGATCCGCAGCCGCACGCTGCGCAAAAACGTTCGTAATAGGCACCGCACATAGCGCGGCTGCCGCAAATAAAGACAGGATCCTTTTCATAGTGAAAATATATGGTGACAGTGTATTCTGATGGTCGAGGAATTATAGCAATGAACGAGAGGTATATCCAGATTTTGGGCATCGTCCTGGTAGTTGCCGGATCTATCTTTATTGCATTTCTCTATTGGACCGAGCCGCGTTCCCTGGCCGAGGTCTCTACCAAGGGACAGGTCGCCATCGGCACTTACACTATCGACAAGAACGCATTTAATCAGGGCCTTTCTTTGTTTAGGAAGGACGATTTTAGCGATTCACGGGCCGCGTTTGACCGGGCGGACCCTGAAAGACGTGATGCAAATACACAGTTTTACATCTCTTACAGTTATTACCGACAGGGTTGGGGCAGAGTCTATAATGACGACGCTCTTTTCACCGAGGGCCTGAAGGCTATCGACCACGTTATCGCTCTTGATCCGAATTACCGCACCACCGATGAAACGCTTGCGATGAAAACCCCCTCGGAACTTAAGACAGAATTCGAGGAAGGGCTAAAGATAACTCCTTCGGATTTTAATCCAATGCGGCTGACGCGTGAGCGAAAATGATTATCGACCAATTTGTGTGCTTTGTGTGTTTTGATCTTATTGTGTTCTTTGTGTCTGGAAGATCTCTAAACACAAAGATCATATAGGGCAGACACAAAGGTCTCGAAGACCTTTTTGTTAAATGACAGAACGTGCCGTCAAAGGATCTGCGAAAATGATCGTCGAAGAAGAGTCAATCAAAGGGGTGGGGCATGGATCCGAGGCTCTAGACAAAGAGCCGACGAAAGCGTTGATTCAAAAACAACCGGCGGATCAGCGGGCCCGCTCAGTTTTGATCTATATTCTATTGCCGTTGATCTTCCTGTTTGTCACGCTGCTAGGCGGTCTGCGTCTTACGACTCCGGACAACGCGTTCGTTTTCCTCAAACCGCCGCTGATCTGCCTGGTTTTCGCTTCCGTGTTGCTCGTTCTTTTCTTTCGCGCCGGGCTAGTTCGCCTCGACGGATGGTTTTCCGATAGATTTTCGGTACTCAAGAACGTGGCGAATGCAGCTGTTTCGTTAACGCTCTTCTCGGCATCTGCGGAAGTTTTTAATTCCCTGCTTCCCGAAAAGGGGTTGCCATTCTGGGTCATCAGCTTTTGCTTCTTGTGGACCCTGTGGAACAACTTATTTTCGACATTTGATACACAAAAGCTTCTGCGCAGCCTCGGAGCATTGTTTGGTCTTGCTTTTGTTGCCAAATATCTTGTACTTGCGAACCTCACCGTCACCGGAGATGCGAGTTGGCTGCAGCGAATCTGGCAGGATCCCACCAAGGAAGCGTTTACTTGGCTACTCGACCTGCCGCGTTATTCGAATGGAACGGGATACGTCCAGTTTTTCGCCCTTGCCTTCTATTTGATCGGTCTATTTCTTACGCCGCAAAGAACCGATAGCTGAAAAATGACGTCTCTCGTGTGGACTGACCGCGAAAGACCGCTTGTTGCGGGGCGAATCCTGCCAGTTTCGTAACAAGAATGCACATTCTTAGATCAAAAATGCTCATTTCCAGAGTGAATATGTGCATTTTGCGCATAAAAATGTGCGTTTCCAGAGTAGAAATGTGAATTTGGAGAGCGAAAATGTGCGTTCTCGGGGGGAAAATGCACATTTCCGGAGTACAAATGCACATTCCAGGAGCAACAATGTACATTTTGAGAGCAAGAATATACATTTCAGGAAGAAGAATGCGATATCCAGAATCAAAACCGCCGGCTCTGGAACGGAAAACGCACGGCATAAGGGCTTAAAGATGCTTTGTTTGGAGTCGATTAGCCATTATTGCTTTGAGTTCGGTCTATAGCTGTCGGATATGCAGCCGCAGCCGGACGCTTCTCAGGGTTTTTTTACCCGCAAATGATACCAGAATGAAAAATCTTTTCGCTTTATTGATAGGTTTGATCCTGGCGTATGCGGCTGCTTCCCAGTCACCCGCGAAGATCCTCAAACAAGCGGAAAATGCTCTTGGCGGCACACGAGCGTTGCGAGCTGTCCAATCATTTACCGCCACGGGACAGATTCGACGTGTCGGTGACGGGGCAACCGGCAGTTACGTTCTCAATATTTCGAAGCCAAATCTTATCAATGAGAGTTTTGATCTGGGCGGGTTTGAGACCGAAACCGGCTACAACGGGCGATCGTCATGGTCGCGTGACTCACGTGACGGACTGCACACGTTGACCGGACAACAAGGTACGAGCCTGCAATCGAAAGCCTCGTACCTAAACAATCTATGGCTCAACGCAAAGGATGAAAAGCTAAAGATCGTCCCGGCGGGCCATTCTACTATCGACGGAAAAGCCGCGAATGTGATGGTTTTGACCACACAAAAGGGTGTTTCGATCCGGATGTCGTTTGACTCAATGAGCGGCCTTCTGGTTCGGGATGAGATCTCGGCCGGCGATGTCGTTGAGATTACGGATTATGGTGATTATCGTGAAACAGGCGGCTTGAAACAGGCGTTTTTCAGGCGGATGACAGTTGGTCCCGACGCATACGAGGTGCGCCTTGATAGCATAAAAATAAATACGCCGGTAGCGCGATCCGAATTCGACATCCCCAGACTTTCCACTGAAAAGCTTCCCGATATCCCGGCCCTGCTAAGAGAGCTTCAGGCAAACGAGGACAAAGTCGAAGAGATGCTTGACCACTATTCATTTCTTCAGAAAAGCATCAAGCGGGAAATGGGCAAAGACGGGGTCTTGCGTGAGGGTGACTCGGAAACACACCAAATGTCCTTTTACAAGGGCTACCGCATCAGCCGCCTCATCGAGAAAAACGGTCGCCCGCTGAAAGCCGAGGAGCAGGCAAAGGAGGACAACGATGCCGCCAAACAGGTTGATGAGATAGAGAAACGCAACGCAAAGCTGAGAACCCCAGCAGCTGATCAACCTCAGACCGACGACAGATCGCAACCAGCGCGTATATCTGTCGCAGAGGTGCTTCGTGCGTCAAAACTCATTAATCCCCGTCGCGAGCGTTTCAGGGGCCGTGATTGTGTGGTATTTGACTTCGAACCAAATCCGTCATTTGACACGAGCAAAGCCAGGAGCATGCTCAAGTTTTTCGGAAAGACCGCGGGCGTCATTTGGATCGATGAAAAGGACAAGCAGGTCGCCCGGGTCGAAGCCGTTCTTTACGAGAGCATGGGTATCGGTGGGGGCGTATTGGCAAAGCTCAAGAAGGGAGCTTCGTTTACTATCGAGAAACAGCGGTTCAATGATGAGATATGGCTGCCCTCACAGGCCGAAATAAACCTATCCGTCCGTGTCCTCATGGTTAAAGGACTGGACATTAATATGATATTGAAATCGTATGACTACCGCCGGTTTGATACCGAGGTAAAGGATGCCAGGATCAATGAGATCAAGAAACCCTAGTTTTTTTGACAGTAATGCGCCGCGAAGAAAGAAATATCCCGACGATTGACAACGCTTCGGATCACTCGCACAGAGTGTGCCGGAAACAATGCTTCTGATATGATGGGTTCGCTATGCGGATATCGAGGCGATCTATGGGGGACCATCGATGGACGTTTGTCTTTACACTACTGTGTCGTAAGCGGAACCTTCTGTTTTTGGCCCTTCTTCTTTTGATCTGTCCGTTATATATCTTTGGAATTGATTCTGGGACCATAAAGGGGACTGTGCGAGCGGTTGAGCGAGGAACCACAAACGCCCAAGCGACAGTTATCGCCGATGCGAAATTGACCTTGGTCAATAAAGCTACGCCAAATCAGCCGTTAAGCACGGTCAGCGACGCGTCGGGCGAATTTATCTTCGAGAACCTTCCATCCGGCGACTATACCTTAACGGTTGAGGCCAATGGTCTAACTAAAGTCGCAAAGGAGATCAGAGTCGAGCCCGGGGCTTTCCTGGTGATCGATATCGATTTGAATGCAACGGTGAATGAGTCGGTTACGGTCCGTGATGAAGAAGGATTATTAAGCACGTCTGATCCATCGACGTCAAACATCGTGCGAGGTGAAACGCTTAAAGACCAACCCCTTAGGACCGACAGCTTCCAAAACGCAATTCAGTTGACCCCGGGTGCGGTCCGCGACGGTTTTGGCAACAATTATTTAAAAGGTACTCGCACCGGGCAAAGTGGTTTCACCGTTAACGGCGTAGACATAACTGACCCTGTCACTGGAAATCTCGCCTTTGACATCCCGCTGGAAGCGGCAAGCAGCGTACAGATCGAAGAAAATCCGTATTCCGCCAACTTTGGGCGGTTCGCGGGTGGAGTCACAAATCTCCAGACAAAAGGCGGTGGCGATAAATTCAGGATTTCTGCTGCCCGCTTTTTCCCGACTTTACATAACATCTTCTCTGCGAAAATCGATTCGTTCCGGCCGCGAGTAACGTTTAGCGGACCACTAATTGCACACAGACTCTTCTTTTTACAGTCGTTTGAATATCGTTTCTCGCGAGTTTTTGTGCCAAGTCAACCGAAGCCCAATGATAATCAAGTCCTGGAAGGAGTTAATTCCTTTACCCAGATCGATTGGAACATAGATCGAAGTAACGTTCTGAAATTCAACGCCGCGTTCTTTCCGAGTAAACTGAGTAATCTGGGCCTCGATACGTTCAATCCGGCCGAGGCAACGCCGAACTATAAACAGCGGGGAATGCTGTTTTCCGTGTCCGAACAATCAGTCTTTCGGAAAGCTTCGTTCTTGTCGTCGGAGATTAGTTATAAAACGTTCGACATTGATGTCGTTGCTAAATCAAATAGAGAGTTTAACGTTCAGCCAGAAGCTAATAACGGGGGATATTTTGCTGACACTCGCCGCCAAACGGAAAGAATTCAATGGCAGGAAACCTATTATTCACAACCTCTTGCTTTTCACGGCAATCATTCGATAAGAACTGGTTTTGAGTTTTATCACACACGCATCGGTGGACAGCTTAGATATAGTTCCATTTTTATTCGCCGTCTTGATGGTACCCTGGCGCAACGAATAGATTTTACCAATGCCGCACCATTAGATTACAAGTACTGGGAAACCACTGCCTATGTTCAAGACCGGTGGGTTGTCCGTCCAACCTTGACGTTTGATTACGGCTTACGCTTTGATTGGGACGGCATAACGGAGCGACGCAATTTTGCGCCGAGGTTTTCGTTCCTTTCTCAGCCGTTTGGAAACGCCGGAACAATTCTTCGAGGCGGTGTCGGAATATTCTACGACCGGTCTTTGTCATCCGCGGGAGACACGGACCCCGCAACGGGCGAGGAGGTAACAGATCCATTGGCCGAGTTCAGGCGCATTCCGAAACGAATCGTTACGAATTACGCCTCGGATGGCGTGACGGCCATCGATGGTCCTCGCATTTTCTATATGCACATCGACCGCCCGCTACGCACACCTAGAAGCGTTCGATGGAGCGTACAAGTGGATCGTACTATCTCAAAACATTTAACGGCCCGGGTCGGATTTTTGCAGCGATTCACAACAAGCGATTTGCTGGTCGAGCCGTCGATAGGCAACAGCGGTGCGGGACGGCTATTACTAAGTAGTACTGGGCGATCGCACTACTTCGAATTCCAGTCCTTGCTGGTTTTCAACAGCGAGAAACGAATGCAATGGACTGCTTTCTACGTTTTTTCGCAGAGCCGGGGCGACCTTAATACGGCGGACAAATTCCTGGGCGACAATCCTGCGTTCGCCGTTCGTCCGAATGAATACGGCAGGCTGCCCTTTGACACGCCTCACCACTTTCTGTTCTACGGGCAAATTGAGGTTTCCAGGAAGCATAACATTCGTCTCAATCCACTTTTTGAAGCTCGTAGCGGTTTTCCTTTTTCCAAAATAAACGAACGGCTCGATTTTGTAGGTCCCAGGAATGCGGCCGGGCGTTTTCCGATGTATGTATCGCTGGATTTGCAGATTACAAAGGGATTAAAGTTGCCCTTCTTCAGGGACAAACGTGCCCGGGTCGGCGTTGTTTTTATAAATACTACTAATCACTTTAACCCTCGTGACGTGCAGACCAATCTCACCAGTCCTAATTATGGCAAGTTCTACAACAGTTTAGGGCTCTCAACGAAAGCTAAATTTGATATTGATTTTTAAATTAAGTATCGCCGTCAGCTTTTGCACCAAAGAAAAGCAGATGTCTAAACCGGACTCACCAGGAAGAAATTCAACTCCAGGCTAGCTGTGATTCGAAGTCATTGACCAAGGCCTTAGGTTCGTAAGTGGAAATGTCCAAAACCTCAGTTCTTGAGGACAACAGTCACACTTGCCCCGTCGCGGCGGACGCGGATACTGTGACCATTAAATTTATTACCGAAGGTGGTCTTATCGGTTATCGCCTGATCGTTGATCGATTCGATCACGTCGCCTGCCTTCACGCCCGAACGTCCCGCCATTCCCGCAGCGTCGGCAGATTCGACCTTCCAGCCGGATCCGTCGTATGCCGCCTTGATACCCAGTATGGAAAGCAATTCCTTTGCGGTCAGCTGCGGTCCGCTATCTAAACCTTTTGTGCTGATGGGGATGTTTGAGTTTGAGGTAAGACCACGAGGGAGAAGAACCTTACCCGGTCCGACTGCCTCATCGTGCGAGAATCCGGCGGGGCTGTCCGAAAGGTTTTTCGAAGATTTCTTGTCCTTTGGCGCTGCCGACAGAGGGCTATTGCCTTCAGGCTTCTGCACAAGAGCACGTTCGGGCGCCTGTTCGTTCGCCGGTGGAGCAACTTGTTCGTTATTCGTCGTAACGGGCGCGGCCGGAGCGACTGCCGCCGGCTGAGTGACCGCAACATTAGGCGTAACGGTCTTGCCCCCGCGGAGGGCGTTAAGGCCAAAATACGCAACCACCAAAAGCAGTGCCGCCGGCACGAGGTATCGCACCAGCAGCGGCACATTAAAAGCAGACCGCGATATGGGACGACCGCTCTCGATCCGCGACTTTACCCGGAAATTAAAATTTGCGGGAGCTTCGACGCGCTTCAACGCGCCCAGCAGTCGACTTACTTCATTGTCGTCTGCGGCATACGCGCCGTTCTTGTTTGATTCTTCTGTGTTCATCTCTACAAATAATGCTCCAACTTTTCTTTCAGGAGCCCCCGTCCGCGGCTTATCCGCGATTTTGTTGTGCCAAGGCCGAGTTTCATTATCTCGGCGATCTCGTCATAGCTTCTACCCTGGATGTCCCGCAATATAACCGGAATGCGGTACTTTTCGGGCAATGCGGCGATCGCCCGTGCGATCGTTTTGTCGCGTTCGTCGTCAACCAACTCAGCGTCGGGCAGAGCCCTCGTGTCGGGAGGCTGAAACTCGGTCGTGCTGTTATCTTCGCTTTGGAACAAACCCGTCAGCGATAACAACCGTCGCCTTTTGCGCCGCCGTATCTCGCTTATCGCCAAGTTCGTCGCGATCCGGTAGATATATGTCGAAAACGCAAACTGCGTGTGATATCTATCGATCGCAAAATAAACCCGGACAAATGTTTCCTGGGCGAGATCGACCGCCTCTTCGTAGTCGTTCAAAAATCTAAAGAGATAATTGGTGATCGGATTTCGATACCGGTCCATTATCTCGCCGAAAGCAGCCTCGTCGCCGCTTCGCGTCGCCTCTATCAGCGCGTGGTCCGTCAGTTTAGGATCAGGCATGGAGGGTCCCAAATCCTCCATGCCCAAGTTCTCGGTCTTGTCCCGCGCCATACATCCATTCTATTTACAACAGACATTCGGACAAAACCAAAGTCATCCTGTCACTTTAAACACGCCGTCGATGAGAGTTGGTTGCGAAAATGTGGGAGAATCTCGGCGCCTAAAAATTAATCGACCGACTTGACCGTCATAATGAGAAAGATCGTTCCGTTCGTTCCCGGAAGGTTGAGGGTACCGATCAAGGTCGGGACATTCTCGGACAGGCCTACCTTGTCAAGCGTCAACCCGATCGGTTCGTAGTTAAAACTCGGTATGAGCTTACCGGTCTCATCTTTCGCGCCGCCTATGATGACGGGGACGCGAGCTCCGAAGCGAAAGGACTGGGCCTGAAAGCCTTGCTTTCCACTGGCCATCGGCATATTTCTAAAACCGGCTACGCTCCAATCCATGAATGTCTGCGATCCAGGAGCTTGTTCCCTGCCAAAAGCATTTGCGAAGCTTTTGTACTGAAAGGTCCCTCCGTTCGCAATGCGTCCAATGAGGGTGCCCGAGATCCGGTAATTGGTAAATGCGAAGTGGGTCTTTAACTCGCGCGATACGGCCAAGAGATCGGCTGGAATGTCCGAACCGCTGCCGGTCTCGTTCGAGCCGACAACAAGCTGGAGCGTCATATCATAGCTCGGCTCGACCGACTGTGCGTAGATCGCGACGGACGACGTTAGGAGGAGAGATAAAACTAATAACGATTTAAGGGGGGTGCGGAAATAGTTCATATTTTGGGGTTCTCCAAGATTGCAATAAGTGTTATCGCAATCCGTTAAACATTTCAGCACGGCTAAAGTTGCAATTTAATTTACAAAGTAGGATCGAGTCGACAGGCGCGGCAATTGACGTAAAGAACGCCGAAGGAAAATTCTGATCTATCATCTATCCGTTATCATCTATCATCTATTCCGAAAGAATTTTCGGAATAGATGATAGATGAAAGATATGAAAGATGATAGATGAGACATAAAGAATGGCGACGTTTCGCAGGGCCGCGAAATACTGTCCATTATTTTGTGAAGGGAGATCATTGAACATGCCAGACACAAGCACCGGTAAGACTTTCTGAGTACGATCCGCTCTGGCCTGAGATGTTTGAAATCGAGCGCGATATTTTGCAACGGATCTTGTCGCCATGGCTTACCGGACCGATCGAACATATCGGCAGTACAGCTGTTCCGGGTCTGATCGCAAAGCCGGTTGTAGACATCATGGCACCGGTCGAATCGCTTGCAGCATCTCGCGACGCTATTCCCGCCGCCGCCGAGGCTGGTTATCTTTATTTCCCGTACAGACCGAACGAATTGCACTGGTTCTGCAAACCTTCGGACGCTTTCCGGACACATCACCTACACCTCGTCCCAATCGGGAGTCCTCTATGGCATGAGCGCCTTACGTTTCGCGATGTACTTCGAATGTCGCCTATCTTCGCTGCCGAGTACGCCGATCTAAAGCGATCATTGGCCGCAAAGTACGAGTTCGATCGCGAGAGATACACCGACGAGAAAGGTCCGTTTATTGAACGAGTATTAAAAGCTGTTGATGCGGGGACTCTTCCCTTGGCGAATCTGCGATAAAAGCTATAATTGCTGCCGATGCCGAAACCGATCTATATCATCGCCGTCATCGCGGGAATTGCAACCGGCTTGTTGAGCACATTTCCGGTTGAGTTGGGAATGATAGCCAGCTTGAGCTCTTGGGGAGTGGCGGCGATCGTTCTTGGATTGTTCGTCAACGGCCGCCGAACGACCGTCATATCCGGAATTCTCTTCGGCGTATTTCTCTCGATCGCATTTCTCTACTCACGGTTTGGCGGCACGGCCGATAAGCTGTTGGCATATTCCGTGTTTGTGGCCATCATGAGCATCGCCGGCGCGCTCGGCGGGGTCGTCGGTTTGTTTGTGGGGTCAAAACTGAGGACGCTGTTCAAAAGGGTAACCTAAGGGCGAAGAATGCTATTTATCGCTCCTCAGAGAGGGTACGCTGTTATGTATGGGTCGAAACGTTTTGATCCGTCGCGACTTTCCATTTAGCGATAACACGTTCGATATCGCCGGCCACTGACATTCGTGCATCAGATCTGTCGTAACCCATTGACAGAAGTCGATCATAATCCGTTTCTGTATGACGGACGTGAGCGACTACCGCTAGATGGACCGCTTCGTCGCTTGAAGACTTTGCTGCGGCAGAGCGTCCAATGCGGCCGCTGTATTTCTGACATGCATGTTCGGCGATCTTATGTTCCCTCTTTCTCGGACAGCCGGGAAAAAGTTCTCTAACGCGACTCGCAAACCGCTCGATATATTCGCCGTCCTGATACTCTCGCTTTACTGCCGCTAGTTGTCTCCGACGTTCTCTTACATCGCTATCGGCCAAACATTCGTCTTCCGCCCGAACTAAGGCTTGCTCCTCAACCAGTGTTCCTTGTCGCTCATAACGCTTGCGGGCTGTGCTCCATTTAAGAACAACGGCGGAAAGGGTCGAATATTTCCCGGCACGCCTTGTTAACGCTGCGTCACCCGAAGCAAGGAACTCAAGATGATCGAGATCCGCGCAGGAAAGGCACAAAGCGCCTTTGTCGCGACGTAAAGTGATCCATGCTTTGGAACCTAGTTTATTCCCACATTCACCGCAGACTGATTCACGATGAGAGATGAAAACGGTGATCTTTGTCGATGTAGTTGACTCCTCGTGCATGATTCTCGAGGTTATCCACGTGGCCAAATGGAAAGACCAGTGGCAATGTCACATCAGTCCGAAGACCGATGGCTTAATAAGCGCCAAACTATCCGGCGCGGAAGAGGTCCTCGTCGACCTTTTGACCAAAGGTGATGGTCCCGATGTCGGTCTCTTCGACGATCTTGTCGTTCGCCCAAAGTACCGAACGATAGGGAACGAGCGTCCCTTGTGCGTAGTTGTAGTCGTAAAACTTTCGACGGTATTTTATGCCGTCTTCTTCGTACGTGAGCAGCATTACGCGAAAGGTTTTGACGCTTACATAAAACCGCGTCTTGCGTCCCTTCTTGTCGGTGACATCTACGACGTAATAATCGACACCCATCAGCTTTTCGCGCGGGGCGAGTTCGAGCGTCGATCCGTTCTCCTTGTACCGCAGCAATGCTTCGAGGCCATGGACGACCTGGTTCTCGAAACTCTTGGCCGCGTCTTCGCGAGGAGTAAAAATGTTGTTATTGTAAATACCAAAGATCTTGTTATCGTTGTAAATTAGTGCGTAACGCGCGCCCGGAAAATCCTGATCAAGCCTTATCTTTTCGTGATCGAGAGCGTCGGCTCGAATAACAAATCGCTGGTAGCTGGCCTTTAGGACCTTACCATCGGTGCCCGTGACGGTTGTGTCCCCTTTCTCAAACGTCGTTTTGCGGATCTGGTTCAACCTCTCGCGTCCGACCGGAAAGCCATAAAATACGATCGCCGTCTCGGCTACCTGATCGGCCGTCGTGATCTTTATCGGACCTTTAGCCTGGGGTGCCGGCGTCGGCGTAGGTGATGCTTTGATCTTTGGCTGATCATACTGTGCCGCTACGGTCGCGGCGAATACGACCGAAAACAAGCAAGCCAATACTATCGATCTGAGAAATTGGGACATTATTCTTTGGTGCATTTAATAAACCGCAACGCGGATTGTAGCATAATGATGCCGCAATCGGGCACTAACGCCGAATGCAAGCGGTATGAAATTGATGAAGAATCAAACGCAAAAGATGTCTTTTTAACTCCTGTGATCAAAGCTCGGTCGGTAGTAGGGACTTGTGTTCGAACGGCTGCCGTCAGATATTCTCTTAAATGGGTTAAAACCAGACTTATGCTTCACATAGCTCTCATCGAACCCGAAATACCGCCAAACACTGGCAACATCGCACGTCTGTGTGCCGCCACGTTTACCGAGTTACATATAGTCGGTGCGACTGGCTTCAGAATGGACGATCGGACGCTGAAACGCTCGGGTCTGGACTACTGGGCCGAGGTAAGGCTGCACCGCCACGTCATACTTGGCGATCTGTACGAGGCCCTTCCGACCTCGCGATTCCTCTATTTCTCGACAAAAGCCGAACGCTCGTACACGGACTGGACTTACCAGGATGGGGATTGCCTGATATTCGGACGAGAAACGCGTGGACTCCCCGCTGATCTGCTACGCGAGAACTGGGACCGCTGCCTTACCATTCCGATGCCAAACAAAAGGGTCCGCAGCCTTAATTTGGCAACAAGTGTCGGCATTATTCTTTACGAATGTTTACGTCAGATCGGTCTTACCTAAGGTCGATTTAGTGCATCCTTTCACAACCACAAATCGTCTAAATAGTGTCACGAAAGTGTGACTATTTTTAGATAAGGAGAAACTTTCGAGTTATGAAGATGATCAGATCATTCCTCGCAATGAGTGCGGCAATTATAGCTCTTTCACTTGTAAACGTGAACGCTCAAAGTTTTTCCGGCAGTACAACAAGGTCGGGAAAAACTATAGAGCGACAGATTTACAAAAAGATAATTGCATTGCCGAACTATGGTGTATTCGACTACATAACGTTTCAGGTCCAGGGCGATACCGTCGTGCTGAGTGGTAAGGTATATTCTCTCGGCACCAAGAGTCTGGCGCCGAGGGTTGTTAGTGACGTCCCCGGAGTACGCCGCGTCGTAAATAACATTCAGGATCTGCCGGTTGGCGGTTTTGACAATACGATCCGCAGAGACCTGTTGAGGACCTTTTCCAATCACGGTTTAAGTGGATACTTTTGGGAAACAAATCCCGAGGCCCACATAATCGTTGAAAACGGTCACGTAACGTTAGAGGGGCATGTCTACAGCATGGGTGACTACAACTCGATGAACATACTCGCAAGCGGTGTTCCGGGTGTGTTTAGCGTCACGAATCACCTTGTCGTGGGCAAAGACCAGTACCGCTAACTTCGATTAAGGTAATTCTTTGGAAAACGCCGAACCGATTACGGTTCGGCGTTTTAGTATATGCGGATGATACGGCCGTTGATCTTACCTTCAACGCTCCTTAGATAACCATTGACGACTCGGTCCATCGGCACGGGATCAAACCCGGGAAAGATATCGGAATAAACCTCGGCGGAATCCGCGACGACCGTCGGGCAAACGACGTTGACGCGAAGCCCTCGCGGCAATTCCTGCGCGGCGGCAAGAGCAAAGCTATTAACGGCACCATTGACAAGCGAAAGACCGGTCGAACCGATCACCGGATCATCCGACAGGATACCGGTCGTCAGCGTAAACGAGCCATTATCGTTGAGGTACTTTTGGCCGATGCGGACCAAATTGACCTGACCCATCATCTTGCCGCGGATGCCAACGTAAAAGTCATCCTCACTTAGTTCTGAAAAGTTTCCAAAACGCGCCGGGCCGGCGGCGCAGATGATTGAGTCGACAGCGTCAACGGCTTTATACATCTTCTCAATCGATTCCGCGGACGTTATGTCGACCGAAACATCGACCCCCTCGCGGCTTGCCCTTACGATCTTGTGTTTGCCGGCAAATGCGTCGTAGATCCGCTTTCCAATGGTACCGCTCGCGCCGATTAGTATGATCTTCATAGATAGAGCGCATTTTACCTAAATTGCCTTTGCCGGGCCAATCGTTCAGAATAAAGGTTTGCGCCGGAGCGCGGATTTACGACTATGATAGCCACAGATAAGATACGCAACATCGCCATCATCGCCCACGTCGACCACGGGAAAACCACCCTCGTAGACGCAATGCTTAAACAATCGGGCACTTTTCGAGAAAACGAAGCGGTCCAGGACCGTGTCATGGATTCGATGGACCTCGAACGTGAACGCGGGATCACGATCATGGCGAAGAACACGTCCGTTCATTATGGCGACTACAAAATAAACATTGTCGACACACCCGGCCATGCTGATTTTGGTGGCGAGGTCGAACGCGTTCTCACGATGGTCGACGGCATCGTGCTGTTGGTCGACGCCGCCGAGGGATGTCTGCCGCAGACGCGATTCGTTCTCAGGAAAGCTCTCGAGCTAAAGCTTCCGGCGATCGCACTTGTTAATAAGATCGACCGCCAGGACTCGCGTCCCGAGGAGGTCGTAAATGAGATCTATGATCTATTTTTCGATCTTGGCGCGTCCAATGACCAGATCGAGTTCCCGATCCTTTATTCGATCTCGCGCGACGGTGTGGCTAAAAAGGCCCTTGCAGATGAATCGAAGAATCTTAAGCCGTTGTTCGATCAGATCATCGAGACCATTCCGGCACCTCACGCTCTCCGTAAGGATTCGCTTCAGCTGCTTGTTGCCAACATCGATTACAACGCGTTTGTCGGGCGTCTTGCGATCGGGCGTATCTTTTCGGGCGAAATAGCAAAGAACGACGAGGTCGTCATAGCCCGTCGCGACGGTTCAACGGAAAAGAAGCGCGTTAAAGAGCTGTATATATTCGAAGGCCTTGACCGTGCCAATGTGGACGCGGCCGGAACGGGCGAGATAGTCGCTCTCGCCGGTTTTGATGACGTTGAGATCGGCGAAACGATCACCTCCGTCGACAACCCGAAGCCACTGCCGGCGATCGCCATCGACGAGCCGACGATCTCGATGATCTTTGGCGTGAATACATCGCCCTTTGCCGGTACGGAAGGTAAGTTTGTCACTTCACGGCAGCTTAAGGAGCGCCTCGATCGTGAGATCCTCGGCAACGTGGCCCTTCGCGTCGCCGAAACTGAGGCCGCCGAACAATTTAAGGTTTCCGGACGCGGTGAGCTGCAACTTGCGATCCTTATCGAAATGATGCGTCGCGAGAGCTATGAACTGCAGGTCTCAAAACCTGAAGTTATTACCAAAACCGATGCGAAGACAGGAGAAACACTTGAACCGGTCGAGCTGGTTGTCATCGATGTTCCCGAGGAATTTATCGGAGTCGTAACGGAAGCGCTCGGACGCCGCAAGGGCCAGATGACCAGGATGATCAATAACGGCTCGGGACGCGTCAGGCTCGAGTATGAAGTGCCGTCGCGCGGCCTGATCGGATTTCGCGGTGAGTTTCTAACCGAAACCAAGGGTACTGGTCTGCTCAATACACTCTTCTTAAAATTCGACAAATGGCAGGGTGACATGCGGTCGCGTCAAACCGGCTCACTCGTTGCCGATCGCATGGGCGAAACAAATACTTACGCTTTATTCAATCTGCAGGAACGCGGCATGCTGTTTGTGAAGCCGCAGATCAAGGTTTATGAGGGGATGATCATCGGCGAAAATGCCCGCTCGGTCGACCTCGACGTCAACGCAATAAAAGAAAAGAAGCTGACCAACATGCGAACGACGAGTGCCGACGAAGCAATGCGGCTGGTGCCCGTCCGCGAGATGTCGTTGGAACGCGCGCTCGAATTTATTGCCGACGACGAGTTGATCGAAGTGACCCCAAAATCAATTCGCCTACGCAAACGAGTGCTGAAGGCGAATGAACGACCGAAGAAATAAATGCGGAGCTGCCGCAATGCACGGCGGTGAGGGTCGGCCTCGCCGGTAGATGTATTCTTCACGGTTTAGTGGCTACGCAACCGACCGGCGGCGTAGCCGCCGTTCACGTTTTTGTGCAATTGGACGTCGAGGCAAGCCTCGCCGCAATGCTTGTCTTTTCGCACTTTCTCGCTTCGCTTAATAACCTTTTCGTTTGGGTTTTGGGCGACAGCCAAGACACTAAATGACGATAGAAAGACGGCGGTTAACAGTATAGTGACGAAAGTATATTACATTTATCCTCCAGCCCCCTGGAGGGTATAGTATTCCTTTTTTTTCGAAGGTCATTCCCGGTACTGGTTATCGTTAACGATAATTAGAGCTTAGACCCTCATTGGGATGAGCTGTTAAACCGCGAGGTGAAGAACCATTCGAGCGATTCGGCAAGCTCGGGACGCTCGTGATTTGGAAAGGTAAGCTTAAATAAAGCCGTTCCGTGGCCGCCGTTCGGATATATCAACATGCCGTACATACCGTTGTTGTTAATTGCCGCCAGGTTCCGCACGGCATCCGCCGATTCCTTGTCGTCTTCGGCGGCGATCAGGAACATCGGGCGTTTTCCAAACTTTTCGGCCGCCGGCTCGGTCTGCATATTTCCAAAATAATTGAGCCCGGGCGAAAGTAGGGCAAGGGCCGCCACGCGCGGATTGTCGGCTCCATAGATAAGCGCCAGGCTGCTGCCGTAAGACGCCCCGACGATGCCGATATGATTAGGATCTACGTTTTTTTGTTTGGTTAGATAATCGAATGCGGCTCCGACGTCGCCGAGCATTGCTTTAACATCGGTGTCCGTTCGTCCCGCCGTAACGGTTTTGCCATCGCTCGCCCTTGTCGATTCGCCAAAGCCGCGGCCGTCGATCGAGAGGACATTAAACCCCTTCGCCTGCATCTGTTTTGCAAAATCGTCGAACGAATGGCGATCGCTTTGCCACTGGTGGAGCATTAATAACGCCGGTGAATTGGGTTTTGCGGAATCGAAGAAGCTCCCAACAAGGTTAACCCCGTCCGGAGATGCGATATTAACGGTTGATGCTGTCGCGGTGGCTGATGATGTTGCCGGTGTCTGTGCAGAAGGCCGATTGGCGTTTCCGTCTGCCAGTTGAGTTCGGTTTGAGCAGCTCGCAAAACCAAACAATAAGACGGAAATGAGAAAAATTGCTTTCATGACTCCACTATAACCAATCGACAAACTCGTCAATACTGATCTCAATTTTAGATAAGATCGCTTTCAGCGTTCCGATCCTGATCGATCTGTGATACGGAATAACGGTACGCAACTCACCTTTGACCATCACGTAATGACTTCCCGAAACACGGCTAACGCGAAATCCGTTCTTCTTGAGCGCGGCAATTACCTTCTTTGCGGATACGTCACGCGGCAATTTTGTCGTTGTCGATTCGGACCCTGACAGGCATCGTTATCTTGTCGTGAGGAATAGGCTCACCGTCGGCAATGAGACTTTCGACATAGACCTGTATGGCGTCATGTGCCATCTCGTATGCTTCGTCGAGTGTGTCACCTTCAGTGACAAGGCCCGGAAGCGCCGGGCAAGTAACAAGATAACCGTCGGGTTCGTTTGGTTCAACGAGAACGGTAAAACTATATTCACCTACTTGGAACGGAACATTTTGCATATCTCTATTTACGCATTCTCTCGCGGATCGACCGTGGAGAGCAATCATTTATTCCTGATACTCAACCTCTCAAGCGAATACGTCAATTACCTTTTGCACCGCATCGGCAAGTTTATCTACCTCTTCACGGGTATTGTAAAACGCAAAACTCGCGCGGGCGGTAGCCGGCACATCGAAAAATTGCATTACAGGCTGTGCGCAATGGTGACCGGCACGCACGGCGATCCCTTCCTGGTCGAGGATCGTTCCGATATCGTGCGGATGTATACCTTCGATCGTAAATGAAAGCACCGACGCTTTTGCGGCGGCTGTGCCGATGATCCTGACGCCGGGAATATCCGCCAACCGCTCAGTGGCATAGGTCAGCAGCTCATGTTCATAAGCGGCGGCCGCGACAAAGTCGATCGAATTAATGTAATCGACCGCGGCACCGAGACCGATCCCCGCGGCGATAGCCGGCGTCCCGGCTTCGAACTTTTCCGGTATCGGCGCATATGTTGACTTTTCAAACGTCACGCTGCGTATCATCCCACCGCCCGTTTGGTACGGCGGCATCTGATCGAGCCATTCGCGTTTGCCGAAAAGGATGCCACTGCCGGTGGGTGCAAACATCTTGTGACCGGAAAAGGCAAAGAAATCACAATCGAGGTCCTGCACATCGACAGGGAAATGCGGCACGCTCTGCGCGGCATCCACCAGAACGGGCACGCCGAACTTGTGAGCGGTCGCGATCATTTCCTTGACCGGGTTGATGGTACCGAGCGAGTTCGATACATGTGCGACCGCGACCATGCGCGTGCGTTCATTTAGCAGGTTCTCGTATTCATCGATTATTAGCTCGCCACGCTCATTCATGGGGATCACGCGTATCTTTGCCCCGCGTTCCTCGGCCACTACCTGCCAGGGAAGAATATTCGAATGATGTTCCATCGCGGAGATCAGTATCTCGTCACCTTCGCCTATAAACTTTCGTCCATAGGAATACGCGACCAGATTCACGCCCTCGGTTGTGCCGCGGACAAAGATGCACTCGTTTGATTCGCGGGCATTTATAAATCTCTTGACCTTTTCGCGGGCGGCTTCATAAGCGGTGGTCGCGTGCTGCGACAGGTAATGGACGCCGCGATGAATGTTCGAGTGTTCCTCGGCCAGGTATCTTGAACCGCGGTCGATAACGACCTGCGGCACTTGCGACGAAGCGCTGTTGTCGAGATAGACGAGCGGCTTGTCGTTGACCGTCTGCGACAGTACCGGAAAGTCCTTCCTGATCTTTTCTACATCCCAATTACTCATTTTCTTTGCTGCTTCCATCTAGTCCCCAAGCTTCGTGTTTAGCCGGTTCAGGACCGCTTCGTCCAAAGTCTTCTTTATATCTTCAATGCGGACCTTATTAATTATCTCCTCGGCAAATCCATACGTCAGCAGGTTTCTCGCAAGGTTTTCCGGAAGACCGCGTGTGAGCAAATAAAACAGCTCTTCTTCTTCAAGTTGGCCCACGGTTGCCCCATGCGAGCATTTTACATCGTCATTAAATATCTCGAGCTGCGGCTTGGTATCGACACGGGCGTCGTTTGATAGCAGCAGGTTCTTATTCGATTGGTTAGCGTCGGTGCCATGGGCGTTTGCGCGAACAAAGACCTTGCCGTTGAATACGCCCCGCGAATGATCGTTGAGCACGCCGCGATAGTTTTGGTGCGAGGTGCAGTTCGGGACCAAATGATCGATCACCGAATGCGTGTCGCTATGCTGTGTGCCGTCGAGCATATAGAGGCCGTCCACCCAAGCCTCGCCGCCCTCGTCGGCGAAGCGAAGTTCGATATCGTGCCGCGCCAGCGCGCCGCCGAGATTGATGTTGGTTGCGTCGTATGTGCTGCCGCGGCCAAGCTCAACCTCTGTGACGCCGATGTGAAACGCTTCCGTCGATTCTCGCTGCACGCGATAATGGGTCAAATTAGCATTGTCCTCGACAAGGATCTGAATCGCTGCGTTTGTAAAACCCTTGCCCGGCGAGGTGTATGTTTCGACCAACGTCGCCTTACTGCCAGCCTCAGCGATAACCAGGACGTGCGGAAAGATAGCGGTTTCGTTTTCAGCCGCAAACGAGATCTCGATCGGATCCACCGTCGCGGTTTCCTTTGGCACGCGGATGACATGAAACTCGCCGAATGCGAGATTCAACGCCGCAAACCCGCTGCGGCGCATATTGAATGACGACAGAACACGTTCCGACCGCTCATTGACGGGTAAGAAGTCGGAATCGCCGCGGGCCACGCGCCAATCTTCCTTCGCAAGCTGAGCAACCGAGGTATATTTCCAGTCCTCGATCTTGACCGTTGGATAACCGATCTCCTCGAAAACCGAAAACGCCTCTTCGCGCAGACGCCGCAAGCGCGGATCGCCTTCACTATTTATAAATTCTCTGAATTGGTCCGTATACTGTGTTTCGGTTACGGCACTCGATGAAACCATTTGCTTTAAGATACCTTTATTAAACTAAACTTACCGTCCGACTTGATCGTCGTGGCCGGATCAAGAAGAAGCTCCTTCGCCATCTTTAACTTTGCCTCGTTTTCGGCCCTCGGCTTTTTGTCGTCGACCAGTGTCGATTGTTTGTAGTCAAACAAGAAGTCGTGCCGGACCAAAACATATTTCACGCCCATCGCGGCGGTTTTACTCCGCAATTCCTGTACATTTTTCGAATCCCAAACCAGGTTGTGAAGCGTCCAATCCTCGAAAAGATAATCAGAGAATACGGGCCGCTCGATGTTGTACGTGTCTCGCCGCGTATTTATTAGCCAAACCCGTTCATGTACATCCGTCTCCGTGTTGAGGTACTGGTAGTACGGATAATAGTCGAGATTACGTGTCAAATATCGTTCCCTTGTTTCGCCCCCCAGCGCGACCCGAAGCGGTGCCTTTTGCATGAACCATGCGGCGGTTGTCAAGATGCCCGCAATTGCGGCCGCGACAAATGAATATTGCCAAACAACACGCAGCGATTCCCTACCTTTAGAGATCGTCTCGGCAGCCGCCGCGGTCGCTAAAGCAAGCACCGGCAATATGGGCATCAGGTAACGAAGCTGCTGGCTCGAAAATAACCAGAAAAGAAACATGATCGCGGCCACGCCGGTGCCGATCTTTACATCGACAGGCAGATCAAATTTCCAAAGGCCCCAGACAACGATCGGCAGGCCGATGAGAAACGCGACGCCAAGGACACCATCAAAGTATTTCGCGTCCTCGGGTTGAGCTATCACTGAGATGTTGACGGGGGCGAGCAGATAATCGGTCACCGTTTTCTGGTCGCCGCCATACTGCGAATTCATTGCCTGGAAAAGGTTTGAGCGGCCGACATCCCAACCGTTTGCCTCACCCTTCCAGATGCTCATGTAAAACGGAAAGAGCGGGCTGCCCGTCGCCTCCCACGTTCGCAGGTACCACGGGGACGCAATAACGCATGCAAGAAGCAAAGCTCCAAATCCGACGCCCAGGAGCTTCCCGGTTTTACCCGGATCATCCTTTGTATCTCGTGCTCGAAGCAATATCACAAGCGCCAACGCGGCGAATACAAAAAGAGCGGTCAACTTTACCGCCAGAGCCGCACCTAAAAAGATCGCAAGGTATATGGCCCAGGCATTTTCGTTTGTTTTCCACCACTGCGCCGCCGAATAAATCGCAAGCGTGATGTAAACCGCGAGGGCGATATCGATATAACCGCTCGATGCGACGTAAAACGCCGTCGGGACCGTTCCGACAATTGCTGTCGCTATCAGACTCCACACGCGACCGGTCCCTAACTCACGCGACCAGCCGTAAACGATCATCAGCAGCAGCGGGAAGAACAAAAACAGTGTCGCCCCAGCCGCAGTCTCGGCAGCTCGGCTGCTCATAACGCTTCCGAGGAGCATCGCCCAAACCGTATGCATCTCGGTACCAAGCGAGAGATAGCTGGCGAGATTGCCGTCGATGAATGCGTTACTGCCCTGTGCGATAAATGCTTTCGGCAGCGCAAAGTGATAAAGCAGCGTGTCCTTGGCGGTCGGCGGCGCAAGCGAAGCGATCAACGCCAGGAGGGGCGGAACGGCAATGACGACGAGAAGGGCATTTTCAAAGATCGAACGTTTGTCGGGACCGTCTATTTTTTCGCCGTTGCCTCTCAGTTTCCAAAAACCCATAACTGCGAGAGCGATACCGACCAAAACCGCGGCTACGGCAATAGGTCTCGAATACAGTCCGATAATATGGATGTAAAACCAGATGAATGACAAGAAACCGGCACCGGTTCCATTACCGTTGCGATAGTTCGCCCCAAGTCCAAGGAAGAACCAGATCAAAGACCAAAGACCTGCACCGATCGCCGATACAAATGCAATCTCAAGTAACTTCGAGCGACGGCCGCTCGTTTTTAGAAATCGCGTAACAATACTGCCCAGGCCAAACCATGAGATCCCGATCAAACCCGCGGCAACAATGCCGACCACGCTATCGCGAAACCCTTCTAAACCAAACAAAGGTCCGCCGCCTAGGTTTCCAAACAGCTCTGGCAGGCGGCCGACGTCGCTGCCGCGATAGTAAAGAAATGCGGCAATCGCCGCTGCCGCGAAAACGGCGAACATAATAGTCGCCGTCGAGTTTTGTTTGTTGATCCGTTCAGCCATCGGCGTCTCTAACGCGTTCCGGCCGCTCCCTTGACCCAGTCGTAGCCCTTCTCTTCCAGTTCGAGTGCCAGCTCCTTGCCGCCCTCTTTTACGATCCGGCCGCCGGCAAGTACGTGAACCATGTCCGGCACGATAAAATTGAGCAGCCGCTGGTAATGCGTCACCAGGATGATGGCGTTCTCAGGACCGCGGAGTACATTTACGCCCTCGGCAACTATCCGCAAGGCATCGATATCAAGACCAGAGTCGGTTTCGTCCAATATCGCCAGCTTTGGCTGCAGCACGGCCATCTGCAGGATCTCGTTGCGTTTCTTTTCTCCGCCCGAGAAACCTTCGTTGACCGATCGCTTGAAGAATTCGGGGCTCATGTCAACGATCTTCGCCTTTTCTTTTAGGTAATCGTTGAATTCGAGCGGATCGAGCTCTTCCTGCCCGAGGTGCTTCATCTTTTCGTTATAGGCGAGCCGCAAAAACTGCGAATTCGACACTCCGGGCACCTCAACGGGGTACTGAAACGCCATAAACACGCCCTCGCGGGCGCGCTCGTCAGGTTCGAGCGCGAGAAGGTTCTTTCCTTCGTAGAGCACCTCGCCCGAGATAACCTCGTATGACGGGTGTCCCGCTACGACTTTCGACAACGTCGATTTGCCGGAACCGTTTGGCCCCATGATCGCATGGACCTCGCCCTTGCGGACTTGCAGGTTCAGGCCCTTCAGGATCTCTTTGCCGTCGATTCCGGCGTGCAGGTCTTTGACTTCTAATAACATGATCTCTTAATTAATCGTCTTCTCCATTTCTATGCCGCCGGTCCCAAAAAATTCCTCGGGCGGTGTATCTCTTACCTTTCGAAATCCGTTTCTTTCATACAACAGTCTCGCACCGGCGAGAATGAACGTCGTATACAAGTATAATCTAGTAAATTCATGCACCCGGGCGTATCCTTCAAGCGTTTCCAGTAGACTCTGCCCGATACTTCGCCCTCGGGCCTCAGGTTTTACCACCATGCTTCGAATATAGAACCGGTCAGGTTCGGGCAAGCCCGATACAGTACCGATTATCAAGTCACCGTCCATGGCAACCCAGATCGGACCCTCACTAAATCGCTCGCGGATCACATCGGCGGGCGGTGTCGTATATTCAAACGCGCCCTTGGTATAACGTGACCGAACCGACAAAAACGCTTCAAGCAAGAGTGCCGAGATCGCCTCTGCATCGTCAGCCGTCGCCCTTCGGATCTTCATACCTACAGGGCGTTAGACCACCGCTGCCGCCGTGACGGGTGCATAAAGCCTTTTGAGCTCGTCGGCATCGTCAAAGAAAAGACCCTCGCCGACCGGCTGGATAGATCTCAATACAAGGTCACGCCACTCGGGGCCCGCTAATTTCTCGATCACCCAGCCGATCAGATACTGCTGGGCCAAACATCCGCCGGCCGTTGCGATGTTGCCGTGAGCGACAAAAGGCTTTTCGACAACCTCGACGCCGAGCTCTTCCAGAGCAGGCTTTGACGTCGGGTAGGTCGTTGCCGTGATCCCATCCAAAAGCCCGAGTTTGCCGAGGATCAAACTGCCCGAGCAGATCGAACCAATAAGCTGTCTCTCGGGGTCGAGGTCAAAACGGCGGAGCCACGCGTCATCGACGATCCGATCGCGTGTCCCCTGGCCGCTAACGAACAGCACCGCGTCAGACCAATCGGCTTCATCGATCCGGCCGTGAGTCGCGATCGAGATACCGGTTGTTGAAACGTGCGTTGCTCTTTCACCCAGGATACGGACCGACCAGTCCTCAACTCGAACGCGGTTAAGAAGGTCCCACATCAGAAACAAGTCGATGTCGGTAAATTTATCAAAGATCACTATTGAAGTTCTCATTACACGTTGGCAGCGGCGTCGCTGTATGCCTCCTCTATAAATATCTCGCCCCGCAAGTAAAGTACGGCGTTACCGCCGATCTTGACGCGGTCGCCCAGAAGTTCGCAGAACAACTCGCCGCCTCGGGCTGAAAGCTGGCGGGCATATAGCTCGGTCTTGCCAAGCTTTTCCGCCCAATAAGGTATCAGCGTGCAATGTGCCGAGCCGGTTACAGGGTCCTCATTGACACCGACCTCGGGGGCAAAGAATCTCGACACAAAATCGCTTTCTTTGCCTTTTGCAGTAACGATGACCGCGTGTGTCTTGATCTTTGCCAGCGCATTAAAATCGGGGTCGATCGCGAGGATATCATCTTCCGTGTCGTAGACCAACAGGTAGTCGCGCGCCCTGAGTATCTCGCGCGGCTGCCGTCCGATCGCTTCGATCAGACGCGTCGGCGCCTCCGAAATCGTCGCGGGTCGTGCGGGGAAATCGAGCACCAACCGGTCGCCTTCGCGGGCAACGGTCAATTCACCGCTCTTTGTGTGAAATCTCAAGACGTCCGTCGTCTCGCCGAGCACCTCATACAACACATGTGCCGACGCTAATGTCGCATGGCCGCAGAGATC
>OCZT010000961.1_pt1 | contig 29530 bp, 22 predicted proteins | sample 1539031 | NCBI WGS metagenome assembly OCZT01 (sample SAMEA3539308, study PRJEB22396) | soil metagenome | biome: tundra; feature: field; material: soil | place: USA | collected 2010-05 | depth 0.15 m | reverse complement strand
GCAAAGGCCGACAAAGTAAATATACGTCTGCGGATACATTCCGGTTCGGCATTTGATCCGCAAAGCAAAGAGGGCGTCATGCAGCTCTTATCGGACGACTTCTTTCCGAATCCGACTACCCGTGAATATTTTGCCGAGGACCTCGGCGGCAGCCTCGAAGTTGTAACAAATTACGACTATATCCAGATCAACGCATCGTCAAAGCCCGAGGGGTTTTTGCAAATGCTCGAGACGATCGCGACGGCGGTCTCTAACCCTGCGATCGACAAGGAAACGACCGCGAAATTGCGCACGGCATTGCTCACCCGGGTAAAGGCGCTCGAATCCGACCCCTCGTATGTCGCGGACAACGCGGTCGCGAAACGACTCTTCGGTACGTTTCCGTACGGACGACCGCAATTAGGGACGTCTGAATCGATCCAGAAGATAGATTTCGCCGATCTGCTCGATGCCAAACGGCGTTTTCTGACGGCCGACAACGCGACAATAGCGATAACAGGCAATTTTGATAAGGACCAGGCTTACCGTGCCGTCCGAAGGTATTTCGGCCCGTGGCTGAAGTCCGATAAGAAGGTACCGTCGACGTTTAAGCTGCCGGATGACCCGCCGTCGGGCCAACTCACTATTCCATCGCCAGCGGCAAATGTCTCGGCGCTAAGATTTGCAATTCGAGGAAGCGCGCGGGGTGCTAAAGATTTTGCCGCCTCAAAGGTCGTCGCGACTATCCTTGAGCAACGGATCAAGAATATGGTCGGCCAGCCGTCCAAAGTTGTTGTTGATGATGAAGCGTACTTACTTCCGGGGATCATAAAGATAGGACTTGGCGGTATAACTCCCCCTCCGAATTACAATGGCGACAAAGTAGCTATGTACGACGTAATTGCCAAGCCGCGCTCGAGTCCGATTACCCAAAGCGAATTTGATGCTGCTCGCTCCTTAAATGCCGCGGCTTGGAGAGCACGCCCAATGGAACAATTTTGGCTCGATGCGGATACATATAAGATCAAATCAGTCGATGCAGATGCGGCGATTTTTGATAAGCTGACGCTGGCGGACTCTCAGGCATTCCTCGAAAAGATCCAGAAATTGTCGGTGGCGATGGTATTGTTGAATGGTTCGCCAGCAATCTAAATGATGCCGATAACCCACGATGCCAAAGAAGTGGCCCACTCTGAAGCCGTCAAGGCGATGTTTTCGGGCATCGCCGGGCGCTATGACCTGTTAAATCATCTTCTCTCGCTAAATATCGATAAAAGCTGGCGCCGAAAGGTAAGAGTACGCCTGGCGGACATCCTGGAGAACAAAAACGCGCTCGTCCTCGATGTCGCATGCGGTACCGGCGATCTCGCAATCGAGTTGCAACGGGGTGCTGTGGCGAAGGTGATCGGGACCGATTTTTGCCGGCCGATGCTCGAGATAGCGCAGCAAAAGAACGGCACCGGCGTTGGTTATATCCCGTATATTGAAGGCGATGCGATGGTGCTTCCGTTTGCTGACGACAGCTTCGATGCTGTCACGATCGCCTTTGGCCTCCGAAACCTCCCAAATTACCCATCGGGGCTCAAAGAACTGCGCCGCGTTCTTAAACCAGCCGGAAGACTCGCGATACTCGAATGCTCGAGCCCTTCCCTTCCCGGATTTCGTGAGATCTATAAGCTCTACTTCGAGCGGATCCTGCCGCACATCGGAGGTGTGATCAGCGGCAACCGCGGCGCCTATACGTACCTGCCAAACAGCGTCTCAAAATTTCCCGATAAGAAAACGCTTGCCGCGATGATGGGTGAAGCGGGTTTCAAAGACGTGTCATTCCAAAGCCTCACCGGTGGCACGGCTGCGATCCATGTCGGAAGTAAGCGTTAGAACGATGCACGTCTTGCTTCGTGAAGCTGTTTTAGAGGGTTTCCCGCATTTTCGTGGTTTCCGATAGGATAACAACGAAAACACAGCAAATCACTAATGTAAATAGGTATGTGCTCTGCTTAATCGGTTCTACGGAACAGGCCGCTCCTAACGGAGCTCAACCGACCGTTCTTTTGTCCTATTCTACAGACAGGCCGCCACTACGGGGCTTAGAATTCAACAGAAATCACCAGCAGAAATCCGATCGTGTCGTCGTTCCGCACTACGGGGCTTAGAACCAAGTTTCTGACATTCCAGCTCCGGTAGGAGCGGAAGAAACACAAGTCAAATTATCAAGCTCCAGGCGGGCGTCCTGTTTCGTGCGGGCCCATTATTCGATGATCGGCAAATTAGACGCCGTAGCAACTTTCGAAATCGTCGCCCCACTCTTTAGGACCACCTCAGACCATTATTCTCACAAAATGGGCCCACTTTCTCATAACATGGGCCCACTTTCTCATAACATGGGCCCAAGTTGCGACATTATGGGCCCAAGTTGCGACATTATTGGCCCGTTTTGTCAGATTATGGGCCCAACCTATCAAATAATCAGCGGACCTATTTATCGACTTCGGACTTGCGACCTGGGACTGGGGCCATCCGAATCCATATCGACAAATACTTGTTAGTCCCCGTTCGAACGGACCCATCCGCCGTGCTGGTTGAATATGCGGCGGCATAAATTATAAAATTTGCCCACGCTCGCACGCGATGAAATACCGTCTATTCAACTTTCTGCGACACCTGGCCTTAATGCTGCTCGTTATCTGGACGGTTGTGTCGGCTGTAACGTTTCTTATCGAGATCGTACCTGGCGATCCGGCGACGGTTATATTAGGCGAGACCGCGACACAGGAACAAATAGAGAATTTCCGGATAAAACATGGGCTCGACCGGCCGGCTTTCTTCTTTTCATACAACGGTACAGACGGATTCGTCTGGAATGGAAATGAAAACCGCTATGCGGACTATTGGATAGGTTTGCTGCATGGCGATCTGGGCGATTCGTTCCGGACCGACCGGCCGGTACGGGACATGATCTTTGAGCGTTACCCGGCGACGATCAAATTGGCGATCGCGGCGATGCTGGTTGCGATCGGTATTGCCCTGCCGCTCGGCGTTTTGGCTGGTTCGCGTAAGAATTCACTGATCGACAACCTTGCATCATTTTTTGCTTTGCTCGGTATATCGCTCCCGACCTTTGTTATCGGTCCTTTCCTGGTCTATATCTTTGCCGTCAAGCTCGGTTGGTTCTCACCGACCGGCAGCTATTATCCTGAGGATATCGTTTTGCCGGCCGTGACGCTCGGGGCCGCACTCTCGGCGATCCTGACGCGGATGATACGCTCGAGTGTGATCGAGGAGCTGGGTGAAGACTATGTACGAACAGCGCGTGCAAAAGGCCTGAGCGAGCGAAAGGTCCTATTCAAGCACGTTCTCAAGAACGGTTTGATCCCGGTGGTGACCATTCTTGGGCTTCAGCTCGGTGTACTTCTTGCCGGAGCTATAATTACCGAAAAGATCTTTAGCTGGCAGGGGTTAGGACTGCTCCTGCTCGAGGACGGCATTGGCAAACGCGATTATCGCCTGGTGCAGGGCTGTGTATTGGTCATCAGCATCACGTACATCGTCGCGAATTCGTTGACGGATCTTGTTTACCGAAAACTTGATCCCCGGATCCGGCTATCGTAAATGAGCAGACTTGGATATATCGGCATCTTTATCGCGCTCGTCTTTATCCTGGCGGCGATCTTCGCACCGTTTATCGCGACCCATGACGTGACGGCACAAAACCTTGCGCTGCGTTATATATCGCCATCGGCGGACCATTGGTTCGGGACCGACGGACTTGGCCGTGATGTCTTTTCGCGCGTCGTTTTCGGGGCCCGGATATCGCTCGAGGTCGGTATCAGCGTGGTCGTCGTCTCATCGATTATTGGAGTGCTTATCGGAGCGATCGCCGGCTTTTACGGCGGTATCGTCGATAAATTCCTTTCGGGCTACGTTTTTAATGTTTTCATGGCTTTTCCCGGGCTCTTGCTGGCGATCGCATTGGTTGCCTTCCTCGGTGCGGGCCAGGGCAAGTTGATCACGGCACTATGCGTCATCGGCTGGGTCGGATACGCAAGGGTGATGCGGGGACAGGTTCTAAAGGTCCGCGAATATGATTACGTGCTGGCTGCCCGTGCGCTTGGTGCGAGCAATGGGAGGATTCTCTTTACGCATATTCTGCCAAATGCAATTCAACCGCTGATAGTCCAGTCTTCGCTCGGTATGGCCGGGGCCGTACTCTCGGAGGCATCTCTTTCCTTCCTCGGTTTGGGCATTCCACCACCCGCACCGAGTTGGGGAACCATGATCGAAGAAGGTCGGCAGTTCTTTGCTCAATCGCCGCATGTATTACTATTTCCCGGGCTCGCCATTGCCCTCACGGTACTTGCGTTCAATTTTATCGGCGATGGTCTTCGAGAATATCTCGACCCAAAACAGCGAGGCAGATGAACGAGATGCGAACATTTCCACTAGGCGATTCGGCCGTCACGGTCGAGTTTGGCCGCGTCATTTCAAAAGATCTCAACGAAAGGGCGATCGCATTGGCCGATCATTTTCAAGCGCAGCCATTTCCCGGCTTCATTGAGGCAGTCCCGGCCTATGCTTCGACGACACTGTTCTTCGACATTCCGACGGTCAAGCGAAACTTTCCCGGCTTCGCTAGCGCTTACGACGCGGTTAACAATCTGATCGCCAAAGCAACGCGTAAGTTTGTAACGTCTGCGAAGCCCACCTCATTAAATGTCATTGAGATACCTGTGCATTTTGATATCGGATCGGCACTCGACCTTGAGTTCGTAGCGTCGCACAATGGACTCGAGCCAAACGAGGTCGTCGAAGAATTTACCTCGCGAACCTATCGTGTATTCATGCTTGGTTTTTTGCCGGGCTTTACTTATATGGGCGAAGTCGATGACAGTATCTCCACACCTCGCAAAGAGACACCGCGGACGATTGTACCAAAGGGAAGCGTCGGTATTGCCGGTAAGCAGACTGGAATATATTCGCTGGCCTCACCCGGCGGATGGCAGATAATTGGACGCACCCATACCGAGCTTTTTACACCAAAGGCGAAGAGACCGACCTTGCTGCGGGCCGGCGATGAGGTTAGGTTCGTAAGCACAAAATGACGATCTTCGTTGAAAAACCCGGCATTCTGACGACGGTACAAGACCTCGGGCGTTCCGGCTATCGCCGGTTTGGGATCAATCCGGGCGGCGTTATGGACCGCACAGCCGCGCGATTGATAAATATTCTTGTCGGAAATCCGGAAACCGAGGCGGTTTTAGAGATGCACTTCCCGGCTCCGAAGCTTGTTTTTGAATCAAGCGCTTTGTTTGCCGTGGGCGGTGCCGATCTTGCACCCCGTCTGAATAGCGACCCGATCGAGAATTGGCGACAATATCGCGTAAGGAAAGGGGATAGACTGAAATTTACGGGTCGCGTATCCGGAAGTCGCGCATATCTCGCGATACACGGAGGGCTAAAGATCGAAAAATGGCTTAATAGTTCGGCTACGAACCTGACCGCGGCTATCGGCGGCTTCGAAGGCCGAAAGCTGGAGACCGGCGACCGAATCAAATTCAATAACCGGTCCGCAAACGGCAATGATCCCTTTACGGCCCGGATCTCGCACACCCTCATCCCCCATTACAGCCGGTTTCCTACGGTTCGAATAATCGCCGGCGCCGAGTTTGACGAACTTGGACAGGATGATCGAAAGCTTCTTTTGAAACAGGATTTTGTTATATCGAACCAGTCGAACCGAATGGGTTTTCGACTAACGGGGGAACCGATAGCGCTCGCCAAGCCGCGCGAGATGATCTCGTCGGCGGTAAGTTTCGGGACCATTCAAATGCTGCCCGATGGACAATTGATCGTACTGATGGCAGATCACCAGACAGCCGGCGGTTATCCACGCATCGCACACGTGATCTCACGCGATCTGCCGTTGATGGGACAACTGGGTGCCGGCGATAAAGTTGCTTTTCACCTGGTAGATCTTGCCGAGGCCGAGCAGCTTGCCGCTGAGTTTGAAAACGAGTTGAAATATTTGCGTGTCGGGTGTAAATTTCAGGCACATTTGCTGTAGAACACACGAATGAAGATCGATCTCAACTGCGACATGGGCGAGGGTTGCGGCAACGACGCTGCTCTTATGGATTATGTGTCGTCAGCAAATATAGCTTGCGGCTATCACGCCGGCGATGCGGCAACCATGGGGAAAACTGTCGAGATAGCTCTCGAAAAGAGCGTCTCGATCGGTGCCCACCCGGGATACCCGGACCGTGAGAATTTTGGCCGGACGGCGATGTCGATGTCGGCGAAAGAGATCATTGCCATCGTGACAGATCAGGTCTCGACGCTTGGTGCCATTGTCCAAAAGATGGGCGGCACGCTCACCCATGTAAAACCCCATGGAGCGTTATATAACCAAGCTGCCCGCGACACCGAGCTGGCGGCCGCCATCGCGGAAGCGGTCCATGCATTTGACCCGCGTCTTGTTCTTTTCGGGCTCTCGGGCAGCGTCTCGATCACCGAGGGCGAAAGATCAGGCCTCACGGTCGCATCAGAGGTTTTCGCGGACCGCACTTATCAACGAGATGGCAGTTTAAGTCCCCGGGGCTCGGCCGGAGCTCTCATCCAGGAAACCCCTAAAGCTCTTGCCCAGGCAATGCAAATGCTGACGTCCGGTACGGTGACAACATTGACCGGGGAGACCATTCCCATCCGGGCGGAAACAATTTGCCTTCACGGTGACGGTGAACACGCGGTTGAGTTTGCCGCCGCGATCTACCAAAGTTTGAAAGAACATAATATCGAGGTGCTCCCGATAAATGGCTGAAGAAACTTCCACAAAATCCTCTGTCGCATCGGTTATTCTCGGCGCCGCGTTTCTGATGGCAACCTCTGCCGTCGGCCCGGGCTTTCTTACACAGACGACGGTCTTTACAAAGCAGCTTCTCGCCAGCTTTGGTTTTGTAATTCTTCTCTCGGTTGTGCTCGATATCTTTGCTCAGATAAATATTTGGCGGGTCCTGACCGTCACCGGCAAACGGGGTCAGGACCTGGCAAACGAAACGATCTCCGGCAGCGGATATTTGCTGGCCGGACTGGTTGCCGCGGGCGGTTTGGTATTTAACATCGGAAACATCGCGGGCTGCGGCCTGGGTATCAATGCAGCCACGGACCTGCCAGTCGAATATGGGGCGATCATCAGCGTCGTGATCGGCATTACGATATTTCTGCTAAAGCATGCCGGCCACGCGATGGACATGTTCGTCAAGGTCCTCGGCGTCATCATGCTCGGCCTTATCGCATACGTGGTATATGCATCGCATCCACCCATTGTCGAAGCAGCATATCGCACGGTCTGGCCGGAACACATTGATCCGCGGGCCGTCGTCACGCTGGTCGGCGGAACCGTCGGCGGATATATTACCTTTGCCGGTGCTCACCGGCTGATAGATGCAGGATTGACCGGCCCCCAAAAAGTCGGCCAGGTCACCCGCGGCGCTTTTACGGGTATTCTCGTCACCGCCGCGATCCGCATTTTCCTTTTTCTTGCGGCTCTCGGTGTCATCGCCATGGGGATGGTGATCGACGACAATAATCCGCCCGCATCGGTGTTTCAGAATGCGGCCGGCAATATCGGTCTGCGTCTGTTTGGCGTTGTCATGTGGGCGGCGGCGATCACATCGGTCGTCGGTGCCGCGTTTACGTCCATTTCGTTCCTCAAGACATTTCACAGCTCCCTCGAAAAGAACACCAACTATCTCGTCATCGGATTTATGCTCGTTTCGGCCGCGATCTTCCTGACGATTGGGCAGCCCGTCAAGCTGCTTATATGGGCGGGAACGGTCAACGGATTCATTCTTCCCGTCGGCCTGGCACTCGTGCTGCTCGCGTCCCGGAAACAGAAGCTCATGGGCGAATATCGACATCCTCTCTGGATGCAGATCGCCGGTTGGTGTGTCGTAGCCATAATGCTCGGATTTAGTATTGCCATGATCAGTGCATTTTTTCTATAATCCATCAATCTTTTTCTATAATGGCTGCATCTAATTGAAACTTCTTGATGCAATAAATTTGGGGGGTCTAGGTATGTATCGGTTCGTGCAACTGTTTGTGTTGACGTGCATGTGTGCCGCAGCCGTCTCGGCTCAGTCAGGCCGCATTCGGAGTACGGCTGTTCCAACGCCGGCACCCATTGTTGTTGTTCAGGATCCGGAGCAGTATTCGGAATCAAAACCGCAAACACATCGTGTTCGGATGTCGGCGAAATATCCGCGCGACAATGGGGGCGAGCCGGCAAAAGCAACGACGTCAACAACGTCCCCCACTGTGACCAATGCCAAAGATGACGGCGAGGTCCTTCGCGTCGAAACAAATCTGATCACCATCCCTGTTTCGATCTATGACCGGAACGGACTTTATATCCCCGGCCTGCTGCAAAAAGACTTCAAGATCTACGAAGATGGAAAAGAGCAGGAGATAGCTTATTTTGGTGCCACGGACAAACCTTTCACCGTGGCGATCATGCTTGATACAAGTCCCTCGACCCAGTACAAAATAGAAGAGATCCATCGTGCGGCAAAGGCATTCGTCGACCAACTCGGCCCCAACGACAGCGTGGTCGTAATCGAATTTAATCATGCCGTCAAAGTGCAGACCGAGGCGACGCGGGACCGTGAAAAGATCTACAAAGCAATTGACCGTGCAAAATTTGGTGATGGAACGTCGCTATACAATGCAGTGGATGAGGCCCTCAGAAAGCAGCTCTCAAAGATAGAGGGGCGAAAAGCAGTTGTTTTATTTACCGATGGCGTCGACACAACCTCAAACAAGAACACGTACGACGGCACACTCGATTATGCTGAGGAATCGGAAGCGATGATCTTTCCGATCTACTTCAACACCTACTTCGACAACCAGCAAATGTCGTCGCCGTTTCCGGATATCTTTGGCGGACCCATATATGCACGCGGCACATCACGTGAAGAATACGCACTCGGGAAAAGATACCTGGACGATCTGGCAAACGTCACCGGCGGTCGATTGTTCCGTCCCGATTCTACACCGGGTGGTCTGGATCGCGCTTTCGAAGGCATCGCCGACGAGCTTCGCCGACAATACAGTATCGGATATGTGCCAAAGGATGAAGGCAAGGTCGGCCAGCGAAAAGAGATACGCGTGCGTGTCGATCGACCGAACCTGATCATTCGGGCCCGCGATAGCTATGTCGTCGGTACAGCCACCCGCCCACCGACGCCGCAGGCTTCGACCGTCCAGAAACAACCGTAACCGTTCACTTTCGTTCCTAGTAGCTGAACGTTACCTGACCGCCACCGAAACATCGACATGTGAGGGATACCGGACGGATCGATACACCTTTTCCGTAGCGGCCTGATAATCGGCGGCCTTCGCCAAAAAGATGTTATCCACGAATTTTTGTGGATTTCTGTCGTAAAGCGGAAACCAACTACTTTGTACTTGCACCATGATCCGGTGCCCGGTGCAGCATGCAGGCAAGTAACAGCTTTTCATTGCCCTCATGCAGGAACGGGTAAAACGATTCTGAAAACTGTTCAACAGCTCTGGGCATAAACGTTATTCGGTCGCGGCCTGATCTGCATTAACCGCGATACCGTGGTTGTTTAGCACAAACCATTAACGTAACGCGGTCATACCTTTTGCTTCATTGATCAGGTTAGCCGAAGCATGCCTTAAGGCCTAAACGTAACAATTCCTTAGGGATGTGATCTCTGGCACGCTAATTGATATAAGCCTCAGCCGGAGATTGATAACTGCTTATATATCAATCATTTACAAAACTTTACATATCCGGAGCTCATGGGGAATTTCGGCGAAAGGTAAGTTGGCAAAGAGCAGTAAAGGAGTTAATCGTGAAATTATTTAATCTTATAAAGATAGCAGTGGTGTCAACATTTTCTTTGGTTGCAGTATTGGGGATGAGCCAAATAGCGAGTGCCCAGGGCAACTGGAGGTCCGATCAGGGACAAGGACGTACTACGGTCAACAGGCGGCAAGTAAATACGCGGGATGCAAACAGAGGCGACGATCGTCGGGACAGCGATCGTAATGACCGTGACAATGACCGTTACAACGGAAGCTACAATTATCGCTCCAACGGTTACGGCAGTTCGATCGATCGCCGTCGCGTCGACAATGACGACCTTAACCGAACTAACCGGTATGACCTGGGGAATCGCGGTTCGCGGAATACTATCGTAGTGAATAGATATCGGGGGCGAAGTATATTCAACCGCTAACACCCGCTGATCCTGAAACATAAAAGGCTGCCTTAACCGGCGGCCTTTTTTTATTTCGTCGGTTGCGGCGATATTGCACCGTTCAAGAAAAATGGTGATCCGAGATACTCATACCTAGGTCTTATCAAAAAAACAATAGCAAGTCACTATTATTGTTGGGAGCAACCTGCTAAGGGAAACGAATCACGGCGTTTTCGAATGGTGTTTCCAACCTAGTAAGGACTTCACCTTTTTGAGGTCTCCATCCCCCGCTGACCAACAGCTGTTTTGAAGGCAAAGTACCCAGTAGATAAAACGATCTAAGATGGTACGGTAGCCCTTCCGCTCCCAAAGGCGAGTTGGCGTCCATTATCTGAAAATGCAGATGCGGAGCATCGGCTTGGCCCGAATTACCAAGCAGAGCGATCACCTGCCCGGGATGCACCTTTTCGCCAACCTTTACACGGATGCTCCCCGGCTGTAGATGCGCATATAGAGCATAATGGCCCCGCCCCAGATCGAGGATAATGTGATTTCCGGCAACCGTGGAAAGGTCGATGGTCACCGCCTTTTTGTCCGAAGTTGGGTCGTTTTCGGGAATGCCGTCTTTTACCAAGGAGACAACACCTCGGGCAACCGCATAGACATTCGCACCGTACGCAGACCAGTTAGAGTTTTTTGACGGATCTCCGCGAAATGCTAAGCCGTCCGCCCCGATCCTGGTCCAATCCGTGGCAAACCGCTGTGCGATCCTTGCCTTGCCATTTACTACAACGACCGTACGGCGATGACTATTGGTGTTTGATAATGCGCTGAGTGCCACCCAGCCGTTGCCCCTCAATGGCGGTTCGATCACTATCGGGCCTACCGTTTGCACGTTCACTCGGACGTCGTCCAATACCGATTCTTTCTCGCCGACAGAAAAGAGGAACCTGTGCCGCAGCATCCGCGGAACCTCTCGTTCGTTAGCCACGATAACCTCCAAAAACATGACGGCCGTCATGCCGCCCGCGATTAGCCGTTTGTCTGCATCACCCACAATTCCCGGTCGCCAGAGTCGGCTTGCGATTTCGGCGTTTGTATAGCTCGCCACTGACGCATCGCCTCTGTCGCCATAGACCTCCACGCGCCGCAACATTAATGCCGGCCCGCGAAGATTTGTAATGTGAAGCTCATAGAAGAGATGGAAATTGCCACCGGCCCGCGCCGGGATCGGCGAGAAAGGACAAGACACATCAGCGGGAACATCGTCATTGCGTTGTGCAGCGACAAAAGAGCTGGACAAAAGCACAACTCCCAAAGAAAGGGATAAAAGGAAACTTGTTAGCTGATTTCGATACATATATGTCGCTTTGAAATTCTGGCAACGATGATCTTCGGATCAGTTCAAGGTAACGGTTATAGGAATGACCAAGGTCTCGCCGCCTCGTTTGATCGTCAAACTTAACTTGCGGCCTTCCTCACTTAGATATTGTTGGATCTGCTCGAGTGTCAGCCTAAAACTGGATGTCGAGTTTACGGCGGTTATCAGATCGCCGTTTCGCAATCCCGCCTTATCAGCTGGCGATTCCTTTGTCACGCGGGCAACAAGAAAGTTATTTAATGCCGATCCCTGAGCGACAATTAATGCTCCAAATGAACGTTGCCGGACGAAAGGTTCGTCGGTACAACCGCTCGGTTCAAGGACCAGCCTCCGACGGGAATAATCTATTATGACCCTGTATCGGTCGAGAATCGCATTTCCAATTAAACCGGCGTAATCAGCGCTTGCGACAAAGCCACTGTCACCTAGTGAAAAGCCAGCTGGAACATCTTTGAAAACAAAAGGACCAAGAATAAATGCTGCGACTCGTCCATTGGCGCTTGGAGAGCTGATGTAGTTCGCGGTACTTCCCTTTTCTCCGGTCGCCGACGACGCGGAGGCCAATCGATGCTCTTTTACGAACGGTGCGTTCAGGTAGAGCGTCTTGGTGTCACCACTGTCCACTTCAAACTTCCCGGGAATCGCCGCCTTTCGCGGAAACGCCTTTATGTTTGCCTTGACGAAAGGTCGCCCGCCTTCAAGAGTGAAAGATACTGCACGGCCTGCTCCTTTGTAGCGATAAGATGACGGCTCAAATAGACCTATTGTGCGCGTGTCGAAATCAATGCTAATGACGAACCGGCTGATGAAGTCATAGCCAAGTATCCCTCCCATAGGTAACCCGAGTCCTGCCTCGAAGATCGAGAGTGAGATCGCCCCGGCACGTTGATGGACGACCTCGGCCCCCCGGAGACTGAATGTAACATCACGAGCTATTGAAAGATTAGTTGACGCCCCCGATGTGCCTATTTGAAGATCGCCGAAAAGCTTTAGTCCCAATTCGGAGGCGCGGTCCTTGTTCACTACCGTGATCGACGCCCCCGTGTCTAGAATGAACCACAATGGAGCGGAGCCGTTTATGCTTCCCTGCAGCAGTATGAAATTATTGTTTCGTTTGAACGGAATGTGGAGTGACCTGCTGCCAACGGAAAAGCGAGTGTCATATACCTGATGCTGAGGAGCAGCGAAAGCACCCGATAGATCTGACAGGTTAAAGACAATACTCTTTATGTTAATGACAGTATCGTACGCCGATCCCCCGGTGCTCCGCCTGATGTTGAAAGGAAACTTTATTCCCTCAACATCACGCCAATCGCTAAAGTAGGTGGTTAAAACGTTGGCGTCGTTAAGCCGTTCGGACTTTGTTGGCAGGTATGTGTGCTTGTCTATGTAGTAGGTAATCGTCCTACCGCCTTGGGGAAAACATTCCAGAATATAGAACTTGCCGGTTTTATCAACTCCGACTAACTCCGTATGCGCGAGTGATGTACCTGTCAATAAGTAGCGGTTCTGATATGCATCCGCGATTTCGTTTTGTGCATCTATCCCCTCAAGTGCATGAACGCTTCCGTTCCAGTCACGCAGCCATCCCCGTCGCCCGTCATTTACGGTTAAGGTCGAGTCGATCCCAGTTCGCTCATATATTTGTCTGTGTTGAAGCCTTGCTGTTGACCATTCTTCAAAACTACCTGGCAGTCCGCCTTCGATCGTGGATCCGAACTGGTACATGTTTCGTAACCGATCCATCTTCTCCCGGCCGCCGCGCGCCTCGGTCATCATATTCAATAGATTTTCGACGGTTACGTCTGGCGAGGTCTGGGCGGCGACAAACGGGAGTAGAAAAAAGGCTAAAAATCCGGCTGTTTGTAGAAGCTTTATATGCACCATTTACACCAGGGCTATATAAGCCCGCTCGATCTATTTTTAACTGAAGGCTGAGGGCGCGTCTTGTACAAAGTTGCGCTTTGATCAGAAGTATCGGCCGGGTGACGTGCCAACGATGCGTTTGAATGTGCGGGTGAAATGACTTTGGTCGTAAAAGCCTGTCTCTAACGCAGCCTGTGAGATGGGGCAGCCTTTGCGGATCAGCTTTCGCGCACGTGCGATACGCACCTGCGTCTGATATTGGTGAGGCGTAAGGCCTACTTCTCGCTGGAAGATGCGGAGCAGGTAGAAAGGGCTAAGATTAGTATGGGCCGTAAGATCGGCAAGCGATACATCTCTGTCGTAGTGCTCTCGTAGGTAATCACGTACCCTGTTTGCATAGCGAGCTTCGCGTCGGGCAGGCTCCCGCACGTTCGCTTGATTGCCATGCCGGGTAATTAACGTAGCCAGGGCGGAGAGAAACCCGGACTCAAACTCCAGCGATGAAACCTCGCCGGGCATGATATGCAAACGCAGCAGCTCCCGAAACAACCCGGCATCGGCAATTTGCAGGGTTGGGAAAGAGAACGATGCGTGATCAACCAGCACTTCCCGTCCTATGAAATTCACGGTCTCCGGGCGAATCTTAAATATTCTGTAATCAGTTTTAATAGATCGTGATGAGTGCGTTTCGTCGATATCAAATAGGAGCAGACTTCCCGGTCCTGAGGTGTGGTCCTGTCCGCGATAGCTCGTGATCTCTTTACCCTTCAAAATCAGAACAACGCAATAATCCTCGTGTATGTGATCGGGGTAATCGTATGTGACATTTTGACCGCTAAATAGCTCTAGACTATCCTCGCCCAAAAATCGAAAGATGTCGATATGTCCACTAAGTGTCTGTTCATCGCGCAATATCACAGGTCTTTAGCATACATCGGAAATCATTTGTTCATCTTCCAAAAAGGAAAAGGGTAGCTTTGCAGCTACCCCAAAATGGTGATCCGAGAAGGACCCGAACCTTCGACCCAACGGTTAAAAGCCGTTTGCTCTACCGACTGAGCTATCGGACCACAAACGGTAATTCTAAAGTAAAAAGTCCATCGTGCTTACCCGTCGCGGGTAAGCATTTGCACTAAATAACTACCCGATGCGTTCTCGTTAACGTCAAAACGAAAGTCCATGCTAAGTTAGACGCCTGATTAAAACTCCAACACAGTTACTTCTCAATTGCCATGGAACTGCGTTCCCTTGGTTTGGACTTACTACGAAGGCAGTTCTGATAAATGGTTCCTTTGGAAATATAAGCGGCGCGACCCTCTTAAACCATATAAGCAACACCACAAACATAAATAGCACCGCCGCCAACAACACCAAAGCATACCGAAACTTGCCTTTAAGTGAGTCAAAGAATTTCATGATCGGGATAAAATACATGAATAATACGACGATGGGTATCACGAGAATGAATATCTGTTCCCATATTGGTCGGTCATTAGCATTGAAGTTGACAAGCGATGGAGGACCTTGCCCTTCAATGGTGCCCGAAAGAGATATTTCTTCCTCGACTGGGCCGCCATAGATAATCTGGATCGTCACGCCGTCAAATCTTTCTAATATTTTCCAATCCAAATCAACCTCACCGACTATTTCACGTGATACCGCAACCCCGATGTCTACAACATCGCGTCCGGGCTGTATAACCGTAGCCTCTAACACCGGTCATCCTGACGGAATCTTAAGAACAACAGGTCTCAAAATATTTTCTGGCTTAATAGGCAAGGTTCCATTATTCCAAATCGTTATTTGAACAGCGGTTATATCTGAGTCAACAACCCGTCCCTTGTATGTAACTTGCAGGTCGGATATCCCACCTTTAGTAAGAATCGGCGCGCGATTTTCACGCACGCAATAGGCAAGTTGCCGATAATCTTTGGAGTTGAAATACGTGTAGATAGTAAATCCGAGCGCTCCAATAGTGACAACGATCATAAGAAAGCCGACCCAAGGGTTGGACTGGATTTTGGAGATTCGTGTTTTCAACGACAGGTACGTCATTTGGCTGCAAATTTGTTATGTGTGAAGGATTGCAGCAAATCTTACCATAACTTATTTATTTTGAAACAAGGAGGCATCCCCTGTTCGCTCCCTGCTGGCGACATAGCGACATTACGCTGAACTGATTGTCAAAAAAAAGCCTGACCGATAACGCTAATTATCGCTCAGGCGATTTGGTTTGCTCTGGAACGGATCTGGACCGTCACAAAAGCGAAGCCCAACAAAGCGGATACTACGGCACGTTATTACGAAAATCAAGTGTTCCGAGGTCCGAATGGCATAAATACAAATATCTCAAATACTAATAACTCACGTTCATTAGGGTGCGTAGTTATATGAGTCCCGCTCCTTTCTTCTCATTCGAATTGTCCCTCTATCCATCGATGTACCCATATCAAGGATCATCTCAGCCGTTTTCAAAATAGGACATTTCTAATGAGTTCTATATAGGACATTCTCACGGAGTTCTAACATCATATTACCCTTCCTTGACTTTTGCGCCGAAATGGTCTAATAGCTAAGGATACGACCAGCTGAGCATGGCGGTGAATTTCGGAGCCTTTCCGCTCATTATTTGCTTGCGATCTCCCGACCCTGCTAGCTGTCTTTGTTTTGTCCACCTTAATTCCGGGATAAGCCCCGTGCTTTTCTTTTCGACGGTGATTCACCGGATCGGCGGGGATAAGAAAGGGTTTTTCGCGAAATTGAGATGATGGATCCGGATACGCCTACAGTATCTCTGAAGGAGGGTCAGGCCCGGCTCGCCGGGATCATCGATTCTGCGGTGGATGCCATCATCATGCTTGACAGTGATCAGCTGATCCGCGTGTCCCACCGTGCCGCCGAGAGGATTTTCGGCTGCCACGCCGCGGAAGCCGTTGGCGATTCTTTCACGAGATTTCTCCCCGAACACTTGCGTGAGGACCATCGGACATTTGGTGACATCGACGTGATCTCGGTGCGCCGGCCGGGAGTCGTGTCGACTGGTGATTTACGCGGAGGGCCTGTATGCACGAGACTTTTCTCTTGGCTATCAAGATCATTTGTAACCTACGGAATTTCTGGAATGAGAATCGGCGACTCAATTTAGAACATGCTTCGAGACAATACTTTTTATGAAGCCAAAGCCCAAAGCCACGACCGCACGCACGACCAGCCCGAAGCGGCCAGAGATGGAGCTGCGCTCGAGCGAGGCGGTGCTGCGACTGGTGCTCGACGCGGCGCACATGGGCACGTTCGATTGGGATGTGACACGGAATCGCATCACATGGTCACGCTTGCATGAAGAGCTGTGGGGCTTCAAACCCGGCGAGTTCGGTGGCACCTACGAGGCGTTCTCGGAACATATACATCACGATGACTTACCGGGCATTAACGCTGAAGTCGCCCGCTGCATCGCCGCTCGCGAACCGTTCGCTCGCGAGTTCCGCGTGGTTCGGCCGGACGGAAGCGTGCACTGGGTGCAGAGCCGAGGCGAATTTACATTTGCCGACGACGGCCAGCCTTTGCGGATGTGCGGCGTGGTGGTCGAGACCACCGCGCGCAAGTTGGCAGAGGATGAGCTGCGCTCATCGGAAGAGCGCCTGCGAGTGAGTCTGGATATGGCCAACATCGCGGCCTTCAATCAAGATTTAGAACTGCGCTATATCTGGATGTATCGGCCCCAACTTGGTTACACTTCCGAGCAGGTTACGGGTCATACCGATGCCGAGCTGCTTCCTCCGGAAGCGGCCAAGCAAGTGATGGAAATCAAACAGCGTGTGTTGCAGAGCGGGCTAAGAGAACACGCCGAAATTCCGGTTAGTGTCGGCGGTCAGACTTTCATCTACGATTTGGTCGCAGAACCTCTCAGAGATGCGAGCGGCGCCGTAATCGGTCTAACTGGTGCATCGCTTGACATAACCAAGCGCAAGCGGGGCGACAAGCTCGTTCGAGATAGTGAAAAACGCTTTAAAGCCATTTTTGATCAAGCTCCGATTGCAATGGCGCTGCTTGATGCGCAAGGCCATCCAATCATTTCAAATCCGCTTTTGTCTAAAATGCTTGGCTATAGCAATGATGAATTGTCGAAAATGAAGTTTGCCGATTTTACATATCCCGAAGATGTTGATAAAGATCTGGATCAATTCAACGAATTAACAGAAGGAAAAATACCCTCGTATAGCATGGAAAAAAGATATGTCCATAAAAATGGAAATCTGGTCTGGGCTAATCTTTTTGTCACAATACTAAATGATGAAAATGGTGTTCGACAGGACATTATCGGAATGGCGCAAGACATCACCGAGCGCAAGCTGGCGGAGGAGGAGCTGCGCGAGCGCGAGGCTGAACTTAGGGAAGGGCAGCGCGTCGGCCGGTTTGGCAATTGGGACTGGGATGCTGCGACCGACACGATTACCTGGTCTGAAGAGTACTATCGCATCTATGGTTTCGATCCGAAACTACGCCCACCCCGGTACGATGAACACTTAAAGCTCTATACGCCTGAGAGTGCCGCACGACTGGAAGCCGCGGTCAAGCACAGCATGCAGACCGGCGAAGGGTACCAACTCGATCTGGAACAGACCCGCGCGGATGGCACGCGACGATGGATCACCGCTCTCGGCGAAGTGAAGCGCGATGCTAACGGTCAGATCATCGGGTTGCGCGGTACGGCGCAGGATATCACCGAGCGCAAACAGGCCGAAGAGGAACGAAAGGTCATCTTTGAGATCATTCAGGGCAGCATGACCACGCCGAATCTTGACGAATTCCTCAAACTTGTTCACCGCTCGATCGGTCAGATAATGTATGCCGAGAATTGTTTTGTCATGCTCCATGACCCGGTAACGGACCTGGTCCATTTTGAGTTTTGGGCAGACAAGCATGATGCTCATCCGTCTGCGAGTCAGGTAGGCAAAGGATTTAGCGGTTATGTTTTGAGCACGGGTCAACCGTTACTGCTGACAAAAGAATCTGCCAAAAGAATGTACGAAAAGGGCGAAGCTGAGGAGGTCGGACCCTCAACCGCATCCTGGCTGGGCGTGCCCCTACGCACGCCATCGCGCACGATCGGCGTCCTGGTTTTACAGCATTACGAAGATGAGAACGCCTATAGCCAACGCGACCTTGAATTCCTCTCTTCTGTAGGAGATCAGATCGCATTGGCTATTGAACGCAAACGGGCCGAGGAAGCATTGGGTAAGTCAGAGGAGCGCTATCGTGACCTCGTAGAAAACGCAATTGACATTGTCTATACGCAGGACCTGGAGGGTAATTATACCTCGATCAACAATGCTGCCGAAAGGATCACCGGCTATACAAGAGAAGAAACATTGACAAGGAACATGGCCCAGTCTGTCGCTCCTGAACAGCGGGAAGAAATAGCCGCGAAAATGAAAGCCGCAATACTTGCCGGCAGGGAGACAACGGCATATGAACTTGAGATCATCGCAAAGGACGGCCGTCGCATCACGGTCGAGGTCAACACAAGGTTAGTCTACGAAAACGGTGTTGCCGTTGGAGCTCAGGGAATCGCCCGCGACATAACCGAGCGCAAGCGGATGGAAACAGTAGTAAAGGAAAGCGAATTACGTTATCGCTCGCTGTTTGAAAACATGTTGGAAGGATATGCATATTGCCAACTCGTGTTTGAGCATGGCCAAGCCCGGGACTTCAAATACTTAGAGGTTAACGGTGCTTTTGAATCATTGACAGGGCTAAAGAATGTCGAGGGTAAAAAAGTCAGTGAACTCATACCCGGAGTTCAGGAAACTGATCCGGAGTTTTTAGAAATTTACAGACGGGTTGCGTTGACCGGTAAGCCGGAGAGATTTGAGGCGCAATTAAAATCTTTGGGGATTTGGCTCTCCGTTACCGTCTATAGCAACGAAAAAGAGCATTTCGTGGCAATATTTGACAACATCACCGATCGCAAGCAGGCGGAGGAGAAACTGGCGCGTCTCAACCAGCAACATGAACTGATCCTCAGCTCGTCGGCTGAAGGGATCTTAGGGTTGGATTTGGAGGGCCGCCACACGCTTGTCAATCCGGTGGCGGCAAAGATGCTGGGCTATCAAGCTGAAGAACTTCTCGGCCATCCCAGCCACCATCTCTGGCACCATACAAAAGCTGACGGAGCCCCCTACCCCAAGAAAGAGTGTGCGATCTATGTTGCCCTTAATGACGGGAAAGTGCATCGCTCATCCGACGAGGTGTTCTGGCGAAAGGATGGCACCAGTTTCCCCGTCGAATATGCGAGCACGCCAATATATGAAGACGGCCGGGTGACCGGCGCGGTCGTTACATTCTCTGACATCACCGACCGCAAGCTGGCGGAAAATGAGCGGAGGATCGTCTATGAGATCATTCAGGGCAGCATCACTACACCGAATCTTGATCAATTTCTGGCCCTCGTTCACAGATTGATCAGTCAGGTGGTTTATGCCGAGAATTGCTATGTCATGCTGCATGACCCAACCAATGACACGATCCATTTTGAATTTTGGGTTGACAAGCGTGATCCGCCCCCGCCGCCGAAGCCTTTTGGTACAGGGTTTGCCAGTCATGTTTTGCGCACGGGGGTGCCGTCCCTGTTGACCGAAGAATCTAAAAGGAAATTGCAGGAACGGGGCGAAGCCGAACAGATCGGGAGCTCTTCCGCATCCTGGCTCGGTGCTCCTTTACGGACGCCATCTCGCACGATCGGGGTAATTGTTTTACAACATTACGAAGACGAAAACGCATATAGCCAACGCGATCTTGAATTCCTCTCTTCGGTAGCGGATCAGATAGCATTGGCTATTGAGCGCAAACGTGCCGAGGAAGAATTAGGTGAGTCGGAGGAGCGTTACCGTGACCTTGTCGAAAACGCGCTTGACATCATTTATACTCACGACTTCGAGGGTAATTGTACATCGGCCAATAAGGCCGTCGAGGATGTCCTGGGTTACACGATCAAAGAAGCGGTCTCTAAGAATATGGCGAATATGGTCGTCCCCGAAGATATGGAAAAAGCCGGGCAAATGATGGCGGATTTGCATGCCGGCAAGGCGGCGACAGTGACTGAGCTTGAGGTCTTTACAAAGGACGGCCACCGCGTCGCTCTCGAGGTCAATGCAAGGTTGATGGAAGAAAACGGTGTTCCGGTCGGCATTCAGGGGGTCGCACGCGATATAACCGCGCGCAAGCATCTTGAAGAGCAGTTTCTCCAGTCACAAAAGATGGAAGGGATAGGAATGTTGGCGGGCGGTATTGCACACGACTTTAATAATTTGCTGACGGCGATTTTGGGTTTCAGCGAGCTGACTCTTAAACGAATGCCGGCCCATGATCCTTTTCGGCCGAATATCGAAGAGATCAAGGAGGCGGGTAAGCGGGCAGCTTCTCTTACCGGACAGCTTCTTGCCTTTAGCCGGAAGCAGATCTTGAAGCCGGCAGTTCATAACGTCAACACGGTCGTCGAAAATTTGGAAAAGATGCTTCGCCGCATTATCAGAGAAAATATCGAGTTGAAAACGGTTCTGGATCCGGAACTCGGAAACATCAACGCTGACCCCGTTCAAATAGAACAGGTTATTATGAATCTGGCCGTCAATGCCCGCGATGCCATGCCGACGAGTGGGACGCTGACGATCGAGACTCAAAATGTCTATTATGACGCCGAGGATGCAGGCACGAGTTTTACACTCGATCCGGGGCCATATGTAAAAATGGTCTTTACCGATACCGGAGAGGGAATGGATGAGCAGACCCGGCAGCGGATATTTGAACCATTCTTTACCACAAAAGCGGTTGGCCGGGGGACCGGACTCGGACTTTCAACGGTACACGGAATTGTAAAGCAGTCGCGCGGCGACATCGCCGTTTACAGTAAAATAGGACACGGCACCACCTTTGAGATTTACTTTCCGCGTGTGGACGAACCCGTAAAGAAACCAAAATGGATCGAGGACCTGGGGGGCCGATTTCACGGTACGGAGACTATTCTACTCGTGGAAGACGAAGAGATCGTGCGCAATCTGGTTTGCGAGATCCTGACCAGTAACGGGTATAACGTATTAGAGGCCTCGAGTGGTAAGGCGGCATTGTCCATTTGCGACACCTTTTCTGAGCCGATTCACATGCTGCTGACCGATGTAATAATGCCTAACATGAGCGGCGGCCAGGTAGCCGATCTAGTGATGAAGATGCGCCCTGAGATTAAGGTACTCTACATATCCGGCTATGCCGACGACTCGATCACCCATGCGGTATTTTACGACTCTGACACGGCGTTTTTAGAAAAGCCATTTACACCTGACGGGATTGCGCGCAAGGTCCGTGCGGTTCTCAATTCTAATTAGACGACCAAAGTCGAAACTCATTACGGGGTCGAAACGGATTAAAAGGCCTCGCTTTGCGGCTGCTTTCTCACCAGTTCGCCAAAATCACTAGTTGAGACAGGCTGGCTGGATAGCCTTGCCACTGGTCACATTTTAAGAAATTCAGAATTTTCAGCTGTTCGTCGGTTTCAACTCCTTCGGCGGCTATTATTAGCCTCACGGTGTGAGCGAGTGTAATAATTGTACTGACCAGCGCAGCGTCGTTATGATCGCCCGCTATGTCGTCTATAAACGATTTGTCGATCTTCAGGACATCTATTGGCAAATGTTTCAAATAGCCGAGCGACGAATAGCCGGTCCACGACCTTGATTTCGATTAATAGCTCTCAATCCATATATCGTTAATCGTCTATCGTCTACGGACAAGATGAATTCCGAAAGTCGCTGGAAACAACAAAAAAGGCAGGCACTGCTGCCTACCTTCCCTTAACTAAATGGTGATCCGAGAAGGACTCGAACCTTCGACCCAACGGTTAAAAGCCGTTTGCTCTACCGACTGAGCTATCGGACCACAAACGGTTATTCTAAAGTAAAAAGGCAAAAGTAAAAAGTCAAAAACAGAAGTTTGTTGATCGCTGTTAGCCGTTCCCTGCTCGCTGCTCCCCACCGGAAGCCTTCGTGGGCGATGGACCACCAAAATAGGCCAACCCAGTAAACACAAGACTTACGCAAGCCTGATTCGACGCGTCCGGCCCGAACCATTCCAATAAAATCCTTACGTATTAAGGAAATCTCCCAAAGTCTTAAGGAAATCTCTCGAAGTCTTAAGGAACACTCCCAAAGTCTTAAGGAAAACACCTAAAGTCTTAAGGAAAACTCCCAAAACCTTAAGGAAAACACCTAAAGTCTTAAGGAAAACACCTAAAGTCTTAAGGAAAACGCCTGAAGTCTTGAGGAAAACTCCCAAAACCTTAAGGAAAACACCTAAAGTCTTAAGGAAAACGCCTAAAGTCTTAAGGAAAACGCCTGAAGTCTTGAGGAAAACTCCCAAAGTCTTAAGGAAAACTCCCAAAGTCTTAAGGAAAACTCCCAAAGTCTTAAGACCACGGCTTTGGGTTATTCCGTTGTTTAGGCAAACCAGCTTTCCATTACGGAATCGGGAAGTATGATCGTTTGATCTCGCTCGGGACCCGTTGATATCAGGCCGATCTCGACGCCGATCTGCGACGAGAGGTATTCAACATACTCGCGGGCTCTTGCGGGCAACGCGTTAAAGTCGGTAGTGCCGGCGGTTTCGCTTTTCCAACCCGGAAGGGTCTTGTAGATCGGCTTGATCTGCCTCAGGTCGGTTGCGACGGCGGGAAATGTGTCGATCCGCTTGCCGTCGATCTCGTAACCAGTGCACACCTTGATCTCGTCGAGGGCGTCGAGCACGTCGAGCTTGGTGAGCGCGATCGAATCGAAACCATTAAGTTCGGCCGCATATCGTGTAGCAACTGCGTCAAACCATCCGCAACGGCGAGGACGCCGTGTTACTGAGCCGTATTCATTTCCACGTTGGCGAATGAGATTTGCCATGTCTTCCTCGGAATCAACCATTTCCGTAGGGAATGGCCCCTCGCCGACGCGTGTCGCGTATGTCCGCACAATGCCGAGCACGCCCGTAATGTGATGCGGCGGGATCCCGGCACCGACGGACGCCCCGCCGGCGGTCGGGTTGGACGATGTTACATATGGATAAGTGCCGTGGTCGACATCGAGCAGCGTTGCCTGAGCGCCTTCGAGCAGTATTTTTTTAAGCTCTTTTCGCGCTTGTGCAAGAAAGTGCGACGTCTCACAGACGAATGGCCGCATGCGTTCGACTAGCGGCAACGTCTCGTCATAGATCTCATCGGCGCGAAGCGGCTGCTGGCCATAGAGCACGATGATCCGGTTTGCTTCCTCGAGATTGCGCTCGATTCGCATACGCAGCATATCAGGCGAAAGGGCGTCCGCTACGCGAATGCCGCGGCGGCCGGCCTTGTCCTCGTATGCCGGGCCGATGCCGCGCAATGTCGTTCCGATCTTCTCGTTGCCAAGTCGTTCCTCGGATGTATGATCGAGCGCCCGGTGATAAGGCATTATCAGGTGGGCCCGGCTCGAGACCTTGAGACGATCAGGCGTGACCGAAATTCCCTTTTCCTCGATCTGGTCGATCTCCTCGAAAAACGCCTTGGGGTCGATCACCATTCCGTTCCCGAGAACGCATGTCTTATCGGGATGGATTATGCCCGACGGCAATAGCCTCAATACAAAGGCTTTATCACCGACATAAACGCTATGACCGGCGTTGTGCCCGCCCTGGTACCGCGAAACGATATCAAACCGGTCGGCGAGCAGATCGACGACTTTTCCCTTTCCTTCATCGCCCCACTGGGCGCCGATAATTACGATGATCATGATGGTAAATAAATGGAGAATGGAAAATGGAGAATGTCTTTTGTTTCTCAATATTCCAATTTGGTTTAGCCTCGGTTGATATTGCGTTTCGAGGATTTGATCGACGCGATAAGCAATGCTTTGAGCTCGCTGCAATCGCCAATGAGCGACGTAGATTGAGCTTTCGTCAAAAACCCGGTGTCGCAAAGCAAATTCAACCGATATTCCGTTTCGACTGCTTCCTTCAGCGAAATTGATAACTTGCTGACAAAGTCGGGCTTTGATTGCGCCTGGTTTGCTTCCGCGACGTTGGCGCCTATCGAGGTACCCGCCCGCAAAAGTTGTTTTGAGAGAACGTATTCTTTCGTCTCAGATGCGATATGACGGTATGCCTTTACTACACGAATTGCGAAATCATAAGATTTGTTCTTAAGCACGTTTTCTTTATTCTCTGTTTTCAATTTGGGCTTGGTGGGGTTTCCCTTATTTTCCATCTATCTTCTCCTTTTTCATTCTTCATTCATTCTCCATTCTCCGTTCTCCATTCTCCATTCTCCATTCTCCATTCAGCCTAAGCTCCATTTGTAGAGTTCAATGTATTTACGTGCCGCGTTTTCCCAGGAATTATCTACCGACATACCGTTTCGCTGGATCTTCGCCCACGTTTCCTTATCCTCGTATGCAAATCTCGCTTCGTAGACTTTTTCGAGCAATCTGTCGGATCGGAATGGGGTGAATTTGAAACCATTGCCCGTTTCCGTCACGGCATCCCAGTTTTGGACCGTATCATCGAGCCCGCCGACCGCCCGGACGATCGGTACCGTGCCGTATCTTAACGAATATATCTGGTTTAGACCGCACGGTTCGAATTTGGACGGCATGACGAACATGTCCGCTCCGGCTTCGATCAGATGTGCCAATGACTCATTGTAGCCGATATAGATGCCGACCCGCGAAGGTGCATAATCTCGCATCGCCTGCAGGAACCGTTCAGTCTCTCGCTCGCCCGAACCCAAAGCAATAAAGTATGCACCGGTCGCCAGGATATCGCCGACGCCTTGTCGGATCAACTCAATTCCCTTCTGTGGCGTCAAGCGCGTAATGATCGCCAAAATTGGCCTCTCGATCTCGACCGGCAAACTGAAAGCGTCCAGCAGCCCACGTTTACATTCGCGTTTTCCGCTCAGATCGTCGATCGAGAAATGCGCGGGTAATGTTGGATCGGTCCCCGGGTCCCAAACGTCGAAGTCAATGCCGTTCGTGATCCCAATAAGTCGATTGGATCGCTGTCTCGTCAGCCAATCAAGGCCATAGCCGTTTTCCTGCGTCTGTATCTCTTGCGCGTATCGGCGGGATACTGTCGACAGTGTATCCGACACCTCAAGTCCCGCCTTCATTGCGGATGCATAACCATTGAAACTAAAGGCATTTGCCGCAAAGGCGGAAGTAAAACCCAGACCCCGCAATTCCGCAGGGTCAAAGCCGCCCTGGTAGGCCATGTTGTGGATGGAGAAGACGCTTCGGGTTTCCCGCCAAAATGGATCAATCCGCCTTCGCGACGCCAATTCGACGGCCGCGAACCCGGTGTGCCAGTCATTCAGATGGACGATGTTGGGTGGGTCGCCGATGAACCTTAGCAGTGTCAATGCCGCGCGGCTAAAGAACGCAAACCGTTCATGATCCTCACGGTACCCGTAGATCGAGTCACGGTGAAAGATAGCTGGGGCATCGATAAGGAACGTCGGCGATCCATTCGCCTCGCTGTAGAAAGCCTTGGCGTGATAAATGCCTCCGCGCCAGTCAACCGGAAGATCGTCAATGGCTGTCTGCCGCAGGTATTCGCCCTTTGTCTGCCAGTAGCAAGGTGTGATCAGCAATGAATCGACGCCGATCCGTTTTAGCGCCTTTGGGAGCGCACCCGCAACGTCGCCTAAACCGCCGGTTTTTGAGTAAGGAACTGCTTCGGCAGAGATTACGGCAACTCTCATGAGAAATGGAGAATGGTTTTAAAATGGAGAATGGAAAATGGAGAATGGAAAATTATTAAAACCCTTTTTTGAGTCATCGACCGTCTACCCTAAGCCAATCCTATTTGCGTTTATCCCTTTGGTAAAGCAAAAAGAGAATGAAAGCTTACGCTTCCATTCTCCATTTTCCTTTATCGATTTTCAATTCAGCCGGAAAATCTTAAATTCTCCATTCTCAATTCTCCATTCTCCATTTTCCATTCTCCATTCACATCTAAGTCTGCATCGACGCAAGGAATTCGGCGTTGGTCTTGGTCTTCGACAAGCGTTCAATCACGACCTCCATCTGCTCGACCGGCGACAGCGGATTAAGCACACGCCGCATGACCCAGATTCGATTGAGGTTTTCCTTATCGATGAGCAATTCTTCCTTACGGGTGCCAGACCTCTGAACATCGATCGCCGGGAAGAGCCGCTTGTCGGATAGCTTGCGGTCAAGGTGAATTTCCGAGTTACCGGTTCCCTTGAATTCTTCAAAAATAACGTCGTCCATTCGCGAACCCGTGTCGATCAATGCGGTGGCGATGATCGTCAGGCTGCCGCCTTCCTCGATGTTACGTGCGGCACCAAAGAAACGCTTTGGACGCTGCAACGCATTCGAATCGATACCACCTGAGAGGATCTTGCCCGAGGGCGGGACGACGGCGTTGTGGGCACGCGCGAGACGGGTGATCGAATCGAGCAGAATGACCACGTCGCGTTTGTGTTCGACCAGCCGCTTTGCCTTTTCGATGACCATGTCGGCGACCTGAACGTGGCGTGTCGGCGGTTCATCAAACGTCGATGAGATCACCTCGCCTTTAACAGACCGCTGCATATCGGTGACTTCCTCAGGACGCTCGTCGATAAGCAGAACGATCAAAGTCACTTCCGGATGATTTTCGGTAATTGAATTTGCGATCGTCTGCAGCAGCATTGTTTTACCGGTACGCGGCGGAGCGACGATCAATGCGCGCTGTCCTTTTCCGATCGGCGTTACGAGATCGATGACGCGGGCCGAAATGTTATCGGGCGTCACCTCCATCGTCAACTGCTCATCAGGATAAAGCGGCGTAAGGTTATCGAAAAATACCTTTTCACGCGACTGTTCGGGCGCTTCAAAATTGATTGCCTCGACCTTGATCAGTGCGAAATAACGTTCACCCTCTTTCGGCGGCCGGATCTGTCCCGAGATCGTGTCGCCTGTACGCAGATCAAACTTACGTATCTGCGATGGGCTAACGTAAATATCGTCAGGTCCGGGCAGATAGTTATATTCCGGGGCCCGTAAGAAACCGAAACCGTCGGGCAGCGTTTCAAGAACGCCTTCGGAAAAGATAAGGCCGCTTTTTTCGGTCTGGGCAGCAAGAACCTTAAAGATGAGTTCCTGTTTCCTGAGACCGCTCGCCCCATCAATACCCATTTCCTTGGCGATATGCGTCAGTTCGCTGATCGACTTGTCCTTGAGTCCGGCGAGATTGAGAATCTCGTCAGGCTTTCGCTCGGGCGCGGGCGGTGAGCTTCCTTCGATCACTTCGCCGTTTAACGGCTCAGTTGCTTCCGCGACCATTGTTGCTCCATCCGAATCGGACTTTGCCACCCTCGGACGACGGGTTTGTGTAGTTTTAGTTGCCATGTCAGTAAATTTATAAAAAAATAACGAAGTGTACCTTGTAGTCTACTCGATGTCCCGATCTTCCCGCGTATTGGCGCGTACAAATGTTGGCTAGAAAACTAAGAAGCGAGGAATAATCGTATGGATTGTTTTGTAGTACGTCAGAAACAAGCCCAACGGCCCTTTCATGAAACCCCGAGTTATAGGGAAAATAAATTATTACAATATTTAGAGAAGAAAAGCAACCAGATAGTTGTCAATTATTCAGCGATTTTTTTATTTCCGTCCATAATTCGTCACGGCCACGGCCGGTTTGTGCCGAATAAGGAATGATCGTAGTGGCGACGAGGGCCTTTCGAGCCGCATTCAAAGATTTCCGCAAATCGTTGTTCGACAGTTTGTCAGATTTCGTGGCAACGGCCAAGTGTGGTTTCCGGTTATGAATAAGCCATTCATTTAGCTGCTGATCGAGAGGCGTCGGCGGGTGTCGTGAATCTATTAGCTGAACGCACAAGTCAAGCTGGGGCCGGTCGGCAAGGTATTCCTCGGCCATCTTTCCCCAATCGGCCCGCATTGCTTTCGAGACCTTGGCATACCCATAACCGGGCAGGTCGACAAAATAAAAGCTGTCGTTTATCAGGAAAAAGTTGATGCATTGAGTACGGCCTGGCGTGTTCGACGTTCGCGCGAGACCTCGCCTAAGCAACAGAGAATTTATCAGTGATGATTTCCCGACGTTGGATCGCCCGAGAAAAGCGATCTCGGGAAGCGCGGCATCGACCCAATGCGCTCGTGAATATGCACTTTTTATAAAATCCGCCGAAACTATCTTCACCTGCAAATTATACGCATTCAATAGTTTGCATGGGAAAGACAGAAGATCGTTGCGGAGATGTTTTCAATATCGACTTCGTTATTGAACGGCAGGACGCTCCTAACGGAGCTCACCAAATTTTGGTTTTTTGTTTCTACAAACAGGCCGCCTGTATCGGGCTTAGAACCGAATAATGAATGTTTCAGCTCACTTAAGAGCGGGCTGTTCGGAAGAATGAAGGCGACGAACGGTACGTTTTCAGCTCCGTTAGGAGCGACCTGTTTGTAGAATGCGGTTGGCGAATGACCCCTCTAGCTCCGCTAGGAGCGGCCTGTTCGGTAAGACGGAAGATCGTTGCGGAGATGTTTTCAATGTCGACTTCGTTATTAAACGACAGGACGCTCCTAACGGAGCTCACCGAATTTTGGTTTTTTGTTTCTACAAACAGGCCGCCTGTATCGGGCTTAGAACCGAATAATGAATGTTTCAGCTCACTTAAGAGCGGGCTGTTCGGAAGAATGAAGGCGACGAACGGTACGTTTTCAGCTCCGTTAGGAGCGACCTGTTTGTAGAATGCGGTCGACGAACGATCCCTCTAGCTCCGCCAGGAGCGGCCTGTTCGGTAAGACGGAAGATCGTTGCGGAGATGTTTTCAATATCGACATCGTTATTAAACGACAGGACGCTCCTAACGGAGCTCACCGAATTTTGGTTTATTTGTTTCTACAGACAGGCCGCCCGTATCGGGCTTAGAACCGAATATTGAAAATCTCAGCTCCCTTAGGAGCGACCTGTCCTGTAGGGCGCCGTTGGCGGGAAATATACCTCTCTTTTGCCTAACTGCCCCCCTACCAAGAACCCTCTGTGT
>OCZT010000959.1_pt1 | contig 29549 bp, 16 predicted proteins | sample 1539031 | NCBI WGS metagenome assembly OCZT01 (sample SAMEA3539308, study PRJEB22396) | soil metagenome | biome: tundra; feature: field; material: soil | place: USA | collected 2010-05 | depth 0.15 m | reverse complement strand
ACGCTTTGATGTTGTCCAGTTGTTCAACATCGACGCCGTTCGCCTGATGTTTAATGGAGGCAGCCGGGGCTTTGGCAGGCCTCCTGCAGCAACGGTATCGACAACTCCTGCAGTGCAGTCATCAGATACTTATCAATATAAAATTGATGTATCAATGGATGGGAAGACATTCATTATGGCTCTTGATCAGACAAAGAACACTATCTCTCGAAATACGATCTTTGAGGAAATCCCGGTAGTGAAATGCCGTTTTGTCAGGCTGACTATCACAAACTGGCCACGAACCACACCACTTGGGATCTTAGAATTCACTGTCTTTGGTAAACCCGCTGAGTCCCTGCCCGCTGCAGTAGCGATTCCTGATAAACATTAGCTTAAGTTTCATCCAGTTATATTGTAGCACCTTTTCTTATGAACAAATAGTATTAAAACCATATAAATTTAAAGAACAATGAAAAAGTTAATTACTCTCTTTGCAGCACTGATCGTAGTCATTTTTACTGCAAATTCACAGAATATCGTAAAGATTGCCCCAATAGGTTTTGACTCCCTTCGAACAGGAATTGCTCATGGGAAAATTGATACCATCAGCTATTTTTCGAAGACTGTCGGAAATAATCGCAGAGCCTTAATTTATACACCGCCGGCATATTCAAAAAGCAAAAAGTACCCTGTTTTATATCTTTTGCACGGAATTGGCGGTGATGAGAAGGAATGGTTGAACGGAGGTCATCCACAAGTTATTCTTGATAATCTTTATGCAGAGAATAAAATTGAACCGATGATAGTAGTTATGCCTAATGGCCGTGCTACTAAAGATGACTCAGCCAAAGGGAATATAATGGCACCTGATAAAGTTCAGGCATTCGCAACATTCGAAAAGGATCTGCTTAACGATCTTATTCCATTTATTGAAAAAAAATACCCGGTACTTAAAGACCGTGAACATCGTGCTATAGCTGGTTTGTCGATGGGTGGCGGACAAGCGTTGAATTTCGGACTGGGCAACCTCGACCATTTTGCCTGGATAGGTGGATTCTCCTCGGCTCCTAATACTAAACCACCTGAGCAATTACTGCCAAACCCTGAAGAAGCCAGAAAAAAATTGAAATTGCTCTGGATCTCCTGCGGTGACAACGACGGCCTGATTACGTTCAGCCAGCGTACACACGATTACCTTAACGCTAACGATGTCCCTCATATCTATTATATAGAACCCGGAGTACATGACTTTAAAGTCTGGAAGAATTCTTTATTCATGTTTTCACAGCTTATTTTCAAACCTGTGGATGTTTCAAAGTTCAATAAATACAGTGTTGTCGGGATTCCGCCTTCATCAAATATAAGAGGAGTTAAATACCCGCAGATACTTCCCGACAGCCGTGCAATATTTCGTGTTAAGGCCCCTGATGCCCAAAAGATTCAGCTCGATCTGGCAAAGAAATACGACATGGTAAAAAACAGTGAAGGTATATGGGAGGTTACAACGGATTCCTTAACTGAAGGATTTCATTATTATTCCCTCATAGTCGATGGATTGGCCCTGGTGGACCCTGCAAGTGAGACATTTTACGGTATGGGAAGAATGGCCAGCGGCATCGAAGTGCCTTTCAAGGGAGATGGATACTATGCAGAAAAAGATGTACCTCACGGTGAAATCTGTATAAAACGTTATTTTTCGACTGTGTTTAACAGCTGGCGTCAGTTTTACATATATAAACCTGCTGGTTATGACATTAATATCAACGCAAAATATCCTGTACTATACATATTGCATGGTGGTGGCGAAGATGAAAGAGGATGGGCAACACAGGGAAAAACAGATCTGATCCTCGATAACCTTATTGCTGCTAACCAAGCTAAACCTATGCTTATTGTAATGCCTGACGGAAATGTAAGCGGACAGGGTTTCGGCGAAAATACACTCAGGATGTTTGAACGAGAGTTGAAACAAAGCATAATTCCTTTTGTCGAAAAAAATTACCGTGCTGAAACGGGTTCAAAGAGCCGGGCTCTCGCAGGCCTGTCTATGGGTGGTATACAAACTCTTTATGTGGGAATTAATAACACTGAATTATTTTCATATCTCGGTGTATTCAGTTCAGGATGGATAATGCCCGCACAGAACGACCTCGCTAATAAGCAGTATGATTTTATGAAAACTAATAACGACAAGATAAAGAAAAATCTTAATCTTCTCTGGATAGGGGTGGGAGGTAAAGAGGATATAGCCTACAATAACTGCCAGGCACTGCTGAAAAAACTTGATGAACTGAATGTGAAATACATATATAGCGAATATCCTGGAGGGCATACCTGGCCGGTATGGAGGAATAACCTCTATAATTTTACCCAGCTCCTGTTTAAATAGAACATACAAATAACTTTAAAACTTCAAAAGATGAAAACTAAAATTGGATTGCTACTGATAGCAGGATTTCTTTTAACTGTAAAGACTTATTCACAAAACCCGAATTTTTATATCTTTCTGTGTTTTGGACAGTCAAACATGGAGGGGAATGCAAAAATTGAACCCCAAGACACAACGGTGAATGACCGGTTTAAGGTACTGGAAGCGGTTGATTGTCCCAACCTCGGCAGAATAAAAGGTAAGTGGTATACGGCCGTTCCTCCTTTATGCAGATGCCATACCGGGCTAACTCCTGCTGATTATTTTGGAAGAACATTGATCGATTATCTTCCTAAAAATATCAGCGTAGGTATTATTAACGTATCAGTGGCGGGCTGCAAAATTGAGTTGTTCGACAGGGATAATTTTAAGATGTATGCATCAACAGCTCCCTCGTGGATGACAAACATAATCAAGGAATACGGAGGAAATCCATATGCTCAGCTTGTCGAAATAGCAAAATTAGCCCAGAAAGATGGCGTAATAAAAGGAATCCTGTTACATCAGGGCGAGTCAAACACGAATGATAGTTTGTGGACCAAGAAAGTCAAAGTAGTTTACAGCAACCTGATAAAAGATCTTCATCTAAAAGCCAGAAAAGTACCACTACTTGCCGGAGAAGTAGTGAATGCAGATCAGGGAGGTGTGTGTGCGAGTATGAATAAAATCATTGCAACCCTGCCGCAGACTGTTCGCAATTCGTACGTCATTTCTTCGGCTGGCTGCACCGATTCACGCGATAATCTGCATTTCAATGCAGAAGGATACCGGAAGTTTGGCAAGCGGTATGCGGCTAAAATGCTATCAATTATGGGTTATAAAGTCAATGTTACTGAGTAACCGGACCGGTTTATTTTATTCGTCTGGTCAGAAAAAAGATTGAGAATGATTATTACGGTTAAAAAATAAAAATAAGGATAGTATCCATATAAATTTTGATATAAACATATGAAACGTAAACTATTAACCGGCCTGTTTATCTTATCTACATTGACCGCATTACCGCAAAAAGTAACTGTTGTCTCACCAAACCAGAAAATAGGCATTGCTCTTTACAACCAGCAAAACCAAGACGTTGGCGAATGGTATATTAAGGTAAATTTTATAAGCAATGGCAATAATTGCGAAGCTATACCTCGAATTAATTTGGGGTTATCTCGTAGTGATCAGGATTTTTCGAAAGAACTTAAATTTCTGAAAGCGGGGAAACCACTGCTGGTTACAGAGCAATATTCTGCTTTACACGGGAAACGAAGCCAATGTAACAATCTTGCCTACGAGACAGTAATCTCGTTTGAAAATCCGGGTAAAGCAAAACTAAATTTAATCATAAGAGCATATAATGACGGAGTAGCATTCCGTTACGAGTTTCCTGAGAAGGAAGGTTCTTTTGTTGTTAAAGATGAGTTTACATCATATAGCATACCCCAGTCTGCTAAACGATGGCTGGAAAAGTGGAACACTGCAAATGAAGGACTCTATATTGCTATGAACGACGATAACACCCAACAAAGCTGGTGTTATCCTGCTCTCTTTAATTTACCCGATAACAATTGCTGGTATCTTATACACGAAGCTTATGTGAACCGAGGTTATTGCGGTTCAAAACTTAGTAATGCTGTCGATAAATCCTTGTATAAAATCACATTTCCTGATCCAAAAGATGGTAATGGACAGGGGGAATCGGCTCCAACCATAGCCCTTCCATGGAAATCGCCATGGAGAATAATAATTTTAGGCAGCCTTTCAGATATTGTGGAATCAACGCTTACTGAAGATGTTTGCCCGCCCTCAGTTATAAAGAATACCGATTGGATCAAACCAGGTCTTGTATCGTGGAACTACTGGTCGAGTAACCATGGTACAAAGGATTACAAAATTGTGTGCGATTTTGCTGATCTGGCTGCCAGCATGGATTGGCCATACACTCTTCTCGACTGGGAATGGGATGCAATGAGCAATGGGGGGAATCTTGAAGATGCCGTGAAATATATACTTTCAAAAGGTGTAAAACCCCTTCTCTGGTATAATTCAGGCGGAAAACATACAGGAGTCACTGCAACACCCCGCGACCGTATGCTTACTCATGAAAACCGCGTCGAAGAATTCACAAAATTGAAGAAAATGGGAGTTGCAGGTGTAAAAATAGACTTTTTTGAAAGCGAGAAACAAGACATGATCAAGTATTACCTTGATATTCTTGACGATGCAGCTCAATTCGAGATGATGGTTTATTTTCATGGCTGCATAGTACCTCGCGGGTGGGATCGTACATATCCAAACCTGATGACACACGAAGGAGTACGGGGTGCCGAATGGTACAATAATGGTACTGAATTCACTACAACAGCCCCGGAACATAATACCGTACTTCCATTTACACGGAACGTGGTCGGTCCGATGGATTATACTCCTGTGACTTTTACTGATTCGCAGAACCCTCATATCACATCATACGGACACGAGCTTGCACTGAGCGTTGTTTTCGAATCAGGTTTTCAGCATCTGGCCGACCGGCCATCAGGTTATTACGAATTACCCGATGCCGCCAGAACTTTCCTCAAAGAAGTCCCTAATGCCTGGGACAATACGAAATTGCTTGACGGTTATCCCGGCCGCGATATAATTATTGCCCGTCAGAAAGGTGATTCGTGGTACATTGGAGGACTTAATTCCGAAAGATTTGATAAGACCAAGATCCTTAAATTTGACTTTTTGCCTGATAGTGTTAAGTATAAACTGACTCTTATATCTGATGGTAAACACGATAAAGAATTGGAAACTCAATATATTGCAGTAGATAAATCAAGTTCCTTAAGCGTGAAATTATTACGCAGGGGAGGGTTTGCCGCAAAATTGAAACGAATACAATAAATATATCCATCTTATTCATTGCAGACATTATAAATATAATTATTATGAAGAAAGCTTTATTTTTTACCCTGGGATTTATTCTGACCTCAAGTATTTGGGGACAGAAATTTCCATATCAAAATCCTGTTTTAAGCTCTGAAGAACGGGCCAAAGATCTGATAACCCGTTTGACATTGGAAGAAAAAGCCCTATTGATGTGCGATCAATCCGATGCCATTCCTCGTCTCGGGATTAAAAAGTTTAACTGGTGGAGCGAGGCTCTTCATGGCCTTGCCAATAATGACAAGGTTACTGTTTTTCCTGAACCGATAGGTATGGCTGCCTCATTCGATGACTCTCTTGCCTATCATATTTTCAATGCTGTTTCTGATGAAACCCGTGCCAAATATAATGAAGCAGTGCAAAAAGGGCAGGAAAACACACGATTCCTCAGCCTATCGGTTTGGGCACCTAATGTGAATATTTTCCGCGACCCGCGATGGGGCAGAGGTCAGGAAACTTATGGTGAGGATCCTTACCTTACTTCACGTATGGGTATTTCAGTTGTAAAAGGTTTGCAAGGGCCTGCCGATGCCAGGTACAGAAAGCTTCTCGCCTGCGCTAAGCACTTTGCAGTACATTCTGGTCCTGAATGGAGCCGTCATTCGCTTAATGTCAAAAATGTAGATCCAAAAGACTTATATGAGACCTATCTGCCGGCCTTTAAAGCGTTAGTTCAGAAAGCAGATGTAAGGGAAGTAATGTGTGCTTATCAGCGTTTGGAGGATGAACCATGTTGTGGTAACTCAAGATTGCTGCAAAGAATACTCCGGGATGAATGGGGCTTTAAGTATCTTGTTACCTCCGATTGCGATGCGATAACCGACTTTTATAATGGCCATAAATTTTCATCTGATGCCACTCATGCAGTGGCAAGAAGCCTTCCATCAGGAACTGACGTGGAATGCGCTTGGCAAGATTATAATTATAAAAAACTGCCAGAAGCTGTATCAAAGGGTTTGATCACAGAGGCGGATATAAATAAAAGCTTATTAAGACTGCTTATCGGACGGTTCGACCTGGGTGAAATGGATGAGGATGCTATAGTACCGTGGACAAAAATTCCGACTTCTGTTATAAATAATGATGAGCATAAAAAACTTGCGCTGGATATGGCGCATGAAACAATGACTTTGCTGCAGAATAAAGATAACATACTTCCATTGAATAAATCCGGCAAAAAAATTGCTGTAATTGGTCCTAATGCTGATAATGCCAGAGTGTTATGGGGTAATTATAATGGAACACCAATCCACACAATAACGATTCTCAACGGTATTAAATCAAAGGTATCAGGCGATAAGATATTTTATGACAAAGCATGTGATATTGTTGACAATAAAGTACTTGAAAGTTTTATCACGAAATGTTCTATAGATGGGAAGCCGGGATTCAAAGCCACTTATTGGAATAATAAAAGCATGACTGGTAATGCTGTTGCTAATCAACAGCTTGCAGGTCCTTTAGAGTTAGCAACAGAAGGAAAGAGTGCATTAGCTCCCGGCGTGCAGCTTGAAGGATTTTCTGCAAAATTTGAAACCGAATTCACACCATCTAAAACTGAAGATATTTTATTCAAATACGGGGCTGCCGGTTCTTTTGAGTTGCTGGTAAATGGTGCATCCGTCACAAAATTTGAAAATTGGAGAACACTGATTTCAAAGACTCCCTTTAAAGTCGAAGAGGGTAAGAAATATAAAATTGAAATACTCTTTACACAGCTTAATAACTGGCAGGCAGCCATCGAATTTAACCTTGGGAAAGAGGCTGATTTGGATTATTCCGGATTATTAAATAAGCTGAAAGGGATTGATGTTGTTGTGTTCGTCGGTGGCCTATCAAATGACCTGGAAGGAGAAGAAATGCCGGTGTCATTCCCGGGCTTTAAAGGTGGCGACCGTACAGATATCGAATTACCTGCCGTACAACGTAATTGCATCAAAACGTTGAAACAGTCTGGAAAGAAAGTCATTTTTGTGAATTGTTCAGGATCTGCAATAGAATTCGTTCCTGAAACTGAAACCTGTGATGCTATCCTTCAGGCCTGGTATGGAGGAGAATCCGGCGGGCAGGCTGTGGCCGATGTGCTTTTTGGAGATTATAACCCATCGGGTAAATTACCTGTCACTTTCTACAAAAGCTCGCAACAATTGCCCGATTTTGAGAATTACTCGATGAAAGGACGGACTTATCGCTATATGTCTGATCCACTCTTTCCCTTTGGTTTTGGACTGAGCTATACGACTTTTTCAATCGGGACAGCCGAGATCTCCAGAAATAAAATCAGCAAGGACGGAAACGTTGAACTTACTGTTCCAGTATCAAATACCGGGAAACGGACCGGAACAGAAATCATCCAGGTTTATGTTCGCAAAGTAAATGATACTGATGGACCTCTTAAAACTTTGAAGGGATTCAAGAGGATTGAATTAGCTGCAGGAAAATCAGGTCAGGCAGTTGTTAACCTGCCTCCTGCTTCATTCGAGTTCTTCGACCGGACAAGCGGCAAAATGGCTGTTGTCCCGGGTGAGTATGAGATATGGTATGGCAACAGTTCGGACATTAAAGATCTGAAAATGGCAATTATAACTATTCAGCAATAAGTGATAATCAAATGAACTCACCCCAACCCCTCTCTGCTCCGCAAAGAGGGGCAAAGCAATCATCCCCCTCTTTACAAAGTAGAGAGGCGGACGACCGTTAAGAAATTGCCTTGCAGGCAATTTTAGGAAGGAGCGAGCCTGCAGGGCTGAAAAGGGGGTGAGTACATTCATAGTAAAAGCATTTTTCAGATTATTATTAATTGCAGATGGTCATATAATATAAAATAACAGTAATATTTACTCTATTTTTAAAAATATATATATGATAGGAATCTCATGAAATATCTTTTGGTTTTTTCACTGTTTATTCTGTTTATATCTCTCACTCTGTTTGCTCAGGAGCAATCTCATAATGCCGTACCTGATTTTAATAAGTTATACAAATCCGTTATTGATGAATATGGATTTGATCAGGTATTGGATAACGGCTTTCTATATAATGAAAAATACTCCAGAAAGATTGGTCACCAATTTTTTATGAAGGACCAATTATATAATGGCACGCTTGTATATAGAGGGGAAGTATACAAAGGTGTTGAAATGAAGTACGATATATACGATCAACAGTTAGTACTTAGTCTTAATAATAATAATTCAATAGAGTGGATCGTTCCCCATAATGATTTTATTTCGGCTTTCAGCCTTGGTGATATATTTTTCTCGAAATACAATTTCGGGGGAGTGACAAGATTTTACCAGCTTGTCAATGATACGGGAAAAGTGAAATGTTTGTATTACTGGTTCAAACAAAGCTTTGATTCCAATAATATAAATTATTTAGGCTTTAGTGAATTTACGCAAAGTGAGAAAGAAAATTACCTGTTATTGGACGGATCATTAAAAAAATATATAACTAACAGATCATTCACTAAATTATTTCCGAATGAGATCAGGGCCCGCTTACGGGAATACATTAGAAACAACCATATAAATGTTACCAAAAGCGGTGATGAAAAAATAAAAGAATTATTAACCTTTTGTAATTCTTTATTATAAACCTTTAAGCTTATCTGTTAGTTGCACAGTTTATCAAATGAAAAAAATCATTATTACCTTTTTGAGCCTTTGTCTTTATTTTATAGCGACAGCACAGCAGCCTGATCATAGGCTTGTATCCGGTAATTATAATAATATTCCTTTTAAAGATTTTGTTAGTGAGATTGAAACGAAAACTCTCCTTAGATTTTATTATCGTCAGGATTGGATAAAAGATGTAAGAATTACTTTTTCGGGAACTGATGTTGACCTGGCGCAAATGCTCAATGTACAGTTAAAAAAGACCGGGCTCCAAGTCTTCATTGAGGATAACAGCATTTATATTTACCCGGGTAAGCAAATTACAACAGAATTGCCGGCTTACAGGATATCAGAAGTTGCGATTAATGATTCTGCAGATTCTAAAAACATTACCGATTCTGAAAAGAAATATCAGGCAGGCAAGATGATTTCATCGATTGAAGTATTGGAAATCGGCGATAAGCAAAAGACTCCTGTCACTGCAAAATGTATTATCACCGGAAAGATTGTTGATATTTCAGATTCAGAGCCTCTTATAGGAGCAACAGTTTATATTGATGAGCTTAAGAGTGGTGCAGTTACAGATCTTGAAGGCGGATTCAGGCTGGCTCTCAAACCTGGAAAATATAAGGCCAATTTCAATTACATGTCAATGAAACAGCAGGATTATTATCTTCAGGTATATTCAAGTGGCTTTATTACCGTTCAAATGAAAAAAGAGCTCATTGCTTTGAATGAGGTTAAGGTTACTGCCAAGCGTTATGATAATGTAAAAGGTATGCAAATGGGTGTAGAAAAGATTTCAGTGAAATCAATAAAAGAAGTTCCGGTTGCATTCGGGGAAAAGGATGTCCTTAAAGTAGCACAAATGCTACCAGGGGTGTTGAATGTGGGTGAAGGTTCTTCAGGGTTCAATGTAAGAGGCAGTTCAGAAGATCAGAATATGTTTTATATCAATAAGATCCCCGTATACAATACATCCCATTTATTAGGATTCTTTACCTCCTTCAATCCTGATATCATTAATGATTTCACCTTATATAAAAGTAATATTCCTGCCAGGTTTGGTGGAAGACTGGCTTCAGTTTTTGATATTACAACCAGGCAAGGAAATAAGAAGAAGTTTTACGGTCAGGGGGGGATAAGTCCGATAACTGCCCATGCTTCCCTTGAAATTCCTTTGATTAAAGATAAAGTATCGATAGTTACCAGTTTCCGGAGTTCCTATTCGGACTGGATACTTAAACAAATTAATAACAACGATATAAAGAACAGCAAAGCGTTTTTTTATGATGGTTCTTTGTCAGTAAATGCAGAAATAAATGATAAAAACCTGCTAAGGTCATTTGTTTATTTGAGCAGAGACAAGTTTTCTCTGTCATCGTTAAATGATTATAATTATTCGAACATTGGAGGTTCACTAAACTGGAAACACATTTTTTCTTCAGTATTATCGGTTGATGTAGCTGTTATTAATAGCAGGTACTCCTTTGAAAATGTCGATAAATCCAACCTGTCTACTGCATATATGCAAAAGTACATGATAAATCACTATGAAGCCAGGGCAGACTTTTCTGTCTTAACCAAATCTGATCACAAAATTGAATTCGGGGCGAGTGAAATTTATTATGATATGGATCGTGGCAATATTTTCCCGTATGGCGAAATATCAAACAGAGCGACTGTCTCCCTTGGAAAAGAAAGAGGGCTTGAGGGGGCACTTTATATATCCGATGAGTTTGCCTTGTTCAGTAATCTGAGCGTTTCAGGAGGGATAAGATATAGTTTGTTTAGTTTATATGGTCCCGCGACAATAAACTTATATAACTCGGAAAATAACAGAACCATTGATAACATAACAGGAACTAAGATATTCCATAAAGGAGATCTGATTAAATCATATTCAGGTCCGGAATACAGATTTGCCCTGAATTATGCACTGGGCAACAATAGCTCATTAAAAGCTTCATACAACAGATTGTACCAGTATGTTTTCATGTTGAGAAATACCATTGCAATTTCTCCTGATGATAAATGGAAATTATGTGATTACTACATCAAACCACCAGTTGCGGATCAGATTTCAGTAGGTCTTTTTAAGGATTTAAAGAACGGCAGCATTGAAGCTTCTTTAGAATTGTATCATAAATGGATCAACAATGAAGTTGAGTATAAAGATGGTACGGATTTTACTTCATCTTATCCCATAGAAACTGAGGTACTACAAGGAAAGCAACACGTAAACGGAATAGAGTTTATGATACGTAAAAATAGCGGAAAGACCACAGGATGGTTATCATATTGCTATTCGAGATCCCTAATTAAAACTGATGGCGGCCTTCCTGAGAATCAGATAAATTACGGTTTGGAATATCCTTCAAATTATGACCGGCCGCATAGTTTTAACCTTGTACTGAATTACAGAACCACCCATCGTTTAAGTACTTCGGCAAATTTTGTGTATACAACGGGCCGCCCTATTACTGTACCGCTATCGATCTATTATTCGGAAGGCCAGCAGGTGCTGAATTATTCAAAAAGAAATGAATACCGTATGCCTGATTATGCCAGGCTGGACCTGTCTATTAACCTTGAAGGGAACCTTATAAGGAAGAAGCCTATTCATAGTAGCTGGTCGCTCAATTTATATAATGCTTTGGGACGCAGAAATGCGTATTCAGTTTATTTTGACTCCGCGAATGGTAAGGTTCAGGGACATCAACTCTCTATTTTCGCCGTTCCGATATTTACGCTTTCATGGAACTATAAATTCGGAAATTATCTGAATGATTAAAACAAACGGTTTCAGATCATGAAAAGAAACAGTATGAAAAAAGTATTTGCATTAAAAAGTAATCGTTTAGTAATATTCATTGTGAGCTTTATCTTATTCGCAATGAGTTGCATCAGCCCTTTTGAGCCAAATTACAAGGGAGTGAGTAATATGCTGGTTGTTGAAGGAAGCATTATAAAAGGCATTGAAACGCAGGAGATAAAAATATCCAGAGCTTCGTCCATCTCAAATCCTGCCAGCATACCGGAAATAAATTGCCAGGTCAAAGTCGTGGATGATTCCGGAAATGAGTTCGTTTTTTCTGAAGTATCACAGGGTAGATATGTGGCAACTATTGATGATGCACTGCTGAACTATAATAACCAATACAAACTGTTATTCAGCACACCCTCGGGACAAAACTACGAATCGGGTTATCAGACACTTCTTAAAACTGCACCGGTTGATAGTATTTATACCATTAATGAATTTCATTTAGATCCCGATTCCAGCAAAGATATTCAGGGTCTACAGTTTTATGCAGATCTGAATGCTCCTAATGATGCACCTAAGTTCTATAAGTGGCAAATAGACGAAACATGGGAGGTGCATGCCGGGTATAAGATATGCGGTATTTATGACGGAAAGACAGTAAGTTTGTCTCTTATTTCTTCGGATAGTCTTTATTATTGCTGGGCAACAAGAATTGCAAATGGTTTTTACACATCATCAACAGTTGATCTGTCACAAAACATTATAAAAAAAATACCTCTGCATTTTAAATCAAGCACTTCACAAGAATTAGTAATAGAGTACTGCGCAACTGTAAAACAATTTGCATTAAACAAAGATGCGTACGATTATTGGCATCAAAAGGAAATAGAATCGAAAGGAACAGGTCAGCTTTACTCAACTCAGCCTAACCAGTTTAGATCGAATATTTCTAATCCCGGCAATCCCGATGAGAAGGTTTTGGGCTTTTTCTGGGTTTCTTCCTGTTCCGAGAAACGCCTGTTTTTGAAAGATCCTTTTCACACATTTGTAAATGGGGGGGGACCAACTTGCAGGACATTATCATTATCTTCCAGTGTTGCAGGTAAAACTCTTGAAAATGCTCTGTTGAATTTAATATCAAGATCAAAAAATGTTCCTAAACCTCCGCTTTATATTTATTCAATTTGTGGCGTGGGTGGTTGTATTTATTTTGTTGCACTGACAAATGCTTGTATTGATTGCAGGGAGAATCTTATAAATGGTACAGGAACTACTAAAAGACCCGATTTCTGGGAATAATATGCATTAAAACAATATATAACTTAAATGCCAAATTAAAATAAATGACAACGAAAGAATGATGAAGAAAGTTTTTTTGTTTTACGTTTTTAGCTTTCTGATTAACTTTACCATCTGTTGTCAGACAGCGCAATCAGGAATTACACTTTCAAAAACATCAGCTGTATCGGGAGAAACAATCAGGCTTTTCACTGATCAAAATATTTATTGCGTGAATGAGAAAATCTATTTCACAGCCGAATATTCATGTGCAAACGAACTTGACTCTCTGGCATGGAGCAATGTATTATATGTTGAACTTATTAAATGGAATGGGAACAAGCTGGTACAGATGAAACTAAATCTTACCAGGCCAGAAACCTCAGGTGTTATAATTATCCCGGGCAACCTGCTTTCAGGTAATTATTATTTGCGTGCTTATACGAAATGGATGAGGAATTTTTCTGCAAGTGATTATGCATACCTTCATGTTAAAATTATTAATCCCTTCCGGCCCGAAACAGATGAAGGCCCGTCTGAAATATCAGGTCCTGCAACGACGGCAGAACTTAGTGTGGTACAAAAGATTCTGATTAAAGGCGTTAAATGCACTATAGGCAAAAATGAATATAAGAAGAGGGAAAAAGCAGAGGTTGATTTTCAATTAAATGACAAGAAGTTCTTTGATATTAACAGATATTACATATCGGTGGCAAGAGTCGGTACTATTGATACGGCAGATCACTTGTGCAAGCCTGAATTTACCTCTGAGGAAAGTGACCTGTCTAACATTGAATATTTACCGGAAATAAGAGGAATTACAATTTCAGGTAAAATTATTGACAAATCCACAAAACTTCCTCAAAAAGACATTTATGTCAGTCTTTCAGAACCTAAACATGGAGAATACTTTTCAATCTATAAAACAAACAACCAGGGCAGGTTCGTCTTTTCACTACCATATATGCAGGGACCACACGATTTCTTTATTCAGTCGGAATACTCTGGTTCATTGTCTTCAGAAATACTAATCGACAACGGCTTTTGCAACAAGCCTGTTAAATTGCCTTATATAGCCTTCAAACTGAATGAAGGAGAAATTCACCTTCTTAAATATCTGGTAATTGATCAGCAACTTAGTGAAAAGTTTCTGTTTAATAAAGATACATTATCAGATTCACAACATGCAGAAACAGAACCGCTTCCTTTTTATGGCAGCAAGAAGGTAGTTTACTTTACAGAAAAATATATTGAATTACCTAACATTGAAGAATTCATCAATGAGATTATTCATGAAGCGACCATAATAAAGGAAAAAGAGGAGACTTCGCTTATCAGCATGAAAAGAACATATCTTTCAAATTGTCCACCATTGATCTTACTGGACAATGTTCATGTTAATAATGATGACCAGCTTTTAAAAATACCCTTGAACAGAATTGAAAAAGTTGAAGTAATTAACCGGGACTATGTAGTTGCAGGCATGAGATACTATGGCATTATTAGTGTTTATTCCAAAAATAAAAATTTTGCCGGACTTGATCTTAACAAAAACAGCGTGTTTTTTACCTATGACTTATTTTCTGATAGAAATACCGGATACGATTACAATGTAAGGTCAAATGATTCAAGAATACCTGACAGAAGGAATCTTTTATACTGGAATCCGGATATTCAGTTATCTGCTGACAAAAAAACGACAATTTCATTCTATACATCAGACAGCGGAGGTGATTATATTGTATATATCCGTGGGAAAAACAGCAAGGATAAGAACGATATATATGGCAAATGCTCTTTTACAGTCAAATGATTATATTCCGGATATGCAGGTATAGGAACAGGTTAAGGAATTCTTATCGAGACTGACTTAAATTTGAATTCTTAATAAAATGATCATTAACCTTGAATCAATGACACTTCTTAAGAATAAAATCAAATACACTGCACTTATGAAAACATGTATTCTTTCATTTTTGCTACTATCAGTTTTCATGCCATTGAATGTTTTCTCGCAAACTTCTTCAGGAAGAAGTATGGTTCTACACGAGCACTGGTACATTCAGTCATCAGCTAACCTCACGGACAACGGCAGGGTCATTTCCTTACCCGGTTATGTAGCTAAGGACTGGTATCCCACAGCGGTTCCCACAACTGTGCTAGCTGCACTCGTGGCAAACAAGGTGTACCCCGATCCATATTACGGTAATAACTATTTGGAACTGCCTGGTGTGCGCAGGTGGGACAAGCCCGAGGGTAATCCCTTCGAATCGTCCTGGTGGTACCGCACCGAGTTCGATCTTCCTTCCGATTATGCAGGCAAGCATGTGTGGCTAAAGTTTCATAGTGTGAACTACCGTGCTGACCTGTGGGTAAACGGCCAGAAGGTGGCCGATTCCACCCAAATGGAGGGTGCGTACAGGCTGTATTCTTTCGAAATCGCCCAATACACAAAAGCTGGTCAGAAGAACTGCATCGCGCTGGAGATTTATCCCCCCAAGACTTTCGACCTTACTATCTCCTGGGTCGACTGGAATCCCACACCTCCCGACAGGGGAATGGGCATCTGGTACGACGTGACCCTATCTGCCAGTGGTCCCGTGGCCATTGACCATCCCTTCGTGAAAACCAAATTAAACCTGCCTTCAACTGACCAGGCCAAACTCAGTGTGATTGCTGAAGTGAAGAACGCAGGAAGCGCTCCCGTCAAGGGCTTGTTGAAAGGCAAGATAGAAAACATAACTTTCTCTAAGGAAATAAACCTTAATGCGAACGAGACTAAAGAGGTAACATTCTTACCTGAGGAGTTCCCGCAACTAGTGGTGGCAAATCCCCGCCTTTGGTGGCCGCATATAGTGGGCCCGCAAAACCTCTACGACTTAAACCTGAGCTTCGAGATTGACGGGACTTTATCCGACACACGTAAATTACGTTTCGGTATCCGGGAGATCAGCTCCTGGATGAACGAATTTGACACACTGCGCACCAAAGTGTTTCAGGTGAATGGCAAGAACATTGTGATCCGTGGTGGCGGATACGTGGAAGACCTTATGCTGCGTCCATCCAACGAGCGCGTGGATGCCGATATCCGTTACCTGAAATTCATGAACATGAACGCGCTGAGGATGGAAGCTCCCCGTGGTTCCGATTATCTTTTCGAGCGATGTGATGAGGAAGGAATCCTTATTATGGTAGGCTGGTGCTGCGGAGTGCCCTTCGAGAGTTGGAAGAACTGGACACCACATACGGCCGATATTGCCGAGATAAGTTGGCACGACCAGGTTATCAATCTTCGCGCGCACCCATCTGTTTTCACCTGGTTGTACGGGAGCGATAATTTTCCACCGGAGGATATAGAACGGCGTTACATCAATGTGCTCAAGCAGTATGATGGAACGAGACCTTATTCCTCCTCTGCCACACAGGCACCCAGCAAGATTGATGGTTACACGGGTTTGTTTATGGGGCCCTGGCCGCAGATTTACGGTTACCTCCCTCCTAATTACTGGTATAGCAAGCTTGAGTTCAATACCGAGTGCGGGCCAAATGGCGAACAGCTTCCTCCCATAGAAACTATCAAGAGAGTGATGTCCGAAAAGGACCTCTGGCCTGTTGGTCCCGGTTGGGATTTGCGCTTGCGAAAGGACTTTTATCCTTTTGCTCGCAAGGCGCTCGAATCAAGATACGGAAAGCCCGTGAGTCTGGAAGAATACTGCATGAAGTCACAGATCCTTCAGATGGAGGCAGTAAAGGCCATGTTCGAGGCCTTCGCTGGGAACAAGTACAAGTCGAGCGGTGTCATATACTGGATGTATAACAGCGCCTGGCCCAAGTTTTACTGGCAGTTGTACGATTACTTTTTCATGCCGAATGGCGCCTTTTATGGTGCGAAGAAGGCTTGCGAGCCCCTGCACGTGCAGTACAATTACAAGGAGAATGCGGTGCAAGTCGTTAACTGTTTTTATCAGGATTTCACTGGATTAAGAGTTACCGCCAAAGTCTTCGATTTCCACGTTAAGGAGATATTATCGAAAGAAGTCACAACCGATATGAAGGCAGATGAAAGCAAGATACTCTTCAAGCTGGACTTACCGAAGGAACTTACCAATATTTACTTCCTGAAGCTTATTCTGCAAGATAAAGCTGGGAAGGAGATCTCATCGAATTTCTACTGGTTGTCGGCCAGGGGTGATGAGAATGCCGATTTTACCGATCTGTCCAAGCTACCCAAGGCTGATGTGACAGTAAAACTTAGTCCGCTCTTGAAGGAGAATGGCAAGCTTAAACTAGCTGTTGAATTTACCAATGCTTCAACTTCGCTTGCTTTCGCTGTGAACCCCAAGTTGCTTTTAGCCTCTACACGGGAGCCTGTATTGCCCATTTTTTGGCAGGACAATTATTTCTCGCTGTTACCTGGTGAAAAACGTACCATCGAAATGCAATTGGATGCCTTTCTGTTAACGGAAGGGAACGTGCTGTTCAAACTGGATGGTTGGAACCTACGGGAAACACAGGAACAAGAACTGTTGGTGCATTAAATAATTTAAATGCAAATACAAAAATACAAGGGCTCTAAAAAATTAAATACAGGTTAAATTAATTAATTCAAAGACCATGATAGAAACTTTGTCGAAAAAACTTAAAAAACTGGAGATAATAATTGAAAAATCTCCCAAGATTGATCGCTATTTTTCAATACCGAAGGAGGAATTTGTAGAACGCCGTCAGAAAACATGGAAAGCCTTACTGAAAGAGCAAAATATTGATGTTGCTTTTGCTTTTTCAGACGAGCACTATAGCGGGGATGTTCCATATCTTGGGGGAAACACAAATTATTCTATTGAACAAGTTGCATTTGGTCTGGGTCCTGATCCTTACACTTCCGGGATTATAGCCGGATTTGAAGGAGTTTATATTGCAGGACAACTGGCAAAACGTGCAGGAATTATGGTGTATCCAACCGAGAGTCTGCAACTGGCAGATGAAAAATATCCTGTGGAAGGATTTTCATTAAAGGATATTTTGGAAACAATTGCAGGCAGGAAGGTCAACCGAATAGGGATTTTATCTCCCCGGCAGGTTATTCCGGACGGAATCATAGCCAACCTGGAAGAGATTGTCGGAAAAGATAATGTAATAGATACTCAGGTACCATTTCAAAAAGTAAAAAACCTAAAAAGCACAAATGAAATGAGGCTTGTTGAAGATTCAGCCTATGTTACTTCACTTGCCCTGCGGGCAATGCTGGCAGTGATAGAACCAGGTATGGACGAAACAGAAGTGGCTGCCTTTGGTGATATGCTGGCAAAATGGATGGGGTGCGAGCGACAAGGCTTTCAGACAATGGTTGGTTCAGACATGGCTTGCGTGACAATGATCGGGCCTGCATTGAACCGGCAGATTATTGAAGGTGAGTACATGCACTTGGGCACTTCTTACAAAAGAGATGGACTTACAGCATGTTGCAGAAGGAGCATTTTTTCAAGTAATGCCAATATAACACCATATCGGGAATATTTCAGAAAAATTGTGGAAGATGGGTTTAAGATTGGTTTCAAAGCCTATGTAGATATTGTTGAAAACGATAAACCTGCAAAATACCAGGAACAGGCTTTAATAGATTTTTTTAACGCAAAAACTGACGAAATGCTTAATATGGTTCAGTCCGTATATGGTAAATCTTCAGCATTTCTCCTAAAGGAAAAATTATTCAGTGAAATTCCCGGTATCACCAAAGGTCTCTCCAGGATGAAACCCTACACAGGGACTCATAATTCAGGTTATACTGAATGTCAGGAATTTTTTGGAGCAATCACCTTGGAATCTGATGAACCTTTAGAACATCAGGTAGTAACGATGCTGGATGTTGCTATAAGGGGTCGCGGCAGTAAATGGCTTGGGGAGGAATTCGAATGTATTATACCTGGCTTTGACTACTGGGTTGTTGAAGACACTCTTGGAAAATATGAAAACAAAGTGAAAAACCTGACAGGTGAACTTCAAGCAGGGGACATGATAATAAAGGGTATCGGAAAAATCCCAATCAATGTACAGACTTTGGTTGGCAACGTGAATGAGTACGAAGGTTAATCCATCATTGAAAATAAATTAGCTTATTAATATATTCAAAATGAAAAAAGGAAGTTCAATCGTTGCCTTAATATTCTTAATATTTTTTGTTATTTCTTTACTACAGAACATGTTAGGGCCTCTAATTCCTAACATTATCGATGATTTTAGCCTCAGTCTTTCCCTTGCAGGTTTTCTTCCATTTTCCTTTTTTATAGCATATGCTGTGATGTCAATTCCAACTGGCTTTCTGATTGAAAAATTCAGAGAAAAGGCCATACTCTTAGCTGCATTTTTCATCTCTTTTTCCGGTGCTTTATTGTTTGCAACGAATGCAAATTTTACTTATGCCCTTCTATCCCTGTTTTTAATGGGCGCCGGTGTGGCAATGATGCAGGTAGGCATTAATCCACTTCTACGTGTGGCAGGTGGTGAAAAACATTTTGCTTTTAATTCTGTTTTAGCCCAATTTATTTTTGGACTGGCTTCTTTCCTCAGCCCGAAACTTTACATTTATTTTGTCAAGAATCTTCAGGATGTTTCGGTATCTAAAAAATTTATTATTAAACTATTATCACATGTTGTACCCAATAATTTACCCTGGATTTCGCTTTATTGGTTTTTTTCCATATTAACTCTTTTGATGATCATTATTATTGCCGTAATAAGGATACCTAAAGTAGAATTAAAAGAAGATGAACGTATTGGAAGCAAAGATAATTTTGTTCTTTTATTGAAGAATAAAATTGTTGTCCTCTATTTTATTGGAATTATTGCATATGTCGGTACCGAACAGGGTGTGGCAGATTGGATTTCCAAATTTCTGGTTAACTATCATCAGTATGATCCACTGACAATAGGTGCTAAGGTGGTATCAAATTTCTGGGGACTAATGACGCTGGGCTGCCTGGTGGGATTGTTACTGTTGAAAATATTTGACAGCAGAAAAGTCCTGATCTTTTTTTCAATTGCAGCGATTATCTCCCTGACTTTCGGTCTTTTTGGACCTGGTAAGGTTGCCCTGGTAGCTTTCCCATTAGTTGGATTTTTTGCATCAGTGATGTGGTCAATCATCTTTTCTTTAGCACTTAATTCTGTAAGTAAACATCATGGTGCATTTTCAGGTATCTTATGCACAGGTATTAGTGGAGGTGCCATTGTACCAGTTATCATCGGCTGGTTAGGAAACATGTTCGGATTACGTGTTGGTATGATATTCTTATATATTACTTTGGGATATATATTAAGTATTGGCTTCTGGGCCAAGCCCTTAATCCCTAATGAAACAATAAAGGAAAAGAGAGACGCAGCTAAATTTTCCACTAAGGATAATTTATAATGATAGAAAGAAGAAAACAAAACTAATGGGATTGAAATCACAAGCAAAATTTTAATCAAGGACAAAATATTAAAGCCATTAAATAGTAAAAGAGTATGAAAAGACGATTTATTTTGAGTAAGAATTGCATGAAAACATGCGCTCTTTCTGTACTACTATTGTTCTCAATTTTCCTGTCATTGAATGTTTTCGCGCAAACATCTGCAGGAAGCAGCATGGTTCTGCGCGACCACTGGTATATCCGGTCATCTACCGATCAAGCTGAAGGCCTATTGATGCCGATGGTGCGTATCATGGACGACGGCAGGGTCATATCCCAACCCGGTTATGCCGCGAAGGGTTGGTATCCCACTTCAGTTCCCTCGACCGTGCTTGCCGCACTCGTGGCAAACAAGGTGTACCCTGATCCCTATTACGGAAATAACCTCATGGAACTGCCTGGCATGCGTAAGTGGGACTCCCCCGAAAGTGACCCCTTCAGTTCATCCTGGTGGTACCGCACAGAGTTCGATCTTCCCTCCGATTATGCAGGCAAGCATGTGTGGCTGAAGTTCCATGGCGTGAATTACCGTTCTAATCTGTGGGTAAACGGGCATAAGGTTGCTGATTCCACTCAGATGGAGGGTGCATTCCGTCTTTATTCCTTCGATATCGCGCAATATGCAAAAGCCGGACAGAAGAATTGCCTGGCGCTTGAGATCTATCCCCCCGTAGGTATGGACCTCACCATCACCTGGGTAGACTGGAACCCTGCTACGCCCGACAGGGGGATGGGTATCTGGTACGATGTTACGGTTTCTGCAACCGGTCCTGTGGCCATTGATCATCCCTTCGTGAAAACCAAATTAAACCTGCCTTCAACCGACCAGGCCAAACTCAGTGTGATTGCTGAAGTGAAAAATGCGGAAAACGCTCCCGTCAATGGCATTCTGAAAGGAAGTATCGGGAACATCATCTTCTCGAAGAAAGTTAGCCTGGTTGCAAACGAGATAAAGGAAGTTACCTTCACGCCCGATGAGTTTCCGCAGCTCGTGGTGGCAAATCCCCGTCTTTGGTGGCCGCATACCGTGGGCCCTCAAAACCTCTACGACTTAAACCTGAGCTTCGAGATTGACGGGACTTTATCCGACACACGTAAATTACGTTTCGGTATCCGGGAGATCAGCTCATGGATGAACGAGTTCAACAACCATCGTACAAAGGTGTTCCAGGTGAATGGCAAAAACATAGTGATACGTGGTGGCGGATACGTGGAAGACCTCATGATGCGTCCCTCCAACGAGCGTGTTGATGCCGATCTTCACTATCTGAAATTCATGAATATGAATGCGTTGAGGATGGAAGCTCCCCGAGGTTCCGATTATCTCTTCGAGCGTTGTGATGAGGAAGGCATAATGCTCATGGTGGGCTGGTGCTGCTGCGGCGCCTTCGAGCGTTGGAAGAGTTGGACACCACATACGGCAGATATTGCCGAGATAAGTTGGCACGACCAGGTTATCAATCTTCGTGCACATCCTTCTGTTTTCACATGGTTGTACGGAAGCGATCATTTCCCTCCGGAGGAAATAGAACGGCGTTACATCAACGTGCTCAACCAGTATGATGGAACGAGACCCTATTCCTCCTCGGCCACCCAGGACCCCAGCAAAATTGCAGGTTACACGGGTTTGTGGATGGGTCCCTGGCCTCAGGTATACGGTTACTTCCCTCCTGAATACTGGTACAGCAAGCTCGAGTTCAATACCGAGGCCGGTCCCAATGGAGAACAGCTTCCTCCAATTGAAACTATCAAGAGGGTGATGCCCGAGAGAGATCTCTGGCCTATTGGTCCCGGCTGGGACTTACGCCTGCGTAAGGTCTATTATCCTCCTGCTCGCAAGGGGCTCGAATCGCGGTACGGGAAACCCGTTAGCCTCGAGGAATATTGCACAAAGTCTCAGGTTTTCCAGCTTGAAGGAGTTAAGGCCATGTTCGAAGCATTCGCAGGTAACAAGTACAAGTCGAGCGGTATCATATACTGGATGTATAACAGCGCCTGGCCCAAGTTCTACTGGCAATTGTACGATTATTTCCTCATGCCGAATGGCGCCTTTTATGGTGCGAAGAAGGCTTGCGAGCCCCTGCACGTGCAGTACAATTACAAGGAGAATGCGGTGCAAGTCGTTAACTGTTTTTATCAGGATTTCACTGGATTAAGAGTTACCGCCAAAGTCTTCGATTTCCACGTTAAGGAGATATTATCGAAAGAAGTCACAACCGATATGAAGGCAGATGAAAGCAAGATACTCTTCAAACTGGACCTGCCGAAAGAACTTACTAATATTTACTTCCTGAAACTCAGCCTGAAAGATGAAGCAGGGAAGGAAATCTCATCGAATTTCTACTGGTTGTCGGCCAAGGGTGATGAGAATGCCGATTTTACCGATCTGGCCAAGCTACCCCCGGTTGACGTGACTGCAAAATTAAACCCGCTCTCAATGGAGAATGGCAAGCTTAAACTCATTGTTGAATTCACGAATTCTTCAACTTCTCTCGCTTTCGCAATGAACCCTAAGTTGCTTTCAGTCTCAACGCGGGAGCCTCTATTACCCATTTTCTGGCAGGACAATTATTTCTCGCTGTTACCGGGTGAAAAACGTACCGTCGAAGTGCAATTGGATGCTTCGCTGGTAAAGGAAGGAAAATTGCTGTTTAAACTGGATGGATGGAACCTGCGGTCAACACAGGAACAAGAACTGTCGGTGCCTTAAAGAATTAAAATGCAAAAGTGTGTTATCCAATTATTTACTAAATAATCAAAACTATAAACTTATGTGCTTCTGGTGAATTAAACAAAATAGATATATCAGATTGAATATGGATACAAATTATTTTATTTTCAGATTCAAATATCGAATTGTTTTCGCTGTGTTAATTATCTTTGGGAGCTATTCGGTAGTTTGCTCTCAAACTATCAGTTTGGGGAACGTTGCCATGGGAAAAACCGCAACACAGAGTACTGTTGCCAACGGCGGTATAGCTTCGAGGGCCGTAGACGGTAACACCGATGGCAGAGCTGTCTGGAATTCGGTGACCGAAACGGCCGGATCGGACAACAATCCCTGGTGGCAGGTTGACCTCGGAAAGACCTATAGCATAAGTCTTGTCGAAATTTGGAACCGTACCGACTGTTGTTCGGATAAAATGAATAATTTCACGGTTTCGATTCTCGACAGCAGCAAACAGGTGGTCTGGACTCGCAAAATAAACTATTTCCCTAATCCATCTGTTACGCTCGACGGTGCGAACACGAAAGGACAATATATCAAGGTTCAGCTCAACGGACCGGGACCCCTGTATCTGGCCGAAGTCATGGTTTTCTCATGGAAGGCTTCATCTTTTATCAATGTCGCATTGAAAAAAGAAGCAGTGGAGAGTTCTATTGGAGATAATGCTCCTGCATCGAGAGCCGTGGACGGGAACTCAGATGGCGACTGGGTCAATGGTTCGGTTTCTCATACCACCCAGGAGGACAATCCCTGGTGGCAGGTCGATCTAGGAAAATCATATGCTATTAACCAGATAAGGATTTGGAACCGGACTGACGGTTGGGATGATCGACTGAACAATTTCACAGTTTCCATCCTCGATTCCAATAAAAGAGAAGTATGGGTTAAAGCCAAAAACATCGTCCCCAGACCCGTTCTTCTGCTCAATGTGGGACTGATAAGTGGACGATTTGTAAAGGTGCAGATCAACAGTGCCAACGCCATTTTGCAATTGGCTGAAGTCCAGGTCTTCGCCGATACAACCCTTCCCCTACAATCATATTCGAATGTTGCCCTGAAAAAAGACGCTACTCAGAGCATCACTGGTGAAGGAGGTGTCGCGTCGAGGGCTGTGGATGTGAACAGTGACGGTAACTGGTTTGCCTCGCAGAATTCAGTCACTCATACAGGGAATTATTCCGACAATCCCTGGTGGCAAGTTGACTTGGGTAAGTCCTATACTATTAGCGCGATACAAATGTTCAACCGCACCGATTGTTGCATGGACCGGTTGAGCAAGTATACAATCTCTATCCTGGATTCCAGCAAGAAGGAGGTCTGGTCGAACTACCAGGCCATGTATCCTACTCCATCCATTCTGTTCAATACAGGAATTAAGCGAGGACGATTCGTAAAGATACAGATCAATGGTTTGGGTATTTTAAGCATAGCCGAAGTACAAGTATTCTCAGTAAGCAAATAAAAGTTTTTTTCAAGCCAATATAATGATTTTGTTAATAGTATTCTCTCAATGCCGAACATGAACAAGAATATGAGGATTTGTGGATTTTGACTATTTTCGGGTAAGTAATAAAATTGAAGGGAAATAAAAATGAAAAGATTAGGTAAATGTAATAACATCTTCTTTGGGGTTATCTCCGTAATGTTTCTTTTTTTCAATTTTGCAACAGGTACGTTGTTCGCGGATGCTGCAAAACCATACAGGATAGAACTTGCAGAAAATTGGAAGCTTATGTCTTCGAAGGATATGCAAGCTGATGGCACTACGATTTCTGTTGCCACCTACAATGATGACAGCTGGTACCCGATTCACCGGATGCCGGCAACTGTTCTTGAAATACTTCAGGAAGATGGCGTCTATCCCGACCTGTATGTCGGTAAAAATTTATTGGAAAAAGTACCACAGGATTTATACAAGCAGGACTGGTGGTACCGCACAACTTTCGATGTGCCCGTAAACGACTTCTACACTCTTGAGTTTCAGGGAATCAACTACCGGGCCGATATCTGGCTTAACGGCGAAAAAATTGCCGACAACAAACAAGTAGCAGGCATGTATGCTGCTCACGAACTCAATGTCACCCGTTGGATTAAGCGGGGCTCGAAGAATGTACTCGCCATAAAGGTTACTCCCGAGCAACTAATCCAGGATGTTACCGGTGTAGAACTGGCCGATAGTTGGTTCGACTGGCTCAACTGGAAATATGTCGGATATAAGGGCCCAAAGGAGAAAAACCCATGGCAAGGCGTTTCATTTGTTCCCGATCGCAATGCCGGTATATGGAAACGGGTATATTTACGGGCGACGGGCAATGTATCGGTCAATAACTCGCTTGTGAATTCAAAACTATCTCTCGCCGATTCTATAGCGCGGCTTACTGTTTACGCTGATTTACACAATTTGTCGACATTGCCGGTGAACGGGATGTTGAAAGGAACAATTTCCCGGCAAGGGAAGCCTTCGATTTATGTGGAGCAATTTGTAGCTCTATCTCCTGGCGAGAACCGTGAAGTTGAGTTTACACCGGAAAAATATCCTGACCTGATTGTGTCTCATCCGGTCCTCTGGTGGCCTTATACTATGGGAATGCCTGCTCTTTACGACCTTCAGTTGGAGTTTGAGCAGAACGAAATCATTTCCGACAATTCTCATATTCGTTTCGGAATCAGAAGCATTACGCAACATCGGGACAGTGATGAACATTTTCCCGACATGGGCAAGGGCGGCAACTTTTACCTTCAGGTGAACGGGCGTGATTTTCTTGTCCGCGGTGGTGACTATACACCAGACTTGCTCTATCGTTACAATCCCGGGCGCGAAGCAGATATCCTTCGCTATGTAAAAGACCTTGGTATCAACTTTCTCCGTTGGGAATCGAAAATATCAAGCGAACACATTGTCGAACTCGCCGATGAGCAGGGCATTCCAATTATGTTCGGTTGGATGTGCTGTAACCAATGGGAGAAATGGGATCAGTGGAATGAAGAAGACCATAGTGTGGCTTCACAAAGTCTTCGCTCACAAATCCTGATGCTCCGGCCCCATGCGTCCGTATTTGTTTGGGCAAATGCAAGTGATGGACTGCCTCCGGATACAATTTGTCAGGAGTACAAACAGATTCTTTCTGAATCGCATTGGCAAAACGCTGTTGTGAATACTGTTTCTGCTTTTGCTAAGGATGCGAATGGAAACCGTGTATGGGATGGCATTCGCATGGAAGGCCCATATTGCTGGCGGCCTCCCAGTTACTGGTTCAGTGGAAAATACCCCGCTACCTGCGGCTCTACCGTTGAGCAGGGTGACAACGAGCAAATTCCTACTTTGGAGAGCCTCAGGAAATTTATTCCAGAGGACAAGCTTTGGCCAATCAATGACACCTGGTTCTTGCACGCAGGGGCCTGGGCTTTTAATTCTACACTCGGCAATATTCAACTGGCCTTGGAAAAAAGATACGGATCTTCAACAGGTATAGAGGATTTTGTGCGAAAGGCCCAACTTGCCCATTACGAGAATGCCCGTGCGCAGTTTGAGAGTTTTGCCGCATGTGGCTGGGCAACTCACAAAATGACTGCCTACTGGATGTTGAACAGCCACTGGCCCTCGTTTTACGGCAACCTCATTGATTATTACCTAAGCCCTGGCGGCGTGTACTTCGGTGCCAAAAAAGGTTTGCGGCCACTCTCCGTGGTTTTCGATTCTTATGCAACCGGCGACAACAGCCAGGCAAGAATCATAGTTTTCAACCAAACACCTGGGGACGTTCATGGATTGCGTGTTCGAATACGTGTATATGACCTCGATGGCAAGGTACGTGACGATCGTTCTGCAGACGGCATATCGGTACCTTTCAATGGTACAAACCAGGTAATGTTGTTGCCGAGGTATCCTGAAAGTTCACAGGTATTTTTTGTACGCTGTCAGTTATTTGATGAAACCGGGAAACTAGTGGTGGACAACACGTATTGGAAATCGCAAAAAGATGACGACGTGGGGGAGAGAACAAATGATATATACATGACCCTGAAGCAGGAAAAATGGTCTGATATGACCGCGTTAAATACCTTGCCTGCTGTGAACGTAGAAATTGAAGTGCAACAAAAAAAGGTTGGAGAGGAAAGCCATGTCGCAATTCGTTTGCACAATCCTTCGACGCACATAGCATTTTTCGAAAGGGCCACTATTTCTAATGCCAAAGATGGAAATGAAATTCTTCCAATCGAATACAACGACAATTATGTTACTGTTTTCCCTGGAGAAACTGTTGAGATTCACGGAATCGTACGGAAGAGTGCTGAGGCACGTTGGGTCAAACTCGAGGGTTACAATACCCCTGCCATTTCTGTGCCAGTTAAATAAATCATTTCCTGTTTAAGAAGCCAGAAAAAATGACATGAAGATTGAAAAACTATAACAATAAGAATAATGAATAACTCTTTCAAGAAAACTCCAATCAGGTTACTTTTAGCAAGTGCTACAATGATTCTTACATCTGTTATTGGAACAATATGTTTTGCCGACAACCCTATAATACAAACAAAATACACCGCCGATCCTGCGCCAATGGTGTATCACGACACGGTATTTCTTTATACCAGCCATGACGAGGACGATGCCTTTGGTTTTAAAATGCTGAATTGGATGCTATACACATCAACCGATATGGTTAATTGGACCGATCGTGGAATAATCGCTGGCGTAAAAGAACCATACAGGACATTCACATGGGCCGATGGCCATAGTGCCTGGGCCCCACAGTGTGTTTCCAGAAAAGGAAAATTTTATTTATATTGTCCTACAATATACCTGGGGAAGATGGCAATTGGAGTAGCAGTATCCACCAGCCCGTATGGCCCTTTTACAGATGCTTTGAACAAACCTTTAATCTTTCGTTCAAATCCCGGCGATTACGACCCAACTGTATTTATTGATGATGACGGGCAAGCCTATATGTATTGGGGAGGGAATGGTCCCTGTTATTTTGCAAAGTTGAACGAAGACATGATTTCTATTTCCGGCGACATCCAGGTTGCATCCATCGACTTTACAGGAACTCCACCCGAGGCATCTTACACGGAAGGACCGTGGTTATGGAAAAAGAATAACCATTACTACCTGGCCTGGGCATCCCGTTGTTGCCCCGAAGGCATTGGTTATGCCATGAGCGATAACCCTACAGGCCCATGGAAGTGTAAGGGTACCATCATGGACCCAGATGGGAGGTCATCGGGAAACCATCCGGGAATTATCGACTACAAAGGGAACTCTTACGTGTTTGGGTTTAATTATGCCATTCTGAAACAAACCATGTCGAAGCATTATGAAAGACGGTCGATATGTGTTGAAAAAATGACTTATAATGAGGATGGCTCTATTCAGAAAGTTCCCTGGTGGTCCGCAAAGGGGGCTCCGCAAATTGGCGCTTTAAACCCATACTTAAAAAACGAAGCTGAAACCATGGCCTTTAGCGAAGGGCTTAAGACTGAATTTGCTACAGAATGGGAACGGAACGTAGAATGGGACAAAGGGAAAAAAATAGCTGACAGGTTATTTGTTACCTCTATTCATAACGGAGATTACATTAAGGTGCAAGGAGTTGCCTTTTCAAAAGGAACAGCATCGGTTGATGTTAGTGCTGCTTCTTTGTACGGTGGTAAGATTGAAATCCATACCGACAAGATTGATGGACCTATATTGGGAACAATTAACGTAAATACCTCAGGCGAAGGAGACTTATGGAAAACAGTAAGTGCCCCGGTAAATAATATCAAGGGAGTTCACGATTTATTTTTCGTGTTCAGGGGAGAAAAAGATTTATTCAACTTCGATTGGTGGATGTTTAAAAAGTAACCAGGATAACATAGGAACTGAACAATTTAACTAAATAATTATGAACAAACAACACAAAGACTTGCAGCATAAATTTCTGAATTTCAAATATATGCTCCCTATAAAGGTTTTCCTATTGTTTTCATTTTTGTTGTTTGATATTTTTACATCTCTCAATGCAGCTGGAAAGCACACATTCGAAGCTGAATCTGCCAAACTTATCGGAGGAGCTTCCAAAGTGGCTGATGGTGAGGCATCAGGAGGTTTTTTAGTCAGTTTGACCAAACCCGACGATGGGATATCATTCACCGGTCTTCCTGCTTCTGGTAAACTTGCTATTCGCTATTCGTCATTGGGAGTGGGATTGATAAGTGTTACTGTAAACAATCAACCCGTGCAAAAATTGAATGTTCATTCGTCTGGAAATCTTACAGGTTCCTTTCTTATTTCTATAGCTGACGTTTCTATTCCGGCTAATGCCCTGGTAACCATTAGTCTGGTTGCCATAGATATCACTGTAAATGTTGATAAAATTATAGTCGGCGACGACGACCTGGG
>OCZT010000957.1_pt1 | contig 29565 bp, 29 predicted proteins | sample 1539031 | NCBI WGS metagenome assembly OCZT01 (sample SAMEA3539308, study PRJEB22396) | soil metagenome | biome: tundra; feature: field; material: soil | place: USA | collected 2010-05 | depth 0.15 m | reverse complement strand
GAGGACCGTGGAGTTCCAGCGGCTGGTGAACCACGTGGACTTCAATGGGGACGGAGCGGACGAGATCATCGTAGAGGCATGGAAGTACGGGTCGGACAATGATCTGGTCGTGTTGAGTTTCAAGGCGGGGAGATGGCAGGAAGTGCTGCGGGTCAAGCAGGATTGGTGCCTGGCCAATTCCAAGGACAGGAAGTGAGATAGGAGTGGCGAGCGGGGAGCGGAGAGAGCGGCAAGTGAGTGAGAAGAAGAGAAGTGGCGAGATCTCCCCGCTTCTCAGCAGGTCTCAGCTCTCGCCACCTTTCTCGCCACTTCCCGCTCGCCGCTCGTTTCTCCCCACTTCCCACTCACCCTCGCCACTGCAGACTGGTCTCGCCCCTCGCCCCTGCCGTTCACGAAGAGCCCACGTCCCATCCCTGCTCGAGATCCGCCTTCGAATACGCCTTGAACGCTGTCAACGTGGTGGTCCGCACCAGCCCCGGCACCAACGGGAACTGCTCCGTCACGATCTTCGCGATGTCGTCGTACTGCGGAACCTTCACCAGCACGACGAGATCCCACTCGCCGGACACGGAGTAGACGTCCGTGACGCCTTCGATCGCCGCGAGGTGTTTCGCGCACTGCGGGATGAGACGCGGTTCGGCTTTCACGAGGACGATGGTCGTGATCATTGGTCGGTGGGGAACGGGGGCACGTTGAGCAGCCAGACGCCGGCGATGTGACTCGACTCGTCGACGTCGAAGATCAGGTCCTGTGCGACGCGCGCCGCGCGCACGGAGCGCGCGGCACCGAAGCGAAAATGAATCGTGCGTTCGGACGCGTCCGCGTCGGCGACGAGGCGCGTGTCGATCTCCAATGCCGCAACGCCCGGATGCGATGGCCGTCCAGGAATCGTGACCAGGCTCGGCACGGCATCCGCCGGCGGTGTCAGTGCGGCCACCTTGCGCACGTCCGGCCACACCGCGACCTCCACGCCGGCGATCCGCCCGCCGCTCACGTCGAAGATCAGCCACGAGCCGTCCGATCCCTCGATCTCGACCGAGCCGGACATGCCCTGCCCCTTCGCGCCGGCATTCATCGTCGCGGTGAGAATGTCCGTGTCCGCGTCCCAGCGGTATTCCACGGCAGGCAGTTCCGACGTTCCAGGCTCGACGTGTACCGTGATCTCCAAGCCAGGTCTCCGGTTCGAGTCTTACGCGAGATCGCGGAATGCCGCCACCAGCCGTCGCATCGCCTCTTCCACCTGCGCCTGCTCCGCCGCGTACGACACGCGCACCCAGTCCGGCGTGAGGAATGCCGACCCGGGCACGATCGCGACGCCCGACTTCTCGAGCAGCCGCGCCGCGAACGCGCTTCCCGCGTCCGCGGTCTTCCCCGCACCCGGCGCGCGCAGGTAGAGGTAGAACGCACCGTCCGGCGCGAGCACGTGGATACGCGGCTCGGTTCTCAGGATTGCGAGCGCCGCGTCGCGCCGCTTCTCGAACTGCGCGACCATCGCAGTCACGGCCACGTCGGCCTCATCACGCATCGACAGCGCGGCGAGCGCGGCGTGCTGGCTCACGGTGGCCGCGTTCGACGTCGTGTGCGACTGCAGCGCCGTCATCGCGGCGGCGACGTTCGCCGGCGAGATCGTCCACCCGATCCGCCAGCCCGTCATCGCGTACGCCTTTGCGACGCCGTTCACGACGATGAGCCGCTCGCGCGACGGCGCCACGTCGAGTGACGACGACGCAGCCTTTCCATACGCGATCCGCAGGTAAATCTCATCGCTCAGCACCCACCAGCCGCGCTCGTGCGCGAGCGCGAGGATCGCCCGCAATTCCTCCGGTGCATACACGGAGCCCGTCGGATTCGAGGGCGAGTTGAGCATCAGCCCCTTCGTGCGCGGCGTCGCGGCGGTCTCGAGCATCGCGGCCGTCACCTTGAAGCCGTGCGCCGGATCGCCCGTCACCGGAACCGGCGTCGCGCGCGCGAGCGAGACCATTTCGTAGTAGCTCGTCCACGCGGGTGTCGGGATGAGCACCTCGTCGCCGGGGCCGAACAGCGTGAAGCACGCGTTGAACAGCGACTGCTTCGATCCGGTCGAGATCACGACCTCGGCGGCGGTCACTTTGTCGCTCCCTTTCCAGCGGCGGTTCGCCTCGTCGGCGACGGCCTGCCGGAGCGGGAGGATCCCGTCGACTGCGGTGTACTTGGTCGCTCCCGCGTCGATGGCGCGCTGGGCGGCGGCCCTTATGAATGCCGGCGTGTCGAAATCGGGCTCGCCGGCACCCAAATCGATGATTTCGCGCCCCGAGGCGCGCAGCGCTTTGGCCCGTTGCGATACGGCAATCGTCGCCGATTCCTTGAGTTGGGCGACGTTGGCAGAGGGCGTGAAGTCCGGACCGGGCGTCATCGGGCGGCGGCGCTCGTGTTTTGGGGTGGAATACTTTGCGGGACGCGTGTGTTCGCTAGATTTGAATCGCGAAGGAACAATATCCACGCGGCGCACGTCGCGCCATTGACAACCGAGGCTGCAGTGACCGAGACCGAGCGCGAAACGGCGGGAGCCGTGCGCAGCGCCCATGTGGCGCACTTCTTTCCCCCCGATTGGGCCCAGACCGCGCAACGCGCGTCGGGCGCGCTCGAACGAGCGGACCGCGCACTCGCGGCTCCGCAACTCATCGTCACCGTGCCAGACTCGGTTGCCGCGATGGCGCTTGCCCGCGAACTGCGCGCCCTTCCCGCGACGGTCGGACTTCGTGTCGTTCCCGTCACGAACGCGACACGCGGCGCCCGCCTCATCAAGGCGGCTCCTCCGCAGGTCGTCGTCGGCACACCGGCGGTACTCGCGGAGCTGCTCGCGGCATCGGCGCTGAAGCTCGGCGACGTGCACACCCTGCTCCTCGCCGCCGCGGATGAATACGACGCGCAGGCCGAGCCGCTGGGAGCCCTCATGGCCGAGCTGCCGCGCGGAAGCTCACGAATTCTCACCGCTTCCGCACCGACTCAGCTCGTGGAGAATCTCCTCGAGCGCTATTTGCACAAAGCGCGTCGCGTGGTCGTTCCGGTTGTTCCGCCCATTCCGATCGCGCCGGGCACACCGCCCACGATCTACGTGCGCACCGTGGCGCCGGGCGCGGCGCTCGCGCCGCTGGGTGAGCTGCTCGACGACGTCGATCCGCCGTCGGCTGCACTCGTCGTCGTCGACTCTCGCGGGGAGGGCCAGGCGCGCACCGCGTTGGAGGCACTCGGCTATCCCGCGGATTCCGATCTCATCAAGGTCACGCGCGGCGACGTCGCGCTGCACACGGCGCTCGTCGTGTTCGTCGGGCTGCCCGAGCCGGAGTCGCTGACGGCCGCGCTCAGCGCGCATCCCGCGCGTCTCGTCGCGCTCGTTTCCTCGCGTCAGATGGATGCGCTGCGCCAGCTCACCAAGGGCGTGGTGCTGATGCCGTACGAGCGTTCGCGCGCCGCACGCGCCGCTCGCGAGCGCGAAGAGAACAATCGGAATGCGCTCCGCGCGGTGCTCGCCGCGGGACTGCCGGCTCGTGAGATCGTCGCGCTCGAGCCGCTGCTGGCGGAGCACGACGGACTCGAGATCGCCGGTGCCGCGTTGCGTCTGTACGAGCGCGCCGCCGAAGAAGCGGCGACCGCGAAGCTCGCCGGCCGCGAGGAGCTGCGCGCCGAACTGAAGGCGGCTCGCGCCGAGCCGAAGAAGGCCGATGCCGCGCCCGAGGGACGCGCGCCGCGCAGCTTTGATCGTGAGAAGCCGCGTGGCGAGCGCGACCGCAGTGGGCCTCCGCGCGGAGAACGCTCGTTCGGCGGCCCGCCGCGCGGCGAGCGGTCGTTCGGCGGCCCGCCGCGTGGCGAGCCGCGGGGTGAGCGTTCGTTCGGCGGCCCACCGCGCGGCGAGCGTCCGGCGAAGACGGGTGATCGTCCCTTCACGCGCGGAGCCCGCGTCGATCGCGGTCCTGCATCTTCGTCGCGCGGTCCGTCTTCCTCGTCGCGTGGGTCGGCGCCCCCGTCGCGGGGCCCGAAGCGCGATGACAAGGGCCGGCCGCCGCGGAGAGAAAAATGACCTCTGGCTCGTTTCAGCTGAATGGCGGCTGGATCGAGGTGATCGCCGGCGTGATGTTCAGCGGGAAGTCCGAGGAGCTCATTCGCCGCGTGCGCCGATCGCTGATCGCGAAGAAGCGGGTGCAGGTGTTCAAGTCGCATCTCGACGACCGCTACAGCGGCGTGTACGCCGTCGGCTCGCATGACGGGCGCACGATCGAGGCGATTCCGGTCGATACCACCGAGCAGATCGCGCTTCGGCTCGATCCGCTCGCGCAGGTGGTGGCGATCGACGAAGTGCAGTTCCTGGATGGCGGCATCGTCGCGCTCGCGAATTCACTCGCGAACCGCGGCCGCCGCGTGATCCTCGCCGGCACCGACACGGACTTCCGCGGCGAGCCGTTCGGCCCGATGCCGCAGCTGATGTGCGTGGCGGAAGTGGTCGACAAGCTGCACGCGATCTGCGTGCTGTGCGGCGCGCCGGCCACCCGCAATCAGCGGCTGATCGACGGGAAACCGGCGCGCTACGATTCACCGCAGCTGATGGTCGGCGGCGCGGAAGCGTACGAGGCGCGGTGCCGGAGCTGTCACAAGATCCTGCCGGCGGAGGAGTCGGGCGACCTCAAGCTGTTCTAGCCACGCGACGAGCGACGAGACCTACAGGGACGAGCGACGGGTGAGCCACGCGACGGGCGACGGTACGAACAGCAACGCGCAACGGGTGAGGGGCGATCTGGCGAAGAGCGACGAGTGAGGAGCGAGGAGACGTTCTCCTCACTTCTCGCGCATCGCTCTTCACCAAGTCGCCCCTCACCCGTCGCTCGTCCCTGTAGGTCTCGTCGCCCGTCGCTCTTCGTACCGCTGCTCGTTGCCGCTACTTCTTGACCAGCACCGACTCGAAATAGGCAATCGCCCGCGGATCCCCGCTCTGCCCCAGCCAGAAAATCGACTGCTTCCGGATCCTGGGATCCTTGCTGTTCTTCGCGATCTCGAGGAGCGCGGGGATCGCTTCGTCCTTCGGGCGCTGCGAAATGGCGAACACCGCCTGCAACCGCACGTCCTGATCCGCGGCCGCATCGCCCGCGACCTCGACGAGCCCGGCGGTCGCCTTGTCACCTGCCGCCTGGCTCACCCAGAACACGGCCTGCGTGCGGACGCTGCGCGGGCGCGAGTCGTCCTTCGCCAGCGTGAGCAGTCGCGGCCACGCGATCACGCTGTCCGCGATCGTCGCAGGGAAGATGGCCTCGCCCGCCACCTTGCCGTCGCTGCGTGCAAGGTTGTCGAGAAGAAAATCGACGGCGTCCTTCACCGGCACCGTGCCGAGATCGGTCACGTCGGTCCCCGGACGCCATCGCCCGCCGACGTACGCGCGCAGCGCGATCGGCTTGCCGTCGGCGATGTCGATCGCCACGCGCACGGGGCCCGCCTCGCAATCGTCCTCCCACTCATTGTGTCGCGCGGTGGTGTAGCCGCCCGACCCGTTCGAGGTCATCGTGCGTCCATTGCGCGTACTGATGTTGCCGGCGCCATTGCCGCACACGTCTGATCGTGAGGCGAACGACAGGCGCACGCTGCCGTCCTTCACCTGCGCGACCCGCCGCGCGATGCTCTGTGCCGGCAGCGTCGCCGACACGAGCATGACGCTCACGCCGCATGCGGCGGCCAGCATCCGTTTCGCGTTCATCGGTTGATCAGCTCCCCCAGGGCCTTCAGCGCACGCGGATCGTGCGACTGGCCGAGCCAAAAGATGGCCTGCTTCCTGAGCTCACGATTCTTCTCGTTCTTGGCAATATCGATCAGCTTGTCGACCGCCTCGGGTGACTTTCCCCTCTGGGAAAGCACGAAGATCACCTGGTTCTTGAATTCCTCCTCCGGCGCCTTGTCGTACAGCGTGCTGAGTTTCGAGAAATCCACGCTTCCGCTCTGGCCGGCCCAGAACAGTGCCTGCTTGCGCAGCTCCATCGAGTTCCTGGCGCTCAGCGCCTGATCGAGCATCCATTGGTCGTTGCCGGTACCGCGCATCTGCGAGACCGAGAAGAGAATCTTGTCTTTGGCCTCGCCGCTCGATGTCTTCGCGAACAGATCGCGGAGGAACTTCGCGTTCTCCTCCGAAGGCCGCTGGCCGAGCCAGAAGATCGCCTGCTCGCGCAGATGCGCCGAGACATCGTCGCGCGAGGCGTAGTCGCGGAGCGCCCGCTGCGCGTGCTCCTCGTTTTTCTGCGAGAGCGCAAAGAGTGCCTTGTCCTGCATCCCCTCGTCCGTCGATGTCTTCAGGATTTCCTCGAGCAATGGCACCGCCTTTTCCGACGGCACCTGCGAGAGCCAGAACACGGCCTGCTCACGGGTCTCGTTGTCCGGATCGTTCTTCGCCGTCTCTACGAGAATGTCGGCGGCCTCGTCGCCGCGCTTCTGCGAGACGAGGAACACCGCCTTCCGCCGCAGCACTTCCGAGCACTGGTCACGTCGCGCGAGCACCTTCTTCAGGATCGGCAGTGCATCGTCGGAACCCATCTGCAGCAATGCGTTCAGCGCCTCGACGCGATCGTCGTCCTCCTCGCCCTTGCATCCGTCCACCGGGCTGCTCGAACTCCGCGAGGCACGGCTGCCGGCGCGAGATGACCCACCGCCCGCGGTTCCACTCGAACGCGCCGACGCGCTTCCGGCCCGAGCCGAGATCTCGGCCGCCGCGCTCGCATCACCACCCCTCGCGAGCGCGCCCTGCAGCCGTGTGAGGAGCGATTTGGAATCACCGCTCTTCACCGACGAGGCGTTCGCGAAGCGCTCCATCTGCCGCTCGAGCAGCGACACCGCATCGCGGATGTTGCCGAAGCCGCCGCGACGGGAGAGCGCGAACGCCTCCCAGTAGTAGCTGTCGGCGGCATAGGCGGATTTCGGATAGCGGTCGTGAATCTGCGCGAACAGCTTCTGCGCGAGCCGCCAGTCCTCGTCCGATATGGCGTTCCGTCCCTGACGCCAGAGGGAGTCCGCGCTGTCGGCCGGAGCCCACGCCCGCGGCACTTCCACGCCGCCGCCGGGGCTCGACACTCGGTTTGCACTGGCGCCGTTCGTCGCGCCCAGGACGGCCACCGCCGCAATGATGATGAGTTTATGCACTTCCCTGTTTCCTGTTCAGATTCCATTATTGCGACCCGCCGGGAGCGCCGAGCGCAGCCGCGGGAGCACCTGTGTGCGTTCCATGCTGCGGTCGATGTGCGAGCGCTCTTCGGCCTCTCCAGCCGCGGGCGAGCGCTGCACCATCTGCACGAGCACGAGTTCGAGGTCCTGCAGCAGCCGCCGGCGCGACGGATCGTCGGCCGCGGGTGAATCGAGGAGCAGGCGCGTGTTCGAGAGGATGTCGCGCGCCCAGGTCGAGAGCTGCTTGTCCACGCCCGCGCTCGCGCCCGATGCGTCGTACGCGCTGAGCAGCGCCTCGGCGCGGGCGAGCTGCGCGGTTGCGGCCTGAGCGTACGACGATCCGCTGCTCGTGTCCGCAGGCGTGAGCGATGCGCTCGCATCTGTATGGCGGAGCGATGCGCTCGCATCTGTACGACGGAGCGATGCGCTCGCATCTGTACGGCGGAGCGACGCGCTCGCATCGCGGGAAGCGTAGTGCTTCGTGAATGCGAACTTGCCGATCGCCACGCCGATCACGAGCGTCGCCGCCATTCCGACCCATACGGACCGCGGAACGCGCGTGCCGTTCACCCGTCGAACCAGCGCCACTGATTCCGCGCGCCGCGCGGCGGTGATGGCCGCGAACATTTCGTCGCGCGGCACGTGCGCCGGCGGCTCGTTGTACGTGTGCGCCTCGCGCTGCAGGAACTCCTCGAACTTCTCGTCGCTCATGACGCCCACTCCCCCTCGAATTCCGCCAGTTCGCTCCGCAGCCGGGCCCGCGCCCGGAACAGCTGCGCCTTCGACGTGCCCGGCTGGACGCCGAGCGCCGTGCCGATCTCTTCGTGCGTGTACCCTTCGACGTCGTGCATCACGAACACCATCCGGTAGCCTTCCGGCAGCGCATCGATCGCCCGCGCCAGTTTCAGCTTCAAGTCCGGCTCCGCCTCGCGCCGCGTCACCGCCACGTCCGGCAGCTGGTCGCCGTCGATCTCCCGCGCCCTGATCCGCCTCACCTTCTTCAGTCCGTTCAGGATCACCGACGTCGCGATCGTGTGCAGCCACGTCGCCAGCGATGCATCTCCGCGAAAATCCGCCAGCTTGCCGAACGCGCGGACGAACGTGTCCTGCGTGAAGTCGCGGGCCAGCGTTTCGTCTCCCGCCATCCGGAACGCGAGCCGGAAGACGCGGTCGACGTGGCGATCGTAGAGCTCCCGCTCCGCGCTCGCCCGACCGGCCAGGACCGCTGCTACCAGCTGGGCATCATTCAAGAACGACGCGCTCCGTCAGAACCGGTTCACTCCAGAGACAATGCGTGGCCGAATAGGGTTGCGTGATCGCAGACAACAGACGGCGGACGACAGACGGCGGCCTGAACGGCGGGCGGCAGTCGACAGCCCGCGCACACCGCAAAGCGAAGACGGCGGCGAAGCCGAAGCCTCGCCGCCATCTGTGGTCTGTCATCTGTCATCCCGGCTGTGGTCCGCCGTCCGCCGTCCGCCGTCCGCCGTCTGTCGTCTGTACCTACGGCGCCGTATGGCCTCGCAGCGTCCCGAAGAAGGTCTTCACCTGCGCCCATGTCGCCACGAGCGTCGGATCGATCTCGTAGTACTTGTTGTCGAGGTATCGTCCTGTCGACGGGAAGAACGGCGGGCGCTGGTTCGTGCGCTGGCACGGGTCCACGGTGCGGTTCTCGCGCAGGCCGGTGTTGCCGCCGATCGTGAACGTCGGCGAGATGAACTGCTCGATCACGCCGCCCGTCTGGTTGATGCAGCCGCCCGACGTGGTGTTGGCCGCCACGCCGCACACCGTCGCCGGGCTGGTTGCCGGTCCGGTGGGCGACCCGCTGAAGCCGTCCTCGATGCCCACCGTGCCGTTCAGTGCCATCGTGACGGCATGGAGCGTGAAGTTCGGGAAGCCGAACCACGTGATGATTCCGCTTGCATTGGGACGCGGCCGGTTCAGGCCGTTGTCGGCGGCGAGCACGTGCTCCCCCGAGATGATGCCGAGGAAGTTCCGGCAGAGCGCCGTCGAAATCGTCGGATCCTGGTCGTACACCAGGTCGTCGATGATCACGACATCGTTCGTCGCGTCGGACTCGTAGAACGTCAGATAGGCGCGCAGCGTGTCGCTGAGATAGACCGGGCCGGTCGTCGAGTTCACGACGCCCTTCGAGTTCATGTTGTAGGGTATCCAGAGCGGCCACAGGTACCCTGCCTCGGTCGTCTGGATGACCGACGACGGGATCGCGGGGAGTGCCGTGCCGGTCCACTTGCGCCAGGAGCCAAGCTTCACTTGTCCGGTTGTTCCGGTAGTTGGACACTTTCCAGCAGTGGCGAGGGTTCCGATCGCCCCGGCTGTATGGCCACCGCCAATAAAAAACGCGCAGCGGGTCACGTTCGCCGTAAAGGTCGTATCCATGCCGCCGTATTGCCTCGAGGCTGCGCAAGTGGCACCGGATGCGCCCCATCCCCACAGGCTGGTTCCGGTGGTCGTCGTGCTGTCGATCGCGCAAGTGGCGTTGACGTGCCGTTCCGTGAGCATGAGCAACGGGCTGCCCGCGGGGAAGCAGCGGGAGTTCCCGACTCCGTAGCTCATCACCTTGTTGATGACGGCCGCCGTCGGGAGGCTATCCGCTCCACCTCCCGTCATGACGGTCGTGTCGGCCAGAGGAATGGCCCCCCCGGTCACTAGGGTGCCGAGCGTGAGGCGCTTGCGCACCCAGAGTTCGTGAACGCGCGCGATGGGAAAGAACTCGTTGTGCGCGGTGGTGAAAGTCGGGCCAGTGCCCGCGGGGATTTGGCCCGCGGGAAAGGTCATGAGTACGCCGCACTGATTCAGCATGACGATGTTGTTGTTCAGCGTATTGCCCGACCGCGGCAGGTCCACGCGTAGCGTCGAGGTGTCCATACCGACTGCGATGTCGAAGATCATCATCATCCCTTCGCCGAGGTCGAGCAACCCGTTGTGGTTCACGTCGACCGGCTTGAAGCTGACCCGCGTGCCTTGAGTCGGCTTCCCGGCGGCCATCTCACCCGAGAGGTTCACGATGCCGGTGCCCGACGGACTGGTCTGCGAAACGGGGTTGCTCGCCGATGTCGCCGTGACCGGCGTGAACTGCAGGCCCGCACCCGACGCATAGGTCCCCAGCGCCGCGAGCTTTGCGATGGTCGGCATGGGAATCACCGGCATGCCGGGCATCGGCGGGTACGTGAAGGTCCCCGTCCCCGCGAACGTGGTGTGCGCCGAGACGGTGTCGTAGTAGGTCGGGGGCGGCGTCCCGCTGGAGCCCCACCCCTGGTTGCTGTGCGATCTGCCCTTGATGAACTCGCCGGAGCCGTACGACAAGCCCGAGGGCCATGTGTTCGTGAACATCGCGAACTTCGCGAAACTCTCCTGAGTGAGGTCGAGGCGGCGCACCATGCGCGTGCCGCCGGCGTCGTACGCCTGGGCGAGCAGCGTGGCGAACTGACCGAAGATGCCGACGGTGTCACCCGTGAAGCCGCCGTAGAGGTTCACGAGCACGCTCGGAATAACCGCACCACTGGCGTCCGTCAGCGATGCCGCCGAGAGCAGGATCTTCGCGGTGTCGTCCGGCAGGTGCAACGACGTATCACCGGACTGGAGCCGCGACTTGCCGAGCGCGATCGCCGCCTCGGCCGCGTAGCGAAAGTTGCGCTCACGGTCGTAGTAGCGCGAGAGCAGACCCGCGCTCGACGACAGGTAGATCGCCGACATGGCGAGCCCCGCGAGCGAGAGCGTCATGATCAGCACGAGAATCAGTGCCGATCCGCGGCGGACCTTGGCCGTCTTCGAGAACCGCTGGAAGGAGTTCATGGCAACGCTATGGATTGGTGACGGCCGCGCTTTGCGAGACCGGCGAGTAGGACGGCGAGCAGTCGACGGCGACCACGCCGTAGACCCAGTTCCCGGTCTGAAAGGTGAAGTCGTCGTAGGTGTACGAGGCGAAGCCGTGCGCGACCAGGTTGCCGAGCACCTGCCAATTCGACGTGCCCTGAATCGTTCGTTCGATCACATACGAGGCAACGTCCTTCTCGCCCCCAGCCTCCTCGGTGGATGCGTTGAAGACCACCCGTACTTCGGAGATCGGCCCGGACACCCACGGGTTGCCCATGTTGTCGAGCTGCGTCGCGGTGACCGTTCCCGCCGGCTGCGGCGCCACGCCGCAAATGTTCAGCTTGAGCATCCCGGCGTTCAGCAGGCGCGTGCTGTGATAGACCGTGCGCGTGATGTCCTTCTGCTTCTGCACGTCGCGATAGAGCCCGGCGATGCGCATCTGCACGAGGCGCACCGAGTCGGCCCAGTCGCCCGCAGTGTTCCAGTAGACCGGCAGGCTGGCCTGCGGAATGGCGACGATGTTGCCCGTGTTGTTGGTGCGCGAGTACTGGAAGAAATAGTTCGTGTCCACCGGAATCCACATGTTGTGCGCGACGACCGTGCTGTCGCGGTCGTTCACGCGCCGGAACAGGGTGTAGATATCGTTGCGGCCCGAGCTCGCGTCGAGATACAGGAAATACGAGATGGTCTCGGCGTGGCTCTGGAAGCCGTTGCCGTCGAAGTATTCGACCGTCGGGTACACGACGTTCGACGTCGGCAGTTTCTTGGCGGCTGCCGGCAGCCAGCTGTCGACGGACAGCGGGTCGGCCGCCGGGTTGAAATAGGTCGCGTCGGGATCGTTCGCCAGCGTGGTCACCAAGTCCACGTTGAACGTGACGGCGAACGGCGCGGCCTGCACGATGACCGGCTGACCCGGCGCGCCGCCGGCGAGGCGCAGCTCGCGGTCGATCGCGCTCTGCGCGTAGTGGGCGTTCTGCGACGCATCGAGCCTCCCGGCGCCGCCGTCGAGGGCCCGCGTCTGGTTCCGGAAGAACGGGATCGTGATGGCGAAGACCAGCATCGTCAGCAGCACCGCCATCATCATTTCGATGAGCGTGAAGCCGGCGCGGGCCGTCACTCGCGGATTCCTGATGTCCATGGTCGGCGTCCTCGGGATATTGTGTCGCATGTGCGCAGTGTGCATGTCCGCTCGCGGCGTCAGAAGACCGCAATGATGGTGGTCTTCGAGATCGGGGCCACGAGGCTTCTTCCGCTGACCGTCACGGTCACGGTGACGTAGTCGTTCGACGCGGTCGGGCAGCCTGCGCAGCGCGTCGCCTTCGTCAGGCGGGTGAAGCCCTTGTAGACCGCGTCGGTCGTGTACGTCTCGGTGATGTTGTTGTACGTCGAGACAATCGAGGCGTACACGCCGTACGTCTTGACCTGCTCGATGCGCGCAACGGCGAGGTCGCTCGCGAGCGACATGTCGCCGGCCGTGGCCGTAATGTGCTCGAACCGGCCGCCGAATTTCGCGAGGCTGAGCATCGCGCCGCTGAGGATCACGATCGCGATCATCACTTCGATGAGCGTCATGCCGCGGCGCGAACCGCGCGCGGCTGCCCGAGAAGTCGTTGGGATCGTCGTCATGAGGTCATCCTCACCCAGCCCTTGCCGTTGTACTTGTAGAGGTCGCATCGCCCCGTGGACGCGGCGCATATGATCTCCCGATACTCGGTGGACACGCTCGCCCGCGTCGTGATGTATACGTAGAAGTTCGTGCTGGCCGAGCCGTCACGCCGGAAGATGATCGTGGGGAGCCCGGATACCGTGCGGAGGCCCGCGCCCGCATAGGCCGCCGTCGGCACGACCGAGTCCGCGCCGACCGCGCCGGTCCAGGCCGGCTTCGCGAAGACCGCGCCCTCACCCATGTTGCGCCACGTCACGAGATCGGTCGTGTTGATCGTGTCGTTGTTGTTGTAGTCCTGCACCACGCGGAACCGGTTGTAGTTCACGTCGAGGCTGACGATGACGTTCGACTGGCGCGTGATCGCGTTGCGCTCCGCTTCCTGCAGGATCACGCGCGCGAGCCGTCCCGCGCCGTCCGCGCGATACCGGTTGATGTTGAAGTTGGGCAGCGCGACCTTGGCCATGATCCCGATGATCACGACCACCATCACCATTTCGATGAGGGTGAGACCGCGCCTTCTCCCCTTGATCCCGCCGCCTTCAATCGTATTCACGCCGATCTCCCATGCCTTGCAGCCGACCGGGCTGCGTATCTGCGATGTTCATCGGGCCGCCGGCAGCGGCGTCCGACGAAACGGAGCGAATCCTCGCCCCTATAGTCTTGAGACGACCGGCGGCAAGCGCCAGCACCAACTTGTCACGCTTGGCACCCTTACTATCACAATGTGATGGCTTTTGTGCCTTTATCGTGATACTCTTCCAGAGGAACAGCCGCAAGCTAACGCCACGCACTATCACTTGTCTGTGAGAGGGGTCACCTAACACCAACAACCCATGGGCATCGTCGCCACACTCCTGCCCGACGATCGCTGTCTCCAGCGCGTCGTCCACGCCGTACACGGGAACCACTCGGTCATCCCCTGCAAGAGCTGGGACGACGTGTTCGCCGCCTTCGAGGACGAGGCCGTTCACCTGGCGGTCCTCGATCTCTTCGCGGATGGGAAGGCCAACTTCGAGCGCGTTCGCCAGCTGAAACTTCGTTTCGCGCGCGTCACGCTCGTCGCGTACGTCGCGTTCGTGCCGAGCCGGGCGCGGGATCTCTTCGACGCGGGACGCGCCGGCATCGACGGCCTCCTCATCGTCGACCAGGACGACTCTCCGCTCCAGCTGCGCAGCGTCATCGAACAGGCCGAGGCTCGCGGCGTCGCGGGACTCATCCGCCACCGGCTGGGCTCGCTGCAGCCGCTCGTGCGCGACGCGGTGCTCGTCGCGGTCACGCGCGCCCACATGCGGCTCACGTCGCACCGGCTCGCGGACATCCTCTCGACGTCGCGCCGTACGCTCGTCGCGAAGCTGACGGAGGATCGTTTCCCTCCCCCGCAGAAGCTGATCAGCTGGGGCCGGCTCGTCGTCGCATCGCAGATGCTGGAGGATCGCAATCGCAGCGCCGACAGCGTGGCGCGAATTCTCGACTTTCCGTCGGGAAGCGCCTTCCGCAACACGTGCCAGCGCTATCTCGGCGCGACGCCGCACGAGATCCGGGCGAAAGGCGGCGCGAGCTTCGTGGTGGAGGCGTTCCTGAAGTCTGTCGGCCGGACTGGATGAAGGGAATGTCCATCGCCGAACCACCCCCTTCACCGCTCACGCGTCACCCGTCGCCGTTCTTCCCCTACATGTCAGCGAGCGTCCACGTCCCGTCCGACTGCATGCGGTAGAACCTCACCTTCGACGTCGAGCCCGTGATCTGCAGGGCCCGCATGTCCTTGAGGCGGCCGGCGGTGCTCCCGATGTAGACGACCACGTCGCCGCTGGTCGAACCGTTCGGATAGAATGTGACCGTGGGGTAGAGATAGGTCTGGTTGAGATACGTGAGACCGGGCCCCGTGGCGTAGTACGGCGGGGCGCTGTCGATGCCCACCGGCGGCGTGACGAACTGCGCGCCCTCGACGAGCGTCCGGTTGTAGGTGTACTCCGTCGCGTCGGCGATGCCGTTGGAGTTCGCGTCCTCGGTGATGGTCAGGTGGCCCTGATCGTAGACGATGGTCACGATCACGGGCATGTTGTGCTGGATCGCGGTCAGCTGCTGGGCGATGAACTGGTTCTGCACCGTGCGCGCATTCGCATCCATGCGATAGCGCTGGAAATCGATGTTCGGCAGTGCGATCGCGGCCAGGATCACGATGACCGCGAGCACGATGGACATCTCGATGATGGTCCATCCGCGGCGTTTACCTTTCGCTCGGGCGTACAGGCGGTTCACCATGGAGAAGCGGGTCTGGCGTTGGACGGTGCGGCCGGCGACGATACCTTGGCGATGCTGAAGGCGAACGTAACGTAACCCCGTCGGTGCGCAAGCGCGCAGAGGAATTTCGCGATGCTCGTGGTGGGGCTCACCGGAAACATCGGAAGCGGAAAGTCGACCGTCGCGCGCCTCCTCGCTGTGCGCGGCGTTCCGGTGATCGACGCCGATGTGCTCGCGCGTGACGCGGTCGCCGCGGGATCGCCGGCGCTTGCGGCGATCGTCGCGCGCTGGGGCCCTGCCGTTCTGGCGACCGACGGCACGCTCGATCGGCCCGCCCTGCGGCGCATCGTGTTCGCAAACGAGCCGGAACGTGCCGCGCTCAACGCCATCGTGCATCCGGCGGTCAAGGAGCGCCGCGATTCCCTCCTCGCCGCGGCGCGTGCGCGCGGCGAACGCGCCGTGGTGTGCGACATCCCACTGCTCTTCGAGGCCGGGCTCGTTGACGACGTGGACGTGGTGCTGCTGGTCGATGCCCCCCGCGACGTGCGACTCGAGCGTCTCGTGCGCGATCGCGGCCTGACGCGCGCCGAAGCGACCGCGATGATCGACGCGCAGCTCCCGACGGCATCCAAGCGCGCCCGCGCCGGCTATGTGATCGACAACGACGAAACGATCGACACGCTCCGCTCCCGCGTCGACGCAGCCTGGCGTTCGATCGAACGCGATCACCTGCCTTGAGAACCGGACGCGCGCGGTCTACGTTTCAGTTCTCGAACGGATGACCGTCCGTTCCCGCATTCCTCTTCCGCATCCGGCATCTCTAGCAATGTCGTCCATTCCAGCTGATCTCCGCTACACGACCGACCACGAATACGTAAAAGCCACTTCCGACGCGGCCGTTTTTGCCGTCGGAATCACCGACTACGCGCAGGGTGAGCTCGGCGACATCGTCTACCTCGAGCTCCCCAAGAAGGGCGCCAAGTTCGCCGCGCATGCGACCTTCGGCACGATCGAGGCCGTCAAGGCGGTGAGCGAACTGTTCTGCCCGGTCGCCGGCGAGGTCGTCGAGGTCAATGCGCGGCTCGATGGCGAGCCGGCGCTGGTCAATACCGAGCCATACGAGGCCGGCTGGATGATCAAGCTTCGCGTGACCGATGCGGCTTCGGTGAGCGCGCTGCTCGATGCGGCGGCATACACCAAGCAGCTGGCGGGGAAGTAGACAGAAAGACGAGTAATCGGTCGTTGGTGATTGGTTGTTGGTAATTAGCCCCGGCCACGAATCCGTCCAAGCGGATCGCAGCCGGCGCTGATTACTAAAGACCAACGACCAATGACCGATTACTCGCCGTTGGGCCTGCCGGGTCACGCACTCTCTGCATACTCCGAGATCGGCGGGCAGGAACAAACCAGATTTCGATCGCCGTACGCCGACTCGATCCGCCCCACCGTCGGCCAGAACTTCCGCTGGCGCACCCACGGCAACGGAAACGCCGCGCGCTCGCGCGAATAGGCGTGCGTCCACGCATCGGAGACCACGGCCTCCAGTGTGTGCGGTGCGTGCTTGAGCGGGTTGTCGTCACGCGGCAGGACGCCCTTCTCGATGTCGGCCGCCTCGCCGGCGATCGCGATCAGCGCGTCGCAGAAACGATCGAGCTCGGCCTTCGGCTCGCTCTCCGTCGGCTCGATCATCAGAGTGTCGTGCACCGGAAATGACAGCGTCGGCGCGTGGAAGCCGTAGTCCATGAGCCGCTTCGAAATGTCCTCCGCTTCCACGCCGCTGCTCGCCTTGAGCGCGCGCGGATCGACGATGCATTCGTGTGCGACGCGGCCGTTCGCCCCGCGATACAACACCGGATAGTGCGGGTCGAGCCGGTGCGCCATGTAGTTCGCGTTGAGGATCGCGATCTTCGTCGCGTACGCGAGTCCGCCGGCTCCCATCATGTCGATGTACATCATCGAGATCGGCAGGATGCTCGCGCTTCCCCACGGCGCGGAGCTCACCGCGCCGATCGCGTGGTCGCCGCCCGTCTTCACCACGACATTGCCGGGGAGGAACGGCGCGAGATGCTTCGCGACGCCGATCGGACCCACGCCCGGGCCGCCGCCGCCGTGCGGAATGCAAAACGTCTTGTGGAGGTTCAGGTGGCAGACGTCGCCGCCGATGTCTCCCGGTCGGCAGAGTCCCACCATCGCGTTCATGTTCGCGCCGTCGAGGTAGACCTGGCCGCCGTGCGCGTGGATCGTCGCGCAGATGTCCTTGATCGCTTCCTCGAATACGCCGTGCGTGCTCGGGTAGGTGACCATCAGCGCCGCGAGATTGCCGGCGTGCTCGGCGGCCTTCGCCTTGAGATCCGCGACGTCGATGTTGCCGCTGGCGTCCGTCTTCACGACCACCACCTGCATCCCGGCCATCACGGCGCTCGCCGGATTGGTGCCGTGCGCGGACTGCGGAATCAGGCAGATCGTGCGGTGCGTGTCGCCGCGCGACTTATGGTACGCGCGGATCACGAGCAGCCCGGTGTACTCTCCCTGCGATCCGGCGTTCGGCTGGAGCGAGACCGCCGCGAATCCGGTGATGCTCGCGAGCGCAGCCTCGAGCCGGCGGAACAGCGAGGCGTATCCTTTTGCCTGTTCACGCGGCGCGAACGGATGGATCCCGCCCACCTCGGGCCAGGTGACCGGGAGCATCTCGGCCGCCGCGTTGAGCTTCATGGTGCAGCTGCCGAGCGGAATCATCGAGTGCGTGAGCGAGAGGTCTCGCGACTCGAGCGTGCGCACATAGCGCAGCATCTCGGTTTCCGAATGGTGCCGGCGGAACACGGGGTGCGTGCAGAATGCGCTCGTGCGCGCGAAGCGCTCGTCGTAGCGGGCGTCGATGTCCTTCGCGAGCGCGTCGTGCCCGAGCGCGGGCGCGGTTCCGCCGTTGAACACCGCGAGCAGGTCGTCGATGTCGGCGACCGTCGTGAGCTCATCGAGTGAAACGCCGATGTCACCGCCGTCGAAGTAGCGCAGGTTGATCCGCTGCTTCTCCGCGGCGGCGCGGATCGCTCCCGGCGTCTTGCCGCCGGTTCCCGGTCCGACTCTCAGCGTGTCGAAGAACACGTCGTCGCGCACCGTCAGCCCGAGCTTGCGCATGCCGGCGGCCAGCGTCTCCGCGCGATGGTGCACGCGCGTCGCGATGCGCGTGAGTCCATCTGGGCCGTGCCACACCGCGTACATGCCGGCCATGACGGCGAGCAGCACCTGCGCGGTGCAGACGTTGCTCGTCGCCTTCTCGCGGCGGATGTGCTGCTCCCGCGTCTGCAGCGCCATGCGCAGCGCCGGCTTTCCGTGTCTGTCGCGCGACACACCGATGATGCGGCCTGGAATGTGGCGCTTGTATTCGTCCTTCGCCGCGAAGAACGCCGCGTGCGGGCCGCCGTAGCCGAACGGCACGCCGAAGCGCTGCGAGTTGCCGACCGCGATGTCCGCCCCCCACTCGCCCGGCGGGGCGAGCAGCGTCAGCGCGAGCAGGTCCGTGGCCACGATCACCAGCGCCCCGGCGGCGTGTGCGGTGGCCGCCAGCGCGCGGTGATCGCGCACCGCGCCGTCCGAAGCCGGATACTGGAGGAGGATGGCGCAAACGCCCGCACTGATGTCGAACTTCGCCGCGTCGCCGACGATCACGGTCATGCTGCGTGCCGCCGCGCGCGCGCGCACGACGTCGATGGTCTGCGGATGGCAGGCGGCGTCGACGAGCACGGTGTCCTTGCCGTCGCCCGCGATGCCGTGCGCCATCGTGACGGCTTCAGCGGCCGCGGTCCCTTCGTCGAGCAGCGACGCGTTCGCGATCGGCAGCGCGGTGAGGTCGCTGACCATCGTCTGATAGTTGAGCAGCGCTTCAAGGCGGCCCTGCGCGATCTCGGCCTGGTACGGCGTGTACGCCGTGTACCAGCCCGGATTCTCGAGCACGTTGCGCTGAATCACCGCGGGCGTGTGCGTGCCCGAGTAGCCCATGCCGATGAACGAGCGCCAGATTTCATTGGCGGACATCTCCGCCCGGAACGACGTGAGGGCGTCCTGTTCGGAGCGCTCGGCCGGGACGTCGAGCGCGCCGCGGAACCGAATATTGGCGGGAATCACCGCATCGATGAACGCGTCGAGCGAGGGATAGCCGAGGGTGTCGAGCATGGCGCGCACGTCGGCATCGGATGGTCCGATGTGGCGCGAGACGAAGGAATCGGGCTGCGGTATGGCCTTGGACACGGATCGAAGCTCCTTCTCGGCGCGACTGAACGCGCCAGTTGATCGCAGGAAAGTCAGATGTCAACACAAGAAAACTAATGAGACAGACAAGCGCAGGTACGGAGCGCGGTCAGCAGCCACCTCCCAGCCCCGTGCATCGTTCTCTAGATTGCGGTATGTCCGAACCTCGGAGGGCCCATTTTATGTCCTACAGATCCGAAGCCGCGCGGGCCGGGATCAGCTTCGGCAGCGCGCTCGCGATCGCGATTTCGTGGAGCCAGCATCACTCCATCATTTGGGCGATCATCCAGGGCTTCTTCAGCTGGCTGTACGTGATCTACTACGCCATTACGCGCTGACCCGCTGAATCGCATCAGGACAACCGTGCGCTGGCGATTCCTCGACTCGGGCGACCTCGACGGCGCCGAGCAGATGTCGCTCGACGCGGGGCTGATGGACCGCGCGCGCGAGACGGGTGAAGCGTTGCTGCGGGTGTACGGATGGTCGCGTCCGACACTCTCATTCGGGCGGCACGAGTCCGTGCGCGGCCGGTTCGACCCTGACGTGCTGGAACTCGAAAACGTGGGCGCGGTGCGGCGACCGACCGGCGGGCGCGTGCTGATGCACCACCACGAGGTGACGTACAGCGTGACGGCGCCCGCTCCGGAGGACGAGCGGTTGAAGGAGAGCTATCGCCGGATCAACGCGATGCTCATGGCCGCGATCGCGCGGCTGGGCGTGCAGGTGGCCGCGGCTCCAGTTTCAACACCGCGCCGTCCGGGCGGAGCCGCCTGCTTCGCGGAGCCCTCCGCGGGAGAGCTGGTGGTCGACGGACGCAAGCTCGTGGGGAGCGCGCAGGTGCGTGAGCGCGGCGCGCTGCTGCAGCACGGCTCCATCCTGATCGACGACGACCAGCCGCGCATCGCCGAGCTCGCGGCGCAGCCGCTGACGCCGGCGCTGCCGGCGGCGACGCTGCGGGCGTGCCTCGGACGCTCCCCGACGTACGATGAGGTGCGCGACGCGCTCGGCGCCGCGCTCGCGGAGGCGGAGGGCGAGCCGTCGGGGCTCGACGCCGATGAAGCCGCACGATTTGCCGCGCCGCATCGCGCTCGATTCTCGAGCGCGGAGTGGACGTGGCGCATTTAGCCGGATAATGTTGGCCGTGTCTCTACGGAGCCCAATGCGATTCCACTCGGTCAGGCGCGGCGCGTGCGTGATGCTCGGGGCGGCCGCGTTGCTCGCCGGATGTGGAGGAGGCGACGGGTCCGGCGGCGGGACGGTGATCATCGGAACCGGCCAGGATCCCAAGACGTTGTTTCCGCCAGCCTCCGACAACATTCAGGCGCGGGTGGTCACCGAGCTGATCTTCGAGCGGCTCGCCGATCGTGGAGGCTCGCTCAACACGCTCGGCGATGCGGGCTTCGTACCCCGACTCGCCCAGCGCTGGGACTGGTCGGCTGATTCGCTTCGCGTGACTTTTCACATCGATCCGCGCGCGCGCTGGCAGGACGGTCGCGCCGTATCCGCCGAAGACGTGAGGTTCGGCTTCGCCGTGTTTACCGACACGATCGTCGGCGCGCGCACGGGTGCCGACCTGCGCGCCATGGTCGATTCGATCAGCGTCGGCGACTCGCTTACGTGCACCGTGTGGTTCCGCCAGCGCTCACCCGAACGATTCGACGTGCTCGTCACGTCGCTGACGCCGCTCCCCGCACATCTGTTGCGGGCAGTGCGGCGCGACTCGCTCGCGCTGTCCGGGTTCGCACGCAATCCCGTCGGCAATGGGCCGTTCAAGCTCGTGAATTGGGAGCAGCAGGTGAGGCTGGAGTTGGCGCCAAGCCCATCATACGCCGGCGCACGTCCGGCGCTGGACCGCGTGATCTGGACGTTCGCACCCGATGCATCAACGCTGGTCAAGCAATTCATGGCCGGTGAGTCCGATTTTCTCGAGAATCTGTCCGTCAATGACGCCGCCGCGGCCGCCAGGCAGCCGAACCTCCGTGTGATCCGCCTCGGCAGTTTCGGTTACAACTTTCTCCAGTTCAACCTTCGCGATGGCGCGAGCGACAGGCCCCATCCTCTCTTCGGCAGCCGCACTCTCCGCCGCGCGCTGACGATGGCCCTCGACCGGCAGCTCCTCGTCCGCAGCGTGTTCGACTCGCTCGGGCGCGTGGGCCTCGGACCGTTCGTACGAGCCCAATGGTCTGCCGACACGACCATCGCGCAGATCGCGTTTGACCGGCAGCAAGCAGCCCGCCTGCTCGACTCGCTGGGCTGGCGCACCGGCGCGGACGGCATACGCACGCGCGACGGCCAACCGCTCGCGTTCACGCTCATCGTACCGACATCGAGCAATCCGCGTCAAAGCTTCGCGGTGCTCATCCAGGAACAACTGCGGATCGCCGGCGTCAAGGTCGATATCGAGAGGCTCGACGGCAATACGCTGGTCGATCGCATCCAGAAGCACGCGTTCGAAGCCGCTATGGGCGGACTGGCCGCCACGCCGGCGCCGAGCGGCGTGAAGCAGACGTGGACCGGCGCTGCGGCGCGTGACGGCGGTCTCAACTACGGGCGCTACGAAAACGCCGCTTTCGACGCGCAGGTCGACAGTGCCATCTCGGCGGGCGCGCAGGCGAGCGCGAAGTCGCACTACCGCGCGGCGTATCAGATCATCGTCGACGACGCGCCGGCGATCTGGCTGTACGAGCCGCCGACCCTGGACGGTGCGAGCGCCCGCCTCCAGCTGGGCACCCTGCGCCCCGACGCCTGGTGGATGGGAATCCCGAGCTGGTCCATCGCGCCAGGCAAGCGGCTGCCGCGCGACGCCGCGCCCGCAAAGACTCCGTAGCGAGTGCGCCGTTTTCTCCTCGCGCGCGGCGCGCAGGCTCTCGCAGTCATCGCGCTCGTCGCGACGCTCGCCTTCACGCTCGTGCACCTCGCGCCCGGCGATCCGTTCGCCGCCAGCCTCGACGATCCCACCAACACCGCCGCGCTGCACGCGCAGCAGATGCATCGCTGGGGATACGACCAGCCCCTGCCGGTGCAGTACCTGAAATGGCTCGGCAATCTCGCGCGCGGTGAATTCGGCTGGTCGCATTCCCGGAATCGACGCGTGGCCGACGTGCTGCTCGAGACCGTTCCGCGCACATTCCTCCTCATGGGCGCGGCACTCGTCGCCGGCGTGCTCGCGGGCCTCGCGTTGGGCACGTGGCAGGCCGCGCGCCGCGGAACGCCCGCCGAGCGCGCGTCGGGTACGCTCGCGACCGCGGTGCTCTCCGTGCCCGAGTTCCTCGTCGCGCTGGCGGCGCTCGCGCTTCCCGCAGCCCGCTGGCACTGGTTCCCCGTCAGCGGCATCGCGGACCCCGCCTTGCACGACTCGATGAGCGCGATCGGCCGCGCGTGGGACGTCACCCGCCATCTGGTGCTCCCCGCGGGCACGCTGGCGCTGCTCACCGCCGCGGGCGTCTCGCGCTACCATCGCAGCGCGATGCTCGCCGTGCTGCCGGAGGAATTCGTCCGCACGGCGAGGGCGAAAGGAGCCGGCGAGTACACCGCGGTCGTGCGGCACGCGCTGCGCAACGCGCTCGGTCCACTCATCACGATCGTCGGACTGCTCCTCCCCGCGCTGTTCGGAGGCGCCGTGTTCGTGGAGACGGTCTTCAGCTGGCCCGGTGTTGGGCGCATGATGGTCGAGGCGGTCGGCGGCAACGACTATCCGCTCGTCCTCGCCGGCGTGCTCGTGGGGAGTGTGCTCGTCGTGCTCGGCAGCGCGCTCGCCGACGTGCTCTCGGCGCTCGCGGACCCGCGCCAGCGGATCGAAGCGTGAAGCTCGCCGCCGCGGTCCTCGTGCTGTTCGTGGTCGTGGCCGTCGCGGCTCCGGCGATCGCTCCGCACGATCCGCGCGCGACGCCGCAGTCGGAGACGCAAAAGAATCTGCCGCCGTCCGGCGCGCATCCGTTCGGCACCGATCAATACTCGCGCGACGTGCTGAGCCGGGTCATTTATGGCACGCGCGTGTCGCTCGGCGTGGCGGTTGTCGCCGTCATGCTCGCGCTCACGCTCGGCGCGGCCATCGGCGCCGTCGCCGGGTACGCCGGCGGGTGGACGGACATCATCTGCATGCGCGTCGTCGACGCGATGCTGTCGGTGCCGCGCGTGTTGCTCCTGCTCGTGCTCGTGGCGAGCACGGGACCGCTCACGGTCGGCGGAATCATCGTGCTGCTCGGTTGCACCGGGTGGCCCGGCACGAGTCGCCTCGTGCGCGGCGAGGTGCGCCTGCTGAAGGAACGCGACTACGTGCTCGCGTCGCGCGCGACGGGAACGCCCGAATGGCGCGTGTTCGTGTTGCACGTGCTGCCCGGCCTCGTGCCGCAGCTGCTCGTGACGGGAACGCTCGCGCTCGCAACGGTGATCCCGCTCGAGGCCGGCCTCTCGTTCCTCGGGCTGGGCGTCCAGCCGCCGACCGCAAGCTGGGGCAACATCATCAGCGACGCGGCCGAGCGTCCCGGCGACACGTGGTGGGTCGTGCTCTTCCCCGGCCTGGCGATCGTGTGCACTGTGCTTGCGGTGAACACCATCGGCGAACGGCTGCGCGAGCGCATCGACCCGCGAGGGAGGTCGCGTACATGACCCCGAGAGCCGTTGCTCCCGTGATCTCTCCGCAGAGGCCGGCGACGTGACCGCCCCCGTCCTCCTCGACGTACGCGATCTCGTCGTGACGTACGTGTCCGACGCGGGAGCGGTGCGCGCGGTGGACGGCGTTTCGTTCGCCGTGCATGCCGGCGAGACCGTCGCACTCGTGGGTGAGTCGGGGTGCGGCAAGACGTCCGTCGCGTTCGCCCTGATGCGCGTGATGGCGCCCGGCGCGCGCATCGGCGCAGGGAGCCGCATCACGTTCGACGGCGCCGACCTGCTCGCGCTCAACGAGCGCGCGATGTGCGACCTGCGTGGCCGGAAGATCTCGATGATCTTCCAGGAACCAGCCTCCGCGCTCAACCCCGTGATGAAGGTCGGCGCGCAGGTCGCCGAGGTCGCGTTGTTGCACGGCGAGCGATCAAAACGGGCGGCATGGGACCGCGCGGTCGCCATGCTCGACCGCACCGGGATCGCCGACGCGGCGCGGCGAGCGCACCAGTACCCGCACGAGCTCTCGGGCGGCATGCGGCAGCGCGTGCTGATCGCCATGGCCCTGATGATGCGGCCCGCGCTGGTCATTGCCGACGAGCCGACGTCCGCGCTCGACGTGACCGTGCAGGCGCAAATCCTCGACCTCCTCCGCGACCTGCAGCGTGAAACGGGAATGGCGGTGCTGTTCATCACGCACGACTTCGGCGTCGTGGCGGAGCTGTGCTCGCGCGCGATGGTGATGCGCGCCGGGCGGATCGTCGAGGACGCGCCGGTCGACCGGATCTTCCACGCGCCGGCCGACCCCTACACGGCCGAGTTGCTGCGCGCGGTTCCACGCCTGACGGCCGACCGATGAAAGAAGACCGCAGACGGAAGACCGAAGGCCGATGAGCGATACTCTCATCGCGGTGAGCCATCTCACGCATGAGTTTGCTGCGCGCCGCACGATGTTCGGCGCGCCGCACGCGCCGGTCCTTGCGGTGAACGATGTGAGCTTCGACATCGCGCGCGGCGAGACGCTGGCGCTCGTCGGCGAATCCGGGTGCGGAAAGACCACGACCGGGCGCGCGATCCTGCGATTGATCGAGCCGACCTCGGGCCACGTGACGTTCGACGGGATCGACGTGCTGACACTCCAACGCGAGCCGCTGCGAAATCTCCGTCGCCGGATGCAGGTCGTCTTTCAGGATCCCCACACCTCGCTCGACCCGCGGATGAGAGTGGGCCGCACCGTTCGCGAGGGTATCGAGGCGCACGAACTCGCGGAGGGCGCCGAGGCGGATGCGCGCGTGGCGCGCGCCCTCGAGGAGGTCGGGCTTCGCGCGAGCGACGCCGCGAAGCTCCCGCACGAGTTCTCCGGCGGACAGCGCCAGCGCATCGCGATCGCCCGGGCGCTCGCCGTCGAGCCGGAGTTCGTGGTGCTCGACGAGGCCGTGTCCGCGCTCGACGTGACGGTGCAGGCGCAGGTGCTTGCCCTGCTGATGCAGTTGCAGCGCGATCGCGGCCTCACCTATCTGTTCATCGCGCACAATCTCGCGGTCGTCGAGCGGATCGCCACGCGCGTCGCCGTGATGTACCTTGGCCGGATCGTCGAGATCGCGGCGGCCGCGGCGTTGTATTCGTCGCCGCAGCACGGGTACACAAGGGCGTTGCTGTCGGCGGTACCAGTTCCGGATCCGCGAGTGAAGAAGAAACGCATCGTTTGGGATGGAAACTGATAGCCGTCGCCTGACAGCTGTCTCCTGACAGCGATCAGACATCAACCCTTCGCAATCACCGGCTCATGTCTTCTCCCGTCGCGCGCTCCGAAGTTTTCGCCGACCGCTCCCTCTTCGGCCATCCCAAGGGCCTCGGCCTGCTCTTCCTCACCGAGATGTGGGAGCGCTTCTCCTACTACGGCATGCGCGCGCTGCTGGTGCTGTATCTCGTCAATGCCCAGCATTGGACCGCCGCGCGCGCGGCGACGCTGTACGGCAACTACACGATGCTCGTGTTCCTGACGCCGCTCATCGGCGGATACCTCGCCGATCGCATCCTCGGTACGAGACGGTCGCTGGTGATCGGCGGCATCATCATTTCGGCGGGACACTTCACGCTCGCCTTGCAGGGCGAGACGGCGTTCTATGTCGGACTCGGCCTGATCATCGTCGGCACAGGCTTCTTCAAGTCGAACGTGTCGACGCAGGTCGGACAGATCTACGCCGACGGTGACACGCGTCGCGACGCCGGCTTCACGATCTTCTACATGGGGATCAACACCGGCGCGTTCCTCGGGCCGATTGTGTGCGGCTATCTCGCCGACAGCCCGAGCTGGGGCTGGCACTACGGGTTTGCCGCGGCCGGCGTGGGCATGGTGCTCGGACTGATCACCTACATGTGGGGCCGCGAGAAGTATCTGCCGGGAATCGGGCTTCCGAATGTGAGCACGGTCGACTCCAACGTCGACCCGGGAATCCCCGTGTCGAACCCGATGCACGGGATCGGCGGCGCCGCCGTGGGGTGCTTTCTTGGCTTCCTCGGCGGCGGATACATCGGGCTCGCGATGGGCGGCGTGATCGGCGGCGCCCTCGGGATCGCGATCCTCGGCACGCACGGCGAGGAGCGCCGTCGCGTGTTCGCGATCTTCATCGTGGCCTTCTTCGTCGTGTTCTTCTGGGCGGCGTATGAGCAGGCCGGAAGTTCAATGAATCTCTTCGCGGACCGAAACACCGACCTCACCCTCGGCGGGCTCGTCTCGAAACCGATCCCCGCGGGCTGGTTCCAGTCGGTGAACCCCGCCTACATCCTGATCTTCTCGCCCGTGTTCGCATGGATCTGGATGACGCTCGGCAAGCACAAGATGGAGCCCTCGACCGCCATGAAGATGGTGATCGGACTGTTCCTGCTCGGTACGGGATTCGTGTTCATGATATTCGGAGCAAGGGGCGCCGATCAGGGGCTGCGCGTGAGCGGACTCTGGCTCTGCTCTGCGTATCTCTGCCACACGCTGGGCGAACTCTGCCTCTCGCCGATCGGGCTCTCGTACGTGACGAAAGTCTCGCCGGTGCGGTTCGCATCGCTGATGATGGGCGTGTGGTTCCTCGCGAACGCGGCGGCGAACAAGCTCGGCGGAACGATCGCGGCGATGGTCGAGAAGATCCCGACGCTCACGCAGTTCTACACGATCTTCGTGGTGTCGTCGTTCGGCGCGGCCTTCGCGATGCTGCTGTGCGTGCCGCTGCTCAAGCGACTGACGTCGAGCGTGAAGGCGTAGAAACTACCTTTTCACGGAAAGCAGTTGCAGTTGCTATTGCCCCATTCTCTTTTTTAGCTCCGCGAGCTTCGCCTCGGCGTCGGCGTCGGCGGCGCTGCGCCTGTTCGCCCGGGCCAGATTGTCGAGCTCGGCGTGGAGCTTGGAGTCGTCCGGGAGGCCCAGTTCCTCGTCGCTGATTCCGCCGGCGCGCGAACCGGTCGGATCGGTGTTCGATCCCACCCCGGCGTTCGCCGCCTTGAGCTGCGACATCATCCCGGCGAGCTCGCGCTCCGCGAGTTGCGCCTCGGCCTCCTGTGCCTCCAGCTTCCGCTCGAGCACCGCGACGTGCTCGCCGTGCTGCTGCTCGTACTTCACCGCAAGCGCGACGGTCTCGGCGTCGTTGATCCCCTCGGCCAGGGTCTTGCGGCGCTGGACGGTCGCGAGCTGTTGGCGTTCGGTGTCGAGCTTGCGCCGCGTGATCTCCACGCCTTCGCGAAGGTCTTCAACGCCGAGCTTCGCGCTGACGAGGGCGCGTTTCATCTCGTAGATGGCGGCGCGGCGGTCGATCGGGGCGACGCGGCCGTTCAGGAGATCCTGGATGGTGGACTTCAGCGATTCAAACACGTTCTTGGATGCGGGATGCAGGATGCGGAATGCGGGACTTTGGATAAGAGCTGAGATCTGAGTTTGAATGCGGGAGAGTCCAAGAGTGCAGCCGAGTGCAGGGGTGCCCATCTCGCGTCTCCCCACTCAACTCGCGTCTCGCCCCTCCGCCCAGCATCCCGCATTCCTCTTCTGCATTCTGCATCTGGGAAGCATCGGGTCGAAATCTCCCCTCTCATATCTTCTCCAGCAGTAAGCAGTCGGTTTCATTAGGATACGGCATGTCCAAGCTCATAGCCATCAGCGCGACCGCGGACACTTCAAAGATCAGCCTCTCGCTGAACTACGCGCGATCGCTCGAAGGCGCGGGTCTCGTTCCCATGATCGTTCCGCCCCTCACCGACCCTACGCGCGCCGGGGACATTCTGGATTCAGTCGGCGGTCTCCTGCTCACCGGGGGCGAGGACGTCGATCCCAAACGCTACGGCGCGCCGCCTCATCCGAAGCTCGGCAAAATCAACCCGCAGCGCGACGCAACCGAACTCGCGCTGCTCGAGGCCGCGCGTGATCGACGCCTGCCGGTGCTCGCGATCTGTCGCGGAATTCAAATCCTCAATGTCGCGTTCGGCGGAACGCTGTATCAGGACTTGCCAAGCGAGCATCCGTCCGCCGTTGGGCACGACTCGCCGCGCGATGCGGCCTCGCGCACCCACGACGTGACCATCACCGCCGGCTCGCGCCTCGCCGCGGCAACGGGCGCCGCGGCGATGGCCGTGAACTCGTACCATCATCAAGCCGTGTGCCACGTCGGCGCGGGGCTTCGCGTGACCGCCATCGCCGGGGACGGCGTGATCGAGGGCGTCGAGGTGGACGATCCCGCATGGTGGGTGCTCGCGGTGCAGTGGCATCCCGAGGATCTCACGACCGAGGTGCGATCGTGGGCCCGCGGAATCTTCAAGGCGTTCGCGGACGAGATAGCGCGCGCGGAGAAGGCCGCTACGCGACCTTCCAGCGCACCTCGTCCCGGACTTGCCTCATGAGCCGCTCGGGTGAGCTGGCGTCCGGGAACATCAGCGTGTCGCTCACCCGGTTCAGCGCCACCCGCATGATCGCGAAGCGCTCGGCCGCGAGCGCGAACATCGGTTTCAGCCCATGCTCGTTGGCGAGGCGATGTTCCGCGGCGAGCTGGAAGCCGCGCTGTCCCATCTCGTCGAAGTAGTCGATCGGCGGGCCGCCGCGCCTCCAGCGCCGGTGCTCGATGAAATCGGGAAACATCCCGGCCAGCCAGAGCGCGTAATTGCCGAGGTGCGCGCGCACCAGCAGCGTGCGCCGCGTGTCGGGCCCGTCCACCTCGGCGATCAGCGCCGTAAGCGTGTCATACGTCTCGTCGTCTGCGTCGGCAATGCGATTGGCCCGGTCGCGCAGCCCAAAATGGAGCAGGATCGACGCCGCGTAGTCGGCGAGCAACACTTCGTCCTCGCCCGACTGGAGCATCGCGTGACGCGCGACGACGTACAGGAAGAGCGGCTCCGAGGCGCGCGAGCCGAGTCGCGTGGAAAGGAGCGCGCGCAGCAGGCGCGGGTCGTCGAGGATGGCGTCGAGTCCATCGTCGCGGAGCCGCTCCTCCGACTGGTCGGCCGTTTGCTCACCGGACTGCGCGAGCAACGCGAGCGCGAGGTGGGCGTCTGCACGTGTGAAGCGCGACCGAACGTTCGCGACCAGCATGTCAGCCTCCCGTTCAAGAACGACGAACCAGCGCGCGACGGGAAACTCGCGCGAGCAGGTCCCGCCGCCGGTTCTGGGGCCGGATTCCGCGCCTGACGTGTACTACCCCGTAGCGAGGCGCCCCAGCGCCCGCCTACTATTGAGGACCCGCTCGCCGAGATCCCGTGCTCTACCTGTGCATCCCCGCATACAACGAAGCCCCGACCGTGGGCGTGTTGCTCTGGCGCATCCGAAAGGTGTT
>OCZT010000956.1_pt1 | contig 29571 bp, 29 predicted proteins | sample 1539031 | NCBI WGS metagenome assembly OCZT01 (sample SAMEA3539308, study PRJEB22396) | soil metagenome | biome: tundra; feature: field; material: soil | place: USA | collected 2010-05 | depth 0.15 m | reverse complement strand
CGGCGTCCTGGGCCGAACCATCCTGTGGGGCGTCGACGGCGGCATCCTCGCCACGGAACGCCTCGAACTGCAGGCTACGGCGATCGTCAACGGTGACATCGAGACAAAGTCAATCATCGTGCTCGAGGGGGCGCGGATCAATGGCATCGTCAAGATGAGCGACGCGTCGGCGCCGCGTGGAGGCGAACCAAAGGTCAAACTGACCGGAGAATCGCTTCGGCTCGCGTCTGGTTAGGGACAGTACCAAGTCAGTGACGTGCCACTCTCTACAAATGTTTTCTGAAATCCACAGACTGACTGCCCTGCAAACGTTTGTTTGCCACAGCACACTAACTGGCTTGTGAACAATCGATTGCGTAAGCGTTCATCAACGCAAAATGTCACTGCCCTAGTAGTTCTGAACATTGCTGTGGGAATCCTCGCGGCCTGCGGAGGTTCCAAGCCTGTCGCAACTGGCACATTCAGGGTTGCACTGCTGACACCGGGTCCGATCTCCGACCAGTCGTGGAACGGCAATGCATACACCGGTCTCCTCCGTCTGCGGGACAGCCTGGGCGCCGAAATCAGCCATATCCAGACGAAAACACCAGCAGAATTCGAGGAGAACTTCCGTCAGTATGGGGTTCAGGGATTCGCCCTCGTGATCGGACACGGTTTTGAATTTCAGGACGCTGCTGCGCGCGTAGGCCCGCAGTTCCCAAAAACCACCTACATCACCACGGGCGGCAACACCGTCGGCGCGAACGTCGCGGCGATGAGCTTCTCATTCGAAGAGCCGTCGTATCTTGCGGGGATCGCGGCGGCCGCCGTCACCAAGTCGGGGACGCTCGGCTGCATCGGCGGCACCGAACTTCCTCCGGTGAAGGCAGCCTTTGCAGCGTTCACGGCGGGCGCACAGTCGATGAATCCACGAATCAAGGTCGTCACCTCGTATATCGGCAACTGGGATGACGCGAGCGCAGGGAGGGAACAGGCTCTCGCGCAGATTGCCCGCGGTGCGGATGTGATCTTCCAGGACGCTGACGCAGCCGGACTCGGTGTATTCCAGGCCGCGCGGCAGTCAAAAAATGTCTACATCATCGGCTCGAACGCAGACCAGAACGGCGTCGCACCCGAGGTCACACTCGGCAGTGTCGTCATCGACCTTCCGCACGCCTTCATGGTCGTCGCGCAGGAGGTGAAGAGCGGCACGTTCAAACCACGCGTCGTTCGGCTCGATACGCATACGGACGTGGTTCGGTGGACGGTAAACCCAGTGCTCGCGTCGAAAATCCCGCTACGTGCCGCGCACGCGGTGGATTCTGTGCGCACATTGATGCTCGCCGGCAGGTTCACGGTTCCGGCGTTCGTCGAGCCGGCAAAGAAATGAACGGCGTGCAATTGCGCGATGTGGCCGGAGAGCTCGATACGCTTCTCCGAACGCACGAAGTGCCAGACTATCCACCCGCACTGAACGGCGTGCAGGTGGAACATCGTGGACCGGTTACAAAGATCGCGGCCGCCGTGGACTGCTCCACGCGCACGATTCGCGGGGCGATTGATGCGGGTGCGAACCTCCTGCTCGTGCACCACGGGCTCTTCTGGGGTGGGCTCCAGCCACTTACGGGCTCGTTTTACTCGCGCGTGCGCCTGCTTCTCGATCACGATGTGGCGCTTTATTCGGCGCATTTGCCGCTCGACACACACGAGCGGTTCGGCAATTCCCACCTTCTCGCGCGAGAAATCGGGCTCGAGCCCTCCGCCAGCTTTGCGCGCTACGAAACGATCCACTGCGGGGTGCGGGGGAAATGCGACGTCCTGACGGCAGAGTTGCTCGAGCGACTGCGCGGCTTTGCTCGCACCCACGGTGGCGACGCCCTTGCGAGCGCAATGGACGCCGGCCGGCGCACGCGCAGCTGGGCGATCTGCTCGGGAGCCGGCGCAGGCAAAGAGACGATACGAGAGGCAACCGATCTCGGCGTAGACACGCTGATCACCGGCGAGGGCCCTCACTGGAGCGCGGTTGACGCGGAAGAGCGGGGGATCGTGATCATCTACGCTGGACATTACGCGACTGAGACTCTCGGCGTACGCGCGCTCGCCGAGTACGCAGCGGAGCACTTCGCTCTCTCGTGGACTTGGGTGCCGGCGCCGACGGGACTGTGAGTGTCATCGCGCCGTCCAGTGCCGCGTCTTCCTCCTTGTCGTTGCGAGGAATCAGAAAACGATTCGGCAGCACGATGGCGCTCGACGGGGCCGAGTTGCAGGTTCGCGCTGGCACGCTGCATACGCTTCTCGGTGAGAATGGAGCCGGGAAGACCACGCTGATGCGCCTCGCGTTCGGGATGCTGCGCCCGGACGCCGGTACGATTGCGCTGGATGGCATTGATCGCCGATGGCGGTCGAGTGCCGATGCGATCGCTGCCGGAGTTGGAATGGTGCACCAGCACTTCCTGCTCGTTCCCGCGATGACCGTCGCGGAAAATGTCGCGCTTGGCGATCGCGGCTTCTTTCGCGGTTTCGAGCCTCAGGATACGGCGGAACGCATCAGGCGAATCGGCGAACAGACAGGACTCGCGCTCGACCCGGCAGCGCGGGTGGGCGATTTGCCCGTTGGCGCCCAGCAACGCCTCGAGATCGTCAAGGCGCTGGCGCGGGACGTGCGACTGCTCATTCTCGATGAACCGACCGCCGTGCTATCGCCTCGCGAGTCGCAGGAACTCTATGCGTGGTTGCGCGCGTTCGTCCGGCGCGGGAGAACGGTAGTGCTCATCACGCACAAGGTGCGCGAGGCACTGGCGGTGGCGGATGATGTGACGGTATTGCGGCAAGGACGAACGGTACTGAGCGCACAGGTGTCCGGGTTGAGCGAGGATGCCGTTGTGCGGGCGCTGCTTGGCGAACAGACAGGGGAGGACACCTCCGAGCCGCATGCGGCGAACACGACCGGCGGACCTGTCTTGTTCCTCGATCGCGGAACGGTGGTCGATGCGCGGGGAGTGACCAGGTTGCGCGAGGCGTCGCTGGAGGTCCGGGCTGGTGAAATCGTCGGCATCGCAGGAGTTGAGGGCGCGGGACAACACGAACTGTTGCGTGTGCTCGCGGGCCGGCTCGTCCCGACCGCAGGAACCGTCCGCCTTCCGAGGCGTATCGGCTTTGTACCGGAGGATCGGTTGCGCGACGCGTTGATTCTCGAAATGACCCTCGTCGAGAATCTTGCGCTCAAGGAGGCGGCCAGCGCACGTGGCGTCATGCGGTGGCGCGAGTACGGCACCCGTACGAGCGCGACGGTGCGCGATCACGACGTCCGCGCCAGCGGGGTGATGTCGCTCGCTTCGGCGCTGTCGGGCGGCAACCAGCAGAAATTCGTACTGGGCCGGGAACTGGAGGGTGCTCCGGAAGCGCTCGTGGCGGAGAACCCCACGCGTGGGCTCGACATCCGCGCGACGGCACAGGTGCTTTCCCGGCTGCGCGCAGCGCGCAGGTCGGGCATCGCGCTGGTTGTATACAGCAGTGACCTCGACGAGGTGTTGTCGATAGCCGATCGAATACTGGTCTGCTTCGAAGGGCGACTGCTTCCTGTCGTCAGGGACGCCGAGGCGGTCGCGCGCGCGATGGTGGGGCTCTCGTGAGCCTTTCAGTATTCCTGTTCGCGGCGCTCGTGCGTTCGACGCCACTCATCCTTCTGGGCCTCGCGGTTGCGCTCGCGTTTCGTGCCAACCTGCTGAACATCGGCGCCGAGGGGCAGCTGCTGGCCGGCGCAAGCGCCGCCGTCGCCGTCGGACTCGCTTGCTCGAACTGGCCCGGTACCGTGCTGGTACCCGCCGAACTGATCGCCGGTGCCGTGGCCGGTGCTGCGTGGGCGGGAATTGCAGCCGTACTCAAGCAGCGGTTCGGTGTGCTCGAAGTCATCAGCACCCTGATGCTCAACTTCGTCGCGCAGAACCTCGTGAGCTATCTCGTACACGGGCCGATGCAGGAGCCGTCGCACGTATATCCGCAGACGGCTGCGCTCACGAACGCCGCGCGGTTGCCGGTGCTCGTATCGGGTCAGCGGCTGCACCTGGGCCTCGTGCTCGCCGTCGTCCTCGCGGTCGCGCTGTGGTGGATGTTGCGCTCTACCGCGACCGGGTTCCGCGTGCGCGCCGTTGGCGACGGCGCGGCCGCGGCTGCGAGCGCGGGACGCATACGGGTCTCGCGCGTGGTGTTCGGCGTCTTTCTCGCGAGCGGTGCACTCGCCGGGCTTGGCGGCAGCGTGGAGGCCTCCGGCGTAACGTACGCACTGTATGAAGGGATTTCGCCCGGCTACGGTTACACGGCGATCGCAGTGGCACTCCTCGCGCGCCTGAACCCACTCCTGGTGATTCTCACCGGCATCTTCTTTGGCGCGCTCGAGACTGGCGCGGCCGCGATGCAGCGCGATGCCGGCGTGCCGGCGGTACTGGTCACCGTGATCGAGGCGGTCGTCATCCTTGGCGTGCTCGCCGCGGGCCACGCGCGCACGCTTGCCGCTGCGCGCGCACGGCCTTCCGCCTTCGATTCCACAACCGAGCACGCATGAGCAACGCAGCGCTCACGGGCCTTGTGGAGGCTAGCGTCCGGACGGCGACGCCACTCGCGTTCGCGGCGCTGGGCGAGCTCGTGGTGGAACGCAGCGGGGTCATCAACATTGGACTCGAGGGTGCGATCATCGCGGGAGCGTTCGGCGCGCTCGTCTTCGCGGGCACGGGCGGCGTTGCTGGTGGATTCGCGGGCGCGGCCGTCGCCGGACTCGCGGTCGGCGTGGTCTTCGCGCTCTTCGTGGTGACATTGCGGGCGGACCAGATCATCACCGGCACGGCGATCAGCATGCTCGGGCTCGGAGTTACGGGCACACTGTACTCCACGATGTACGGCAGCGCGGGCGCTGCGCTACGCACGCCGACGATTGCGTCCTGGCCGGTTCCGGGCCTCAGTGCGATACCGGTGCTTGGACCCGCATTCTTCGATCAGCCGCCGGTGACGTATGTGTTGTATGGAATCGTGCCCGCGCTCGCATGGTGGCTCTATCGGTCACCCGCCGGCCTCGCGTTGCGTGCGGTCGGTGAGCACCCTGAGGCGGCGATGGGCGCAGGGATCTCACCTGCACGCGTGCGTTGGTGGGCAATTCTTTTCGGCGGCGCGATGGGCGGCGTCAGTGGCGGAGCGCTCGTACTCGCGCAGGTGGGAACCTTCGTCGAAGGGATGTCGGCGGGACGAGGATTCATCGCGATCGCGATCGTCGTGCTGGGGCGCTGGACGCCGATGGGCGTGGCGGGTGCGGCACTCCTGTTCGGTGCGGCAAGCGCGCTGCAGTACCTCTCGCAGGCGATGGGTTGGAACCTCCCGTACCAGGTGCCGCTGGCGTTCCCCTATGTGCTGACGCTCGTCGCCCTCGCGAGCGTTCGCGGGCGTGCGGCTGCGCCGGCCGCGCTCGGCCAGCGCTGACCTCTCAGCGCGCGCATGGCAGCGCGGCGCTGGACCAGCGGACGAGCCAGGTGGCGGGCGCGGTACGCTCGACAATGTCCACCCGCACTCCATTCTCTCCCTCGCGCACGAAGGCTACCGCCGTTCGTTTACCTTGCAGGCGGAAGGCTGCGAGAAGATCTGCACCTTCGACGCGATCTTCCGGGCCTGCTACTCGCTGTACGAATCCGGTGCGCCACTCTTCGGGCCCCCATGCGGGAGCGTGCTCCACGATGATCGTCGTGACCTCGGTGCGTGGATTCGATTCAATGTTGAGAGAGCGTGTCGCGACGGCGATTGCGACATTGCTGCTGTCTTCGAGCCGGAAGAGCCAAGCGTCGCGCACGACGATCGGCAGGCCGCGAAACGGCCCGGCTACCGAGTCATCGGGAACCGCGCTCACCTGCCGGTGAATCCGAGCAGCGAGCGTGGCCGAGTCTCGCGGCAGGAGCTCGCTGATGCCGTCGATGGCAATCGGCGTCGCGATGCCTGGTGTGAGGGCAATTGACCATGCGGCCGTGGAAGGCTGACCTGCGGCGCCCGCGAGCACTCCCGCGCGTTCCCACGCGCACGAATGCCGGTGCGCGAGCGGACTCATGACCGCGCGCATGCTCTGTCCTTCGTGATTGAAGAGCTCAACCTGAAGGTCGGCGGTGCTTGCCGTGTCGCGAACGAACAGGACGGGGGCACCGGTCTCGATGGATGGTGTCGCGACGACATCCCCCAGCGCATTGTCCCACGCAACGACGCTTCCGGTTGCGCCGGTTGCCTGAAACGCCGCTGACGCCGCCGGTTGCCCCGACCCTGGCGCCTTTTCGCGTCCGCAACAGATGAAGACGCTCACCGCGATGAGCGTCACGGGAACCCTCATTGGCGCGGTGGCAGCCACGGACCAATCAGATCCCAGTGCCATGCATCGCGACGCTCGCCGTTGTGCGGGTCACGGATGGGCTTGAACTGCAGGCGCTCGGGGTTTAGTCCGACGGAAAGGCCGTAGACTACCAGAAGGTCGCGATCGCTCGACACCAGGTGCGCCATCGGCCTCCCCATCCACACGTGGCGGTGCAGCCAGAGTCCGCCGCTCATCGCATGGCCTACCCCCTCGCGACGCTTCTCAAACTCGCGCCAGAGGGGCGCCGATGCAGAGGCGGGGTGTACGATGCCTACTGACAGCCGATGAGGCCCTCAACGGTCGCGGGCGCGACGGGGGCAACGTTGCCAAAGTAGAGCGCGCACGTCAGCGGGTAGGAGGCCGGGTGCGTTGCAATCGCACCCCAGCCCGAAGCCGTCGCGGTCGTTACGGTCAGGATCACACCTGGCGACTGATTAAAGCTGAGGGCAGAGACGACGGAGGTGTAGGAGTTGTTGTCAAACATGTACGACTCCTCTGCCGTCGCGAGGTTGCGCAGGTCGCTCTTCAGCGCCGCTGCATTCGCCTTCCCCTTCGTGGTCTGGAACTTGGGAATCGCAATCGCCGCTAGAATACCGATAATCACGACAACGATCAGCAGCTCGATCAGGGTAAAGCCTCTGTTGTCCTGTCGCTGGTTAATCATATCGCGTCCCTGGGGCTGGTACACAACTCAGGAGTGACGTGAAAAGAATCACAAACACGTTAATGATATTCGACGGCCGCGTGAACTACCCTCCATAACTGCAAGCAGGCGGCCGCGTCAGATGCTCCGAGCTAACCATATATGAAACAATGGGTTGTGTGGCAAGCAAGGCCGGGGTGTGAAGCCGACACTGGTTCGTTTCGCGACAATCAGCGCAGTATGCAAGAACGGGCACGCGGCTCTTTCTCAGCCTTTCTGCTTGGTCTCGAGCCAGTTCGGTCCTGTCCCGACATCTACAACCAGAGGGACGTCCAGCTTCACGGCTGTCGTCATGACATCCGACACGAGCGCGCCAAGCTCAACCGCTTCTTCAGGTGGACATTCGAAAACGAGTTCGTCGTGAACCTGTAGAAGCATACGGCTTCTGAGTTTTCGGCTCGCGAGTGCCTGATGGATGTGAATCATTGCGACCTTGATGAGATCGGCCGCGGAACCCTGGATGGGTGAGTTCTGGGCCGTCCGCTCACCGAACGCGCGGATGTTGAAGTTGCGATCCTTGAGCTCCGGGATATAGCGGCGGCGTTTGAAGATCGTCTCGACGTATCCGCGCTCCCGGGCCTGCTCTACCGTTGCGTCGAGAAACGCCCGAACGCCTGCGAAACGCTCGAAGTAAGTGTCGATGAATGCCTTGGCTTCTGCGTGCTCAATCTTCAACTGGCGCGAGAGGGCATGGGCGCCTTGTCCGTAAATCGTGGCGAAGTTGATGGTCTTCGCACGCGCACGCATCTCCGGCGTTACATCCGAAACAGCCACCCCGAAAATAATCGAGGCGGTTTGACGATGGATATCTCCACCGGCCCTGAACGCTTCGACGAATGCGGGGTCATGCGAGAGGTGCGCGAGGAGCCGCAGCTCGACCTGCGAGTAGTCGGCGGCAAGCATCGTCCAGCCGCGTTCCGGGATGAACCCTTTGCGGATCTCTCTCCCGAGTTGACGCCGTATGGGGATGTTCTGGAGGTTGGGATCGCTCGACGCTAGGCGGCCGGTACTGGCGACGGTCTGGTTGAAGGAGGTGTGCAGCCGCCCGGTACGCGGATTCACGAGCGCCGGAAGTGTGTCGAGATAGGTGCTCTCGAGCTTGGCGAGTTCGCGATATTCCATCAGCAGTGACGGAAGAGCGTGCCCGTCATCGGCAAGCTCCTGCAGCACAGAGGCATCGGTGCTTGGGCCGGTGGCGGTTTTCTTCTTGACCGGCAATGCGAGTTTTCCGAAAAGAATTGCTGCGAGTTGTTTGTTGGAGTTGATGTTGAACTCTTCCCCAGCGACTTCGTAGACCTGGCGCTCCACCTGTTCGCGTTCCTTTGCGAACCGTGCCTTGAGGGAGTGAAACCAAGGCACATCAATGGCGATCCCGTGCCACTCCATCTCGGCGAGCACCCCTACCAGGGGCAACTCTACGTCGCGGAGCAGGGCGGTGGCCTGGACATCCGCGAGTTTGGGTTCCAGCAGTTCGCGCAGCCGGTAGGTGATGTCCGCGTCAGCGCAGGAATAATCGCGCGCCGCCGTGATCGGAACTTCGTCAAACGGCACCTGCTGCTTGCCCTTGCCCGTGAGTTCGTCATAGCCGGTCATCGGAAGCTGGAGGAACTCGATGGCCAAGGCATCGAGCGCGTGGGAGCGGCGACCTGGGTCCAACACATAGCTCGCGAGCATCGAGTCGAAGTCGAGCCCGTCGAGCGTGACTTCCGCCCGACGGAGTACGAGGATGTCGTACTTCGCATTGTGCGCCGTCTTCTTCACCTTCGGGTCGGCGAGGAGATCACGCAAGACCGTCATTTCATCGGACTGGATCGACGGGAGGTTGCGGACCGGCTGCGGCCCCTCGGCGTTCATCCGCGCTGCGATACTCACGACAGCCTTGTTCGGCGCTTTCGCCCTGTTGTCCGCGCTCGCCCTCGACACGCCATTCTTCACGCCACCAAGCGACAGATCGCCCTGCGCCGTCGCCGGCGCGTGGTGCGCGAACGGGAGGTAGTACGCTTTTCCCGGTGCGATTGCGATCGACATGCTCACGAGGTTCGCGCGGAGCGGCGTGATAATGGATGGTGCTCCAGCATCGAGGACAGTTTCAGTGTCCACCGCAACGAACGGCGCTTTCCGTGCGGCTGTTACAAGGTTCCTCACGCCTTCCGCGGTGTCGATGATCTGGTAATCCCGGCTTATCACGGGAGCAGCCGGTGCGGCTGTGCCGGTGGTCGGTGTCGTGGTTTCTCCCGCTTGCGCGGCGGCTTCCTGCGCGTTGGTGCGGAACTCCAGCTCGACGAAAAGGTCTCGTAGCCGGTTCCAGTCCGGGGGCTTGAGCTCCAGAGCCGGGAGGTCAAGCACGACCGGCAAGTCTTCGCGAATCGTCAGCAGCTCTTTCGACATCAAGCCCTTGTCTCCAAACTGCTTGAGCGCGTTGCGGGCGCGCGTGGGTTCGACCTCGTCCGTGTGCGCGAGGATACCCTCAAGGGATCCCCATCGTTCGATGAGTTCATGCGCCGTCTTTTCCCCGATTCCTTTGACGCCAGGGATGTTATCGGAGGTGTCCCCGAGAAGCGCGAGGTAGTCCACTACGCGATCTGGTGGTACGCCAAGGCGTTCTGCGGCGTTATCGACGTCGTACCACTTCTCCGTCGTGAAGCCCGGACGGCCGTGCCAAGGGTTCAGGATCCAGACCCTCTTGCCCACGAGTTGCACGAAGTCCTTGTCGCCAGATACGATCACGGCGTTCACGCCCTTTGCAGCAGCCTGCTTCGCCAGAGTGCCGATTACATCATCGGCTTCATAGCCGTCCAGCGCGAGCACCGGAATGTGGTATGCATCGAGAATCTGCGTGGTGCGCTCGACGCCGGTATCGAAATCCGCTTGCAATCCCGGTTCCAGGCGTTCCCGTGTTGCCTTGTACGCGGGGTATCGCTCGTGCCGGAACGAGAGCCCCGCGTCGTGCACCCAGCCCAGGTATTCAGGCTTGTGCTTCTCAATGAGCCGTTTGAGGAAGTCATGGGCGCCGCGTGCGATGGAAGTATTCTCACCGCGACTGCTGATCAGCGGTTGCGCGCCGAGGGCGAAGAAGGCTCGATAGATGAGCGCATAGCCATCAACGAGAAAAAGACGTGGGCTTGGCGCTGCGGGCATCAGCAGAACTTAACGCAGCGCGGGCCCGGATAGATGGCGTTACCGGGCCATCAAGTGATTGCTGCCAGATCGAAGTTCCCGACGCGTCAGGCCTTTACGACGTTGGTCGCGGACAGGCCTTTGTCGCCCGTCTTTACCTCGAACTCTACCGGCTGTCCTTCTGCGAGGGTCTTGAACCCGTCCATGTTGATGGATGAGAAGTGCACGAACACATCCTCGCCGCCCTCCTGTTCGATGAAGCCATAGCCCTTGGCGTCATTGAACCACTTCACCGTGCCCTTTGACATGGCTCTCCTCCCTGCTGTGCACCAATCCGCTTGCGTCAACGAGAATTCCATTCTTCGCCCGCCTTGTACTTCTCGTTCGCGTGTAAGTTTTACGATTTCCCGGCTGCGGTTGTCAAGAGAGCAACCAGGCGGTTACTCCGGCCGCAGCGGAAACCCGGACGTTGTCATCGACCGTGAGCGGAAGGCGCTCGAACACCGTCGCCGCGAGGGCGATGATCGCAGCGGCCGCAAGCGAGTAGCGGGTGAGCGCGACGATTCCAACAAATGATGCCGCGAAACAGGCTGCCGATCCGGCGAAGGTCTTTCCGGTTCCCGACGCCGAGCCACGCCAGGTGTGGTAGCCACTGCCCGCAAGGGCCGCGAGGGGATCACCAACGGTGGCGCACCAGACCGCCGAGACTGCCGCTTCGCGGGACAGAAGGAGGACAGCCGCGAGGCAGGAAGGCCAGAGCCACGCAGCGCCCGTCGTCGACGCGTGCTCCCGCAGCTTGAGGATCGGACCGAACCACCGGCTGAATACGCGACGAAAGGCTGGGCTTCTCCAGCGAGCGCCCTCCATCAGGAGCGCGATGACGGTTCCCGTTCCGAAAAGGCCAACGATGAGCTCGCGAGACGCACCTCTCGAGTACGCGATCGGCAGGATCGCCACCAAGAGATGTAGCGCCTTTCGCGCAAGCTCTCCGCGGAAACCGGACACCCGCGTTTCTCCGTCAGTGACTCTCATTCCCGTCAAGGCGCGACTACTGTTGCACCTTGCGACGCCACGCGCTTTCGAAGGCGATGCTGCTCGTTGTGACGAGCCGCCACCTGCCGAAACCGCTTTGATCCGTAAAGGTGAGCTGGAGACCGTGGTCGCGGTATTCCCAGATCTGTACGCGGTTTCTCTGCGCGAAGTTCTGCGCAGTCGGTTCGGTTCGCTGGTCCGGCTCTCCCAGGCCCAGCAGGACTTTGCCCCGGTCAGTCATCCAGCCGGGCATGCCTTCTTCACGAAATTGGGTATTCGCGGCGGCGAATCGCCTGAAGTAGTCACGCAGCGCCTCGCTGCCTCCCATGATCGAAGCGTTCGCCACCACGAAGCTGGCCCACGCCGTGGCGCGGTATTCCGGCGCCGTATCCCGCAGCGCCTTGAGCCTGTACGGCGCGGCGAACCAGCGAAGGTAGTTGATCATCTCGTCGTACGTAGCGACAGGTAGATCTTCGCCGAATCCGACGAACACGGGACTGCGGGTTGTGTCACTTCCACCGGTTCGCCAGAACGAAACCATCGCTGGCCCAATCCCGAGGCGCGCGACGCCAAGATACAGGATGCCGCTGTACAGGTTCACCCGCCAGGCGAGCGACACCGTGTCGGAGAAGAGGGTGCCGCCATCTTCGGTGCGCACGGCCACGTGCAGCGGCGCGCGCGCGCCGATGTAGGGGCCGTAGGCTTCGAGATAGAGGCCCACTATGGAATCACGACCGAAGGTCGCCGTTGCTGCCGGACTCGAGACGATGCGAGGAAGGGAATCAACCGACAACCGCGGCGTGACGCGCGCAAATGATACCGGGCTACCGATCGTCCCTGGTCCCAGCGCGGGCACCGCCAGCGTCACGTTTTCCGTGCTGCCGCGTGAGCTGCCATCATCTCGAACAGTGAGCGCGAGGCTGTAGCGGCCCGGCCGAAGGGTCAGTAATTCCTGGTAGATGACGCTTTCGTCGATGCGAGATGTTTCCTTGAAGCTGGGAACAAGCACGCTCTCGTGTGCTTCGATCTGTTTTACTGTCGCACCACCCTCGCTCAGCACGATGCCGACGGTATATCCGGCCCTGAACCGGTCGTTCTCGCGTGCGAAGGTGAGCGCAGCGTTGCTCAGCGTGACCGCCAGGAGGGCGTGGGTGGAGTCGCTCGATGAGGCAGCGAGGAACGCGACGCTGCCGACAAACGGCATCGGCGCACCTCGGGCCAAGAGCCCCAGCTGCTGGTAAAGCTTGACCTGATCGAACTGCGGGCCGACCAAGCTCTGCGGGGGTTGTTGCGGGGCCGGCGTCCTCGCCGGGCCGGGAGCAGGACGGCCGCCACCACTGCCGCCGCATGCCGCAACGATGAGACACAGCAGTGGAAGGACGCGGGTGCTGCGGCGTTGCGGTTCAGGCATCATCACACCTATTCTCGGAAGACGGTCGAGCACACGCATTACAATACCCTCGAACGATCCCTTTTTCTCGCTTGCGAGCACCGCCGGTGGCCGTTAGCTTCGCCCGCGTGGCGCGCGACTCTCTGGTGGGAACAACGTTGGCCGGCTATACGCTTCTCGACCGCGTTGGCGAAGGCGGAACCGCGACCGTGTACCAGGCTCAGCATGAAAAGCACGGTTCCGTCGCCGTGAAAGTTCTGCGCGAGAAGCTCCGGCAGGACAAGACAGCCGTGGCCAGATTCCTGCGTGAAGCCTCCTTCGGGACGCGCGTTCAGCACCCGAACGTCGTGCGCACCATTGAGATCGGCCAGTCGCCCGAGGGGCTGAACTACATCGCGCTCGAGTGGGCGCCCGGTGAGATCCTCGAGGGCTATGCGAAGCGCAATGCGCCGCTGCCGTGTGACGAAGTCGCAACCATCACGCTGCAGATCGCGGATGCCGTGTACGCCGCGCACGCGAAGGGCATCGTACACCGCGACCTCAAGCCAGAAAACTTGATGTATGACCCGACCACACGCAACGTCAAGCTGCTCGATTTCGGCATCGCAACCGCGACGGATGTCACGCCAGACGAACGCCTCACTCGTGCAGGATTCTTCGTCGGGACTCTGATGTACGTCGCACCCGAAGCCCTCTCGGGAGAAGTGGTGACTCCAGCAGCAGACCAATACAGCCTGAGCACCATTGCTTACCTGCTGCTGACCGGTATGCTGCCGTTCACCGCCAAATCGCCGCGAGAGATGTTCACGCAACTGCTGTCCCAATCGCCGGTGATGCTCAACAAGGCCCGGCCTGGCTTGCAGTTCCCCGCGGTCGTCGAGAGCACCATCATGCGTGCCCTTTCCAAGAACCCCAAAGAGCGTTTCCCCGATGTTCTCGCGTTCGCGAAAGCGCTCGAACACGCGCTCGCCACCGTGGGCCAGCAGAGAGCAGATAGCGCCGGGTTCATGTCGAAAATGAAGGGGATGTTCAAGGGGAGAAGCTGACCGTCGCGTTTTCCCCGCGCGGATCGGGGGTATCCGCGGGAAGCCACAGGGTAAACGTCGAGCCCTTCCCAACTGTGCTCTCGACGGTAATGTCCCCGTCAAGGAGACGCGCAAGACGCCGCGAGATTGCCAGCCCGAGTCCGGTGCCACGACGTATCGAGTCACCACGCGGCCCCGCGTTCACTTGCTCGAACTCCTCAAAAATCCGCGCGCGGTCCTTCTCGGCGATTCCCGCGCCGGTATCGCACACTTGCAACGCGACCCACGAGCCGCCGGTTGCGAGAAGGGGCCGCGTATTCGTCGGCGCAGCGAAACGCGCCACCTCCCCGTCCATCACGACCATCGCGCGCACCGCGATGCTTCCGGTTGCGGTAAACTTGATGGCATTCCCAAGGAGGTTGACGAGGATCTGTCGCAGGTGCCTTGGGTCAGTCGCAATCCGTGGAAGCGTTATGGGAACGGCGATGGAAAAGGCAACGCCCTTTTCGTTGATGAGCGGCTCCACCTCCGCGGCGACATCGATCACAAACGGTCGTAGCTTGAGCAGCTCCGTGTGCACGTCAAGCCGCCCCGCAGCCATTTTCGCAAGATCGAGCACCTGCTCCACTAGGTCGCGCAGGTGGTTCGCCGACGACTCGATCCGTTCCATCGGTCCCCTCTGGCGTGGAGTGAGCTCGCCGTACGCTCCGTCGCGCAGCAGGTCCACGAAGCCAATGATCGCCGCTAGGGGTGTTCGCAACTCGTGCGAGACGTTCGCGAGGAATTCGCTCTTGGCGCGATTGGCCCGGTAGAGCTCGGCCGAAAGCTGTTCCAGCTCCGCCGATCGCTCGGTAATACTGCGCCCCTGACGCCGTTGATGCACCAGCCCGCCGAGAATCGCAACTATGCCGGCGGCGACCGCCACCCACAGCACAATCTCCGTCACAAGACCACAGCAAGAACCGAACAGAGCATTGACGCTCGCATCACCTGCCTCTAACCTCCGCCTCCATGACGCCTCACGAACGGCTCGTGGAGATGCTGGCGACGCGTTCCGCGCGTCTCGGGTCGTTCATCCTCGCATCCGGTCAAAGATCGAATTTGTATATCGATGCGCGACTGACGACCATGAGCCCGGACGGCATGGCCACCATTGGACCTCTCGCCCTCGCCGCGCTGCGCGAAGCGGGCTGGAGAGCTGATGCTGTCGGGGGGTTAACGATGGGCGCTGACCCGGTATCCTGCGCAATTGCGTACGCGAGCGCGCTCGCCGGAATGCCGCTCCGCGCATTCACCGTCCGGAAGGAAGCGAAAACGCACGGAACAGGCAAGCTGATCGAAGGCCCCTTTCGTGCGGGTGACCGCGTTGTCATCGTCGAGGACACGATCACGACTGGAGGTTCCGCGCTCAAGGCGGTTGACGCCGTTCGCGCCGAGGGCGGTGAGGTCCTTGGCGTGCTCACAGTTGTCGATCGTGAAGAAGGTGGGCGCGCGACACTGAACGCCGCTGGTATAGCTGTTGTTGCCCTTACCCGCGCCGCAGAAATCGTCAAACAGATGCCGCTCCTTTAGGTGGCCCGCGTCGTTAGTGCACGGTTCAGGCAAAGCGCCCCGTCGCTGACGCCGTCCGCCTCTGGGGGCGCACCATGAGAGGACGCAGTAGACGGAGCTTTCCGATCTGTGGGAGGATGAGCTCCTGTCGGAACCGGAGAAACATCCGTTCGCCGTCATAGCTGCGCCGGAACTCACCCGCGGTCATTCTCAGGTACGTCCGGATGTGCCGTCCGAAGCTCTGCGGTGACGAGTAGTCGAGGTGATTCGAGACATCCGCCACCGAGAGCCCCGGGTTCTCGAAGAGTCTCGCCGCACGAATCAGCCGCGAAAACGCCAGATAGCGCTTTGGCGCGGGCAGTCGGGCACGAAAGAATCTACTCATCAACGTACTCGGCAACACGTTGAGCACGCGGGCGAGCTGCCGTACCGTGCAAACATGCCGGCTAGGCGAGAACAATGTCTCGAAAAAACGCCAGCAATCATCCGTTACACCTGCCAGATCTGCGCGTAGCGCCGCGCTGACCGCCCTTTCGACGTCCCCTGTAGTTTCAACGCCAAGAAGATCGCGCAGCCGTTGCCAGCCAATGGGGTGGCGGACGTCCACTAGGGTGCGGACGCCACAGTTTCCGAGCGCGAGCACTGCTTCTGCGTTCGCGTCGCTCGCGCAGGACAAGAGCGCCAAGGTTGGAACCCGCGGAAAATCACGGACGACCGTCGCGACGTGCAGTGGCTCCTCCCTCACGCAACGTGCCACGGACACGAGAACCGCACTGATGCGTCGCTCCTTCAAGTCGCGCAACAGTTCGCTCACGCTGTCGCGATGGATTGTGCGATAGAGCCCCGCACCAATCGCGTCCACCCGGGCCCGCTCGGCAGGATCGAGAACCGTCGCAACGGGAGCGATATGTGGCTGGCCAGACGTCGTCGTCATGCGACACCTCCTTTTGTAGCCGCACCTCGGTGATTGTTCTTCCGGGGGCTACGTTTCGCACGCATCGTCACGGTGCTGTCACCGCACCGTGAAGACCGTGGCCGAGAAGTGTCACTCCTGAGGGAATTCGTGCTTGCCTGCACGGAAATTCATTTCGGCCTGTGTTGCTGCATTTCCTGTCACGGGTGGCTATTCTTCGGGGGAGGGATTCCCTCGGCCGGACGGTCGCGACGCAACGGCACTATTGTTGCTTCGAGGAAAGTCCGGGCTCCATGGACAGGCTGCCAGGTAACGCCTGGGCACCGTTGGTTCGGTGACGGACAGTGCCACAGAAAAGAGACCGCCCTCGCGAAAGCGTGGGTAAGGGTGAAAAGGTGGGGTAAGAGCCCACCGCGTTCGTGGCGACACGAACGGCACGGCAAACCCCAGCTGGAGCAAGGCCGAATAGGCGGCGAGAAGCAGTCCTCTTCGATGAAGACGCCGCGGGTAGGCCGCCAGAGGACGTGGGTGACCGCGTTCCGAGAGAAATGACCGTCCGAAGCACTCTTGTGGCTTCGACAGAACCCGGCTTACAGGCCGAGGGATCCCTCCCCTCTTCACCATGCGCTCGAAAGACTGGCCACGCTTCATCTTCGGGCAGTCCGTCTTGGCCGTGTGTGCGCTTTCGCTCGCCGGCTGCCGCGGATCGGTTCCCGAACAGGCGCTATCGAGGCCGCTGCCTGCGGTCGCAGGCCCCGCCCCGGCAGCCAAAAGCGGGATCTGGACATTTCATCCGTCCACGGAGCGTCGCGCATACGTCCTCGAGCAGCACGCCGTTCTGACCATTAATCAGGACACCACGGTTCGGGTCGACTCCGTTTTTTCGCACGCCGAGGTGGCATTCACATCGTTTGCTGCGACTGGTCGAGTGACCGGATGGCTGAGCGTGTTCCGCGTGAAAGGCCCCGCACACGAACCCACAATCCCCGTCGGCCTCGTCCTTCCGCTTGCATTCTCTGCCGACTATCCAGCGCACGGGCGACAGCTCGTCTTCTCCACTGCCGGCGCTGGAGCGCCCTGTGCGTCGAGTGGGCTTGCCGTGGCGCAGTCCTTGCGAGACCTGTGGTTTCAACCGCCCGACACGCTTCGCCTGGGAACGACCTGGGATGACTCGGCATCATACATCATCTGTCGAGACGGCATTCCGCTCCGTGCGATCGTGCAAAGGACGTTCCACATAACTGGGGTGGAAGAGAGAGCGGGACGCCTTGCACTGTTGCTTAGCCGCAGTTCACGCACCGCGATCGAGGCAGAGGCACAACAACTCCCCGGTGAGGCCATAAGCGTTTCGGGATTGGGAACCGGCGAGTTTAGCTATGCCATCGATCCAAGCAGCGGTGAAATTCTCTCGGCAAGTGGGTCGGCAATGCTCGACTTGATGTTCCGAAGTCGATTTCGCAGACAACGCGTGCATCAGGTTTCCGACACCCGACTCGTTCGAGGCGCTTAGTCCACCAAGCGAAGCGGCATCAGTAGGCAGAGATACTTCGCCGGATCGGACCACCCCTCAGGCTCAATAGTTGCCGCGCGTTCCGGTGCCTTGAATGTCATGCGTACTTCGTCAGTGGGCATATAGCGAAGAATCTCAAGCAGATACGCAGCATTAAAGCCGATGTCGAGTGGATCGCCTTCGAAGCGCACCGGTAGTTCGTCTTGCGCTTCGCCCAGGTCAGGCGTGCTGACGCTGAATTTGAGCATGGCGGCGTTGAACGAGAGCCGAATGCGGTGCGTTTGGTCCGACGCAACAACCGACATACGCTTGAGCGCTCCAGCAAACGCCAGTTTATCGAGGATGGCGTACTTGTCATTCTCCCGTGGAATCACCTGATCATAGCTGGGGTAGGGCCCCTCAATCACGCGTGTGTAGACCGCGGTGAAAGGCGAACGAAACCCGACGTGGTTTTCGCCTTGCGCGACCTCGAGCTCTTCCTCCGCAGCGAACAGTCGACGGATCTGTTCCAACGCCTTCGGCGGGATGATCAGATCGCTGGTTGGTGCCGACGCTGTCTTTACCTGAATGTCCATTTTTGCAAGGCGGTGCCCGTTGGTCGCGACCATTCGCATCTGCTCGGGACGCAGTTCCCAGAGAACACCGTTGAGGATCGGCCTACTCTCTTCAGTGGAAGCAGCAAATGCGGTATGCGAAATGAGCTTCTGAAGATCCCCCGATGGGATTCGCAGGCTCTTCTCAAATTTTACCGTAGGAAAGCTTGGAAATTCCCCCTTTGGAAGGCCAAGCAGTTTGAATTTCGAGCGACCACACTCAAGCGTGATCCGTTGATCGCCTGTCGCTGCAATCTTCACAGGGGCTGGCGGCAATTCTCGAGCGATTTCAGAGAGCTTGCGTGCCGGAATCGTAATTGCGCCGGCAGCTTCGACGTCAGCTGTGACTTCTGTACTGACAGCGATGTCGAGATCCGTTCCCGATATGCGAATTCCCTTGCTGGTCGTTTGGACCAGAAGGTTCGCAAGGACCGGTAGTGTCGTCTTTGATGGGACCGCCGAGGCGACTGCGGCTAGCCCTTCCTGCAGTTTTTCACGCGAGATAGTAAAGCGCATTCCCGACTCGAGCCCAGGATGGAGGATGTGGATTTCGCGCCAAAGCTACTATCTACTAAGAGCTAGAAGAGAAAGCAGTAGTAGAAGTAGTAAGGAGTGGAAAGTGCAAAAGCAATACAAGTGATTCTGTTGCTTGAGGTTCTCTTGTGTCAGTTAATGTGGAGCGACTGTGGGATTGTCAAACCAGTGTGTGTAGGATGGCTTGGATAGAGGAATGGATCCAGGAGCGCTGTTGGTCAGTGTTCGTGGCGGAGGGTTTCCCGCAGTCTATCCACACGACCTCTGAACTCAGCACTCTCTTTCATCATTTCAGAGACACGTACGAGACTGTGAATGACAGTTGAGTGGTCGCGCCCACCGAACGACCCTCCGATCTCGACGAGTTGCATGCCAAGAAGCTCTCTGGAAAGGAACATCGCGACCTGACGCGGAACGGTGAGCACTTTCGTTCGGGTCTTGGACTGTAGTCCATCCACCGAGACCCCCCAGGCAGCGGCGACCTTCTGCTGAATAGTGCGCATACGATCATGGCGTGAAGAACGCGGCGGAGTGGCATCGTTCGATTTCAGCTTGTCGCGAAGCGCTTCGCGGGCGAGATCAACGGTGATGATGCGGTGCTTCAGCGAGGCGAAAGCGAGGAGCTTGATGATTGACCCCTCAAGCTCGCGAACGTTGGCTTGGACGTGAGCGGCGATGAAATGCAGGACATCGTCGGGGATTGTGTGCTCGAGATGGTCGACCCGAGCCTTTTGGCGTAGAATGGCGATCCGGTGCTCGAGATCCGGCTGGGTAACATCTGCGACCATTCCCCATTCAAAGCGACTTACCAGGCGTGCCTCGAGCCTTGGGATCTCGGAGGGAGGCCGGTCGCTTGTGAGAACGATTTGTCGACCAGCCTCATACACGGCGTTGAAGGTGTGAAAGAACTCTTCCTGGGTCGTTTCCTTGCCTCCCAGAAAGTGCACGTCGTCGACGAGGAGCAAGTCGGTTTCACGATATCGACGCCGAAAGTCATGCATGGCGCGCTTCGCGATGGACGTAATGACATCGTTCGTGAACTGTTCGGTGCTGATGTACATCACACGGCAGTGGGGAGTCCGGATAAGGATCTCATGCGCGATGGCCTGCATGAGGTGTGTTTTTCCGAGCCCTGTCGCGCCGTAGATAAAAAGAGGGTTGTAGGTCTTGCCGGGTGCCTGCGAAACTGCAGAGGCTGCAGCAGTCGCGAGTTCATTGGAACGCCCAACGACGAACTGAGCGAAGGTGTAGCGGTCGTTGAGAAGACTAAGAATGACGCTATTGTCGCGTTGTACAGGCGTAATGGTGACGCCATCTTGTGGGACGAAGAGATCCATCTGTGATCGAGACAGGCGCTCACCCTGGACCCGAAGTGAGATCTTGATGGGATGTCCAAGGCATAGCGGACCATAGCTCTCGAGGAGCAGACTGTGCTTGCTCTCGTTCCACTCAACCGACCACTGGTCGGGTGCGGTGAGTACAAGCTCAGTTCCACTGAACTCCGCAGGGGCTAGTGGGACGAGCCAAGTATCGACGACATGTTTGGGTAGCTCGGTCCGCGCGCGATCCAAGAGCTGGGTCCAGACTTCAATCGCAGTGAGGGTCATCTCGCGCCGAACGAGGAAAGACTGAAGTAGGGGGGCCGAACCTATCCTGAGGATGTGGACAAGTCAACACTCGCGAGAGCAAACCAGAGGCGTGCCTACTTGAGATATCTCTAGGACCCAACTACGTTTAGCCTTCTTCAGAGATGATGATACAGGGTACTCCGGAGCAACCATGGGGAAGCCGACTTACCGCCCGCGCAACAAGCGGCGCATCAAGACGCACGGGTTTCGGACACGTATGGAAACGAAGTGGGGAAGAGAAGTCTTGAGCCGCCGTCGCAAAAAGGGGCGTAAGCGCTTAACCGTCAAGCTCCCTTCCAAGTACGCCGGCGCCTGATCACCGCCGCCTCCCACGCGCCCAGCGGCTGACTCGGGATAGAGAACTCGAGGAGGTACGTCAGGGAGGGGGGCGATTCCGAACTGCACACATCGAGGTTCGGTACATGACGTCCCTCCTGCCTTATGCCCGGGTGGGGATTGTCGTGCCTCGTTACTCGCACGGAGCTGTAGAGCGCAATCGGGTAAAGCGGCGTTTGAGGGAGATTGTGCGTCTCGACGTGTTACAGGTGTTGCGAGGAGTAGACCTGATCGTGCGCGCCCTGCCATCAGCTTACGTCGCGACTTATGCGGACCTTCGCGAGCAATGTCGCCGTGCGTGCGAGCGGATTGGGAGCGCGCCCGTATGACGGTGTCGCGCATTCTGGTTCTCTTCATTCGCTCGTATCAAGTGGTGATTGCCCCGCACCTGCCGCCAGCATGCCGCTATTATCCGTCGTGCTCTGCTTACGCGATCGAAGCGCTTGAGAAACACGGTTCGATATGTGGCAGCTGGCTGGCGGTTCGTCGGATTGCGCGGTGTCACCCATTTCGGCCAGGCGGATTTGATCCGGTTCCCTAACCCTTCCGCACCCCTCTGATGGAGAAGCGCTTCTTCCTCGCGCTATTGTTGACTGGCGCGGTGATGATGCTGACGCCCGTTCTGTTTCCGCGTCCAAACGTCCCCGTTCCGGTGACGAGCGCTGATACAATCGCAGGCGCCAGCGGCACCAACAAAGCGGAACGACCCGTGAGTGCTGCTGCAGTGTCTGCCGTCTCGAGCGCGGCGCCTGCACGTGCGGAGCGCGTCGAATCTATGCAAACGTCGTCGGCTGAGACGGTGTCTGTACACACGGACGTGAGCTCATACCTTTTTAGCACGCTTGGGGCCGCGCCGATCGCCGTGCAAGCGGACAGCTACCCGGCACTGCAGGGCAAGGGTGGGCGCGTTGTGCTTCGCTACGACCACGAGCCCTTGCTTCGTTTTCGCGTGCTGACGGCAGGCGACACTATTCGCCTCGACCGCACCGCCTTTACCGTGATGCGCGGGACGCGAAATGACGGTGCCGCGACTCTGACGTTTAGCGGACAGTCGGGCAGGGCGCACGCGAGCATCCGATACGAGTTCGCGCGGGATAATTACCTTACCACAACCGTGGTCGAACTCAGCGATATCGGAGGCCCGGCTTTCCTTCTGGTGGACCTCCCGTCAGGGTTTGATACGCAGGAGGCGGACAGTGTTGGCGACCGCCGGAGCCTTGCGTATTCAGTGAAACCACTGACTCAAGGGGCGCGTGGGACGGCGTTTGCGAAACTTGACGCTGGCGAGCAGAAACTCGAACCAGGGCCGCTGCGGTGGGCCGTTGCAAAGAGCAAGTATTTTCTGGTGGGACTTCTCGTTCCAGAGGGGGGTAAGCCATTCGCAGAGGTGCACCTCAAGGGAGGGGTGCGAACGCAAAAGATCGCGACGAACGGCAACGCGACCGTAGTCATCCCGCTCGAGGGGGGAAAGGCGACCTTCGAGGTGTATGCCGGCCCGCAATCGTGGGAGCGGCTTCACAATCTCGGAAGAGAGTTTGAGACAGCAAGCCCGTATGGCGGCTTCATGCAACCGGTGGTGCAGCCATTCGCGACGATCGTGATGCGCGTGCTGCTGTGGATGAAACGCCAAGTACGCCTGAACTATGGGTGGGTGCTTGTGATTTTCGGCATCTCGATCCGCCTGCTCCTTTGGCCGCTGAACCAGGGCGCAATGCGGACGAGTATCAAAATGCAGCGGATTCAACCCGAGCTGGCGGAAGCCCAGAAGCGGTACAAGAGCGACCCCCAGAAGCAGCAGCAGGAGATCATGCGAGTGTACCGAGAGCATGGAATGAGTCCATTTAGTGCGTTCTCCGGGTGTCTCCCAATGCTGTTGCCGATGCCGGTGTTTTTCGCGCTTTTCTTCGTGTTTCAGAACACGATTGAATTCCGTGGAGTCCCGTTTCTATGGATGACGGACATTTCGCTCCCGGATCCCTTCTATATCGTGCCGCTCGTAATGGGCGCGTCAATGTTCTTGTTGTCGTGGATCGGGATGCGGAACGCACCACCAAACCCGCAGGCGAAGATGATGATGTACATGCTTCCGGTGATGTTCACCGTGTTCCTTTTGGGGACGGCAGCGGGACTCAGTATCTACTATCTGACGTCGAATCTGGCCTCGCTCCCGCAGCAATGGCTGATCGCCAATGAGCGAGCGAAAGCGAAAAGCGGGAACTGACGACGTCTCATTGCGCCCCGGATTCCTCTCGCGCGATACAATCGTGGCAATTGCGACGGCGCTGGGGAGAGGCGCAGTTGCGGTCATACGGGTGAGCGGTCCCGATGCAGAGCGAACCTGTCGACGGGTCACTTCTCCGCGGCTGGGATGGCCCCTGCGCCCGTGCAGGCCGAAGCGATCATCGACCTGATTGACGCACGCTCACGTGCGTCGCATCGAACGGCGCTGCAGCACTTGTCGGGTGCGCTTTCAGCGCGATTGAGCTCACCGCGGGATGCGACGCTCGAGCTCGAGGCGATGTTGGCTTACGACATCGACTTTCCGGAAGAAGATGACGGACGGCTTCCCCACGAACGCGTTGCTAAGGCGTGCGCGGAGGCCGTCGCGCAACTCGACACACTTCTTGCAACGGTACCCGCGGCAATTCTCGAACGAGAAGGAGCGACCGTGGTGCTGGCAGGACCGCCAAACGCGGGGAAGTCGTCGCTGTTGAACGCGCTGGTAGGAGAAGCGCGCGTGATCGTGAGTGAGGTGCCGGGCACGACGCGCGATGCGGTCGAGGTGCTGCTCGAACATGAGCCCTGGCCGCTGCGGCTCGTGGACACCGCAGGACTGCGCGAGCGTGCGGATCCAGTGGAGTCGTTGGGGATCAAGGTGGGCGAGCGCTACCTCGCGCGCGCTCATGTGTGGTGGTCGCGTGTGCGGAATCGGTGAGGGCCCTCATGGACACGGCGGCGGCGATCGCTGTGTGGACGCAGGCACCGCTGATCGGCGCGCTGACGAAGCGCGATCTGCTCTCTGAGGGGGAAAACAGGGTAAGGGCCGGGTTTCCGGTCGTGGGAGTCAGCGCCGTACGCGGCGACGGCCTGCAAACATTGTTGGCGCGTGTGACTGAAATGATTGTTGGGACGATGGAGGGAACGGATCGCGACGCGCCGATCCTGACGCGGGCACGACACCGGTCGGCGCTGGCGCAGGCACGCCGGGAGCTGGCCGCGTTTTCCGAGGCATGGAAAACACGAACGCTACCAGTGCCAGTCGCCGCGACCCATGTGCGCGCAGCGAGCGCGGCACTCGATGAACTGATCGGTGCCGTAGACATGGAGGACGTCCTTGCGCGCGTGTTCTCGACTTTCTGCGTCGGAAAACAGCTAGGCCGTCCGCGCGGCGGCGTTGGCGAGAGAGGTGATCTCTCGAGCGTCGGCACGAAGCGCCCAAGGGAGGCCCTTCACGGCGATAGCCTCCTCGACCATCCGCGCGCCGAGGAAATAGCCCGCGCGCTCGGGGATGATGTAGCGCTGCACCGTGCGCGATTCATCGCTCATCCCGCCAGAGAGGTATCGGAGTCGAAGACCCAACCCTGTACGATCGAGATCGTCGGCGACGGCACGTGTGAGGACGGCTTCGAGCTCTCGGATGCGCGCGTACTGCTTGCGTGCGTAACCGAAGTACTCCCAGGGCGCGTGTCCGGGACTGAAATGGCGCGACGCCTGCACGGCAAGCCCCTCGTTCACGAGATGCTCGCGGAGTGTTGCTCCGCGCCCTGTCTCCCAGTACGAGTAGTATCCGCCGGCCTCACCGACAAGCTGCCGCATCTCGCTTCGGCTCTGCGGAGACGTGTAGCGCACGCAATGCGCAATCTCGTGCGCAAGCCACATCGGGATCAGCTCGGGGTCGAGTCCGAGGCCGCGCGTGGAGGGATTGGCGACGCTGGTAAAATGCTCGAGACACACAAAGGCGATGCCGCGGCCGCCGACCACCATCTCGCCTGCGTTCGCGGCGCCGACCCCGACCATGAGAACGACGTCGATGTTGCTGTCCATCTCGAAGAGAAGGCCGCACTGTTCCTCGGTCGCGCGCGCGAGTGCGACGACGTCCGTGCGATCAAGCATCGCGCGCAGATCGGTGCGTTCGGCGGACACCGCGTCACGCGCGACTTCCTGGAAGTGCGGGCCCGCGGGCTCGATGACGTAGTTATGCCAGTACGCTTCCAGCAGCTCGCGATGTGAGTCGAAATAGCGCTGGTATGCCGCAGCCCGATCCGCGCTTTGCAGCACCGCAAAGAAATCGGGCAGCAGGTTGATCAGCATGAACCGGTGGCGAGTTTCCCCTTTGCTTGGGGCAAGACAGTCGCGCGTGAATGTATGTCTGCTCGTGATTGCGAACAAGAGCACGTGTATGCAAACCAGTCGTCTTCGGGAAGACGCCGCTTTACGGTCGACGGTAACGCGGGAACAGAATCAACGGGTTCCGAACAGGCGATCACCCGCATCGCCGAGACCCGGAAGGATGTAGCCACGATCGTTCAGCTCGCGGTCGAGCGCGGCGCAGATAATGGGGACGTCAGGATGCGCTTCGTGCACTCGAGCTACTCCTTCGGGCGCTGCGACAAGGCAAAGAAACCGAATACGCTGCGCTCCGGCGCGCTTGAGGGAGTCGATGGCTGCAACGGCGCTGCCGCCGGTGGCGAGCATCGGGTCCAACAGAAGAACGTCGCGCTCTGCCGTGTCGCCAGGCACCTTGAAATAGTAGTCGACTGGCTTGAGTGTGTCGTGATCGCGATACAACCCGATGTGACCGACGCGCGCGGAGGGCACGAGCTTGAGGATGCCCTCCACCATTCCGAGACCGGCTCGCAGAATCGGAACGAGCGTGAGCTTCTTGCCAGCCACGCGCCGCCCTGTTGTGCGCTCGAGAGGCGTCTCTACGTCCACAGTCTCAAGCACAAGGTCAGACGTCGCCTCGTACGCCATCAGCATTGCGATCTCATCGACCAACTCCTTGAAGATCTTCTTGGGGGTGTTCTTGTCGCGCAGCAACGTCAGTTTGTGCTGCACGAGCGGATGTCGAACGAGCAGGAGGATTTCCTTCACGGGAACGGTGGGGGTGGTGGCCATGGTGCTGATACTACTATTTTCGCCTTCATGAAAGAATACCAGGCGGTCATCCTGCGGCGGTCACACCACGCTCGCGAAGACGAAGACGCACTGACAGACCTTCTCAACGAGCGTAGCCGTGGCGGCTGGGAGCCCGCGATGATGGCGCAGGATGACACACGCTTGACGATGGTTTTCTCGAGACACGCGGAACCGGAACGCTAGGTGCAGGTCGAGTTCTACGGTGCAGCCCGAGAAGTAACCGGCTCATGCCACATCGTACGTGTTAACGGCAAGACCATTCTCCTGGATTGCGGACTCTTTCAGGGGAGGCGCGCGGGCGTTCAGAGGAAGAATGAGCACATTCCTCTCGATGTCCCTCAGGTCGACGCCATCGTTGTTTTGCATGCGCACATCGATCACGCCGGGCGGCTGCCGTTCCTCGTGCGCAATGGGTACCGGAAGGGCATTCACGCGACAGCGGCGACACGTGGTTTGTGCGAAGTGATGCTCGCCGATGTGGCGCATATTCAGGAGAAAGACGCGGAGTTTCTTTCTCGACGGAAGAAGGCGCACGCGGAACCGCTCTACAGCATGCGCGACGCCACGTGCACGATCGAACTGATTCGCGGCGTCAGTTACGGATCGGCGGTGGAGGTAGTGCCAGGGGTAAAGGCCATCTTCACCGATGCCGGCCACATTCTCGGCTCCGCGTCCGTCATGCTCGACTGTATTGACGGCGGGAAACCAGAGCGTCTCGTTTTCAGCGGCGACATCGGCCGTGCCGGACTGCCGATCATTCGCGACCCGGAGCCACCCTCGGGCGCGAACGCCGTCATCATGGAAAGCACATATGGTAATCGCGAGCACTCGTCCGCTGGTGATGCAAAGGTCGAGCTCGGACGAATCGGAAAGGAAACGGTCGCGCGTGGTGGACGCGTTCTCATTCCCGCGTTCGCCGCGGGGCGCACGCAGGAGCTGGTCTACGATTTGCATCAGTTGGCTGACGAAGGCGCGATTCCGCGCGTGCCAATTGTGATTGACAGTCCGCTGGCGACAGTTGCAACCAGCGTATTCGAAAAGAACGCTGACCTTTTCGACCAGTTGGAGCCATTCGTGCAGTCGCAGCATACGAGGCAGCAAGCACTGTTCCAGTTCCCGCTGCTTCGCTACACGGAGAGTGTCGAAGAGTCGAAAGCATTCAACCAGCAGGTGGGTCCGATGGTGGTGATCGCCGCGTCAGGAATGGCCGAATCTGGGCGCATTCTGCACCACCTCCTGCACGGCGCAAGTGACCCGCGGAACACGGTGCTGATCGTTGGCTTCATGGCGGAGAACATACTCGGTAGACGAATTGCGGAGAAACATGCGACGATGAAGGTCTATGGTGAGGAAGTACTGCTTCGCGCGCACGTGGAGGAGATTCAGGGATACAGCGCGCATGCGGGGTGCAGCGAGATGTACAAGACGTGTTTTCCGCCATGCTCGGGAGCTCAGGGTATCGCGTGGATTGTCCGGCACCGGGAACGCGCGCTGACTTCTGACGGCGACGCTCACTTTCGCGGTGGCGCTCCCGTGACGTAGCTTGCCCAAGTGGATCGCCCGCGACGTCCCTTCTATTTCCGACGGTCCGTGGTGGCGGGGACAGCCGGCGCGATCACGATACTCTGGCTCGTATCGCTGGGTGCGGTGCTCACGTGGGCACTTGAGGATGACGCGCAGCGGGCCGATGCCATCATAGTCATGGGCGCTGCGCAATACCGCGGACACCCTTCTCCAGCGCTTCGCGCGCGCCTGGACCACGCGCTGGCACTGTGGCACCGAGGGCTCGCGCCACGAATGGTGCTGACGGGAGGTATCGGCGAAGGCGACTCCGCATCCGAAGCTGCGGTGAGCCGCGCGTACGTCGTGAGACTCGGCGTGCCAGATACCGCTATTCTGCTTGAAAACGAAGGGCGCACGTCGAGTCAGTCACTGCGAGGTGCCATCGAACTCTTACACGCTCGGCGGCTCAGCGCGGCCGTGGTCGTAAGCGATCCATTCCATATGCTCCGCCTTGAGATCCTCGGACGGCGATACGGAATGGATCTGTATACGTCACCCGCTCTCCCGACCCGTGCGATGCGGCGCCTTTTCAGGCAATGGGAAACTTTGATCGCCGAATCCGTCAAGGCACCACTTGCGCTGGTCATCGACTGGTAGCGAAATGCAAATACCCGTCGAATCGTACCACCTGCCGAACGGCCTGTTCGTGACGCTGTCGGAAGATCGTTCGGCGCCGATTGTGGCCGTGAACCTGTGGTATCAGGTGGGATCCGCGAATGAACGCGAAGGGCGAACCGGATTTGCGCATCTATTTGAACACATGCTTTTCCAAGGGTCCGCGCACGTTGGAGCAAACGAACATTTCGAGCTCATCCAGCGTGCGGGCGGAACACTGAACGGTTCGACGTGGCTCGACCGCACGAACTACTTCGAGACACTACCGTCGAATCAACTCGCACTGGCACTCTGGCTGGAGGCCGACCGGATGGGCGCGTTATTGCCCGCGATGACGCAGCAGAAGCTGGACAAGCAACGCGACGTCGTGAAGAACGAACGGCGATGGTCGGTGGACAACCAGCCATACGGCACGTGGTGGGAAAGACTGCCGGCACTAGCCTTCCCCCCGAGCCACCCGTTCCATCATTCGCTGATCGGTTCGATGAGTGACCTGAGCGCGGCTAGTCTCGAGGATGTGGCGGCGTTCTTTCTGACGTTCTACACACCGGCCAATGCAGTCCTCACGATCGCCGGCGACTTCGATCCTGATGAAGCACGGATGCTGGTAGCGCGTCACTTTGCCCCGATCTCGCGCGGGACGACGAAGCCACCACTGGGCGACATGCGCATTCCGGCGAAGTTTGGCGACTGGCGACGTGAGGTGGTCGAAGATGACGTGATGGTCCCGCGACTCTTCTTGGCATTGCGCTCTCCGGTCTTCGGAACGGACGCATACTATGCCGCGAGCGTGTGTGGTGCGGTGCTCGGTATGCGGCGCGGAAGTCGATTGCACCGCGCGCTCGTCCGGGAACAAGAGGTGGCGTCGGAAGCGACGGCGTTCACATATGACCTGAGCAAAGGGAGCGATCTGCTGGTTGTGGATGTGACGGCACGTCCCGGAGTAAGTGTGGAACGACTCGAAACAGCGGTTGCCGAACAAGTGGACCGACTTCACTCGGATGGCGTCACGGCGGTTGAGGTGGCACGAGCAGTTGCGCTGATCGAGACCGCATTCATCTCGGCGTTGCAATCGGCAGGCGACCGTGCCGATAAGCTCTCGCAGTTTGCGACATACCTCGGAGACCCATCTCTTGTGAACGCCGAATCGGGACGGTACCGCGCGGTGACAGCGAAGGACGTGAGTGCGTTCGCGAGTGAGCGCCTTGGCGAGGACAACCGCCTCTCGCTCGTGTATGTGCCGCGCTCGCAGGATGCCACGGCAATAGCATGACGAGCCTCCCGCGTCCACAGCCTGGTGCACCGCGCCCGTATGCATTTCCCGAGGTTTCGCGTGCGGCGCTTGCCAATGGAGTGCGGATCGCCGTCTCACGAATGCCCCGACTGCCGCTCGTCACGGTGCTGGTGCTGGTCGACGCTGGCGCGTCGCGCGATGCGAGAAAGGCCGAAGGCAGCGCGGCGCTCACCGCAAGCGCACTCGGTGAGGGAACGAAGCGACTCGATGGGGCGGATCTTGCGGAACAATTCGAACTGCTGGGTACCGGACTCGACGACAATAGCGGCTGGG